>Ga0210003_1000989_pt1 | contig 25283 bp, 23 predicted proteins | sample LantaG_FD_182804 | JGI IMG/M metagenome (GOLD analysis project Ga0210003, IMG submission 182804) | Deep subsurface microbial communities from Baltic Sea to uncover new lineages of life (NeLLi) - Landsort_02402 metaG (SPAdes) (version 2) | ecosystem: Environmental > Aquatic > Marine > Oceanic >... | reverse complement strand
CCCACCTAAGAATGGTTTAGGTAGTGAAGGTGATAGAGAAACGGTTGAAAAGTATGGTAAACTAATTACAGTTCCATGTATAACTTTCCCTAATTTATTATCCAAACATTCTATTGAAAGTTTCGATGTTTTAAAGATTGATGCTGAGGGTCACGATTATAAAATTTTTAAACTTGTTGATATAGAAAAATATCGTCCAAAAGTAATAAGAATGGAATGGTCAAGTATTGATGAGGTTGAAAAAGAATTAACCATTAAAAAATTAGAAGATTCTAATTATGTTTATGGTTTAGAGGCCGACGATATTGTTGGTATCCCACAAGAAATATATGATGAATGTTATTCAAATAAAAAAAAAGAAGAAGAAATCATATATAGTATTGAATTAAAATTGGAAAACGATACGACGATGGATAGTGGAGTTACATTAGTTACAGGATTATGGAATATTAAACGTGAGGAGCTTTCAGAAGGTTGGTCACGTAGTTTTGAACATTATTTGGAGAAGTTCTCACAGTTCTTAGACATACCAAACAATATGATTATTTTTGGTGATGAAGAGTTAAGAGAATTTATATTCCAAAAAAGAACTACTGAAAACACACAATTCATACCAAGAAGTCAAGAATGGTTTAAGGGTGAGTTTTATGACCCAATTCAAAACATTAGAACAAAAGAATCTTGGTATAATCAGGTGGGTTGGTTAAGTGAATCGACTCAAGCCAGATTGGATATGTATAATCCTTTGGTGATGTCTAAACCGTATTTGTTAAATGATGCTAAGATTATGGACCAATTTAAATCGACTCATTTATTTTGGTTAGATGCCGGTATTACTAATACAATTCATCCAGGTTATTTCACTCACGACTTAGTCTTAAATAAGATGAGTAAGGTTGATAAAATTTCATTCATCGCCTTCCCTTATGAAACAACTTCTGAGATTCATGGTTTTGAATATCAAAAGCTATGTGAATTTGCTGGTGATAAAGTTGATAAAGTATGTCGAGGAGGGTTCTTTGGTGGTCCTGTAGAGGATATTAACGATTTTAATAGTGAGTACTACAATCTTATGAAAAGAACCCTTAACGAAGGTTATATGGGTACTGAGGAATCTTTATTTTCAATCTTATTATATCGTTATCCTGAAAATTACCAATATTATCCAATTGAGGGTAATGGTTTAATTAGTAAGTTTTTTGAAGATGTAAAAAATGACACACATAAGTCAATGAACGAGTTAAAAGTTGAAACCCTTAAGAACGACTTAGATATTTCAAATACGGCTCTTTATGTGATAACATTTAACAGTCCAAACCAGGTAAAAACATTGATTGAGTCAATGAAACAATATGATGCGGATTTCGTAACACAACCACAATGGGTAATGTTGAATAATTCTACGGATTTATCCACTACTGAGGAATATGAAAAAATCGCTGAAGAGTATAACATTATTCACGTTAAAAAAGACAACTTAGGTATATGTGGTGGTAGACAATGGGTTGCAGAACACGCAGAGGAAAACGGTTATGATTATTATTTCTTCTTTGAGGATGATATGTTCTTCTATCCAAAACCAGGTGAGGTTTGCAAAAATGGTTTCAATCGATATGTTAAGGGTTTATATAAAAAATCACTTAAAATTGTTAAGAAAAATAACTTTGACTTCTTAAAATTATCTTTCAGTGAGTTTTACGGTGATAATACTGTTCAATGGGCATGGTATAACGTACCTCAGGTAGTTAGAGAACAACATTGGCCAGAAAAACCAAGGTTACCGGTTCAAGGATTGGACCCAAACGCACCAAAAACTAAAATTACAAAAATCGATAGTTTCCAAGGGATACCATTCGCTCATGGAGAAATTTATTACTGCAATTGGCCACAAGTTGTGTCTAAATATGGTAATGAAAAAATGTTTCTAACAGAGAAATGGGCTCGTCCATATGAACAAACTTGGATGTCATATATGTTCCAAGAAACCATCAAAGGTAACATATATCCGGGTATTCTTTTAATGTCACCAACAGAGCACGACAGATTTGACCACTATGATGGAAGTTTAAGGAAGGAATCTTGATACAAAAGGGTCCAACCGATTATTTATAGGTTAAGGTCATTTAAAAATGTTTGGATATAAATCAGGACAAGATGTTATTTTATCGGGAGGTACAAATGCACCCATTCAAAATGTGGTGTCAGGTACTTATATCCAAACCGTAAAGCTTCCTGGATTAAGTAACTCCGAATACGATTTTTTAACGTGGTCTTCAACATCCTTAGATGGGTATTACGAGAAGTCTGTTGAGGTTAAATCGATTTTTGATACCACCGGAAATACTACGTACTATCAGGTAAATGATTTACAAGGAGTTAATGAATTTATACTTATTTACGATGGTGAGTCATCAGTTTATAAATTTAAGAATATTGACGACTTAAATTCTGCAACGGATGAGATGGTTAGGTATGTTAATGGGGTATTAACTAATGAACCAATCACCACCTACTCAACAGGTCAGAGTAGTAACTCTTTATATTACCTAAATGTCGAACAAGAAGATTATTTTCTTTTAAATGGGTATATTGCTCACAATAATATTTCCTCTGCGACATTTGTGTGTTGTGATGACCCGAATATTATTGCCTATTGGGATTCTAGTGCGTGGACAAACTTCCAATCGACAACTGTCGGTACTGTTTATCAGATTAATCTGGGTTCTATTGCTGGTTGTTGGACTTGTTCATGTTATCTAGTAAATGGTGTTTGTTCTGGTAATAATTTTAACTTAGCGTCTAGTGTTACCATAACTAATAGCTATAGTAATTGTGTGGATTGTGATATTGAATTACCACGAGCTGGAAACTGTGCAGGGGTAACCGTATCATTACCAACTCCAACTCCGACACCAACAAGAACGGTTACACCAACGAGAACACCGACATTAACTCCGACTAAAACACCTACACCCACCATAACGAGAACGCCAACGAGAACGCCAACGGTAACACCTAGTTCGAGTTATATTCCTGTAATTGTTCTGGATTGTTGTACTGGTACAGTAACATTAGAAATACTTACATTACCCACTGCAGTGATTGGATGGACGGTTAATGTACAAGGATGTTGTTTTGAAATAATTTCTCTTGGTGGTGGAGGTATTGATGGTACCTACACTAGTGTGTATGATAATTGTGGATTATGTAAAGAGGGAAATCCATGTAATACATACGAGTTAGAAGTAACTGATTGTTGTACCGCTGAAAGTTTCTCTTATGTCGTTAGTTGGTGTGGTACAGAAGTACAACCCACTATTGGTCAAGTATTTAATTATTTGGGTGATTGTTATCAGATAAATAATGTGAACCCTACGGGAGCAATTCCTTTATTCTTACTTCAAGAAAAAGATTTATTTTTTGATTGTGTGTCATGTATAGTATGTCCCTCACCAACCCCAACACCGACGATTACCAGGACACCAACTCTAACACCAACGATTACCAGAACACCAACACAGACACCGACAAGTACTGTTACTCCAACTAATACTGTAACCCCAACTAACACAGTAACTCCTTCCAATACCGCCACTAGTACTGTTACTCCGACTAATACGGTAACTCCTTCAAATACTGCAACGTCAACTGTTACTCCAACTAACACGGTAACACCAACCAATACGGTAACGCCTTCAAATACCGCAACGTCAACAGTTACTCCAACTAACACGGTAACACCTTCCAATACTGCAACGTCAACTGTTACTCCGACTCAAACGGTAACTCCAACTAACACGGTAACTCCTTCCAATACTGCAACTAGTACTGTTACACCGACAAATACACCTACTAGAACTGCTACGGTAACTCCTACGTTTACACCAACCGCATCGGTCACTCCTTCTATCACGCCGACTAATACCCCTACTCGAACGGTCACTCCTACGAGGACTGCGACTGTAACGCCAACATACACACCTACGGCATCGGTAACACCTTCGGTTACTGCTCAGGTAACACCTACTAATACTCCGACATCTACTGTAACCCCAACGAGAACGGCAACAGTGACACCTACGTTTACTCCGACCGCTTCGGTTACTCCATCAGTAACGGCAACCGTCACACCTACATTCACTCCAACATCATCTATTACTCCGACTAATACGCCAACGAGAACGGTTACACCTACCAGAACGGCTACCGTAACACCTACGTTTACTCCGACTGCGTCAGTTACTCCATCTATTACCCCAACCAATACGCCAACGAGAACAGTTACACCTACAAGGACTACAACTGTTACTCCAACATTTACACCTACGTCATCTGTCACCCCTTCGGTTACCGCTCAGGTAACGCCTACGAATACACCAACCAGTACTGTGACCCCATCGGTTACCGCATCTATTACTCCGACAAACACACCAACAAACAGTGTTACACCATCAGTTACGGCAACGGTGACACCTACTTCTACTGTGACTCCATCCGTAACTGCTACGGTCACACCTACATTTACGCCAACTGCATCAGTTACCCCTTCATTGACTGCGACTAACACACCTACCGCGTCAGTAACTCCATCGGTTACCTCAACTGTTACTCCGACATTTACTCCAACCGCCTCAGTTACTCCGTCAGTCACTGCTCAGGTAACCCCAACATCGACACCTACAAGAACAGTTACACCAACCATAACTGCGACAGTAACTCCAACATTTACTCCAACTGCTTCTATCACTCCGTCTGTGACTGCTACAGTGACACCAACATTTACACCTACTAATTCGGTTACCCCATCTATCACTCCGAGTGAAACTCCTACACAAACGCCAACGAGTACGGTTACCCCATCTATTACTCCGACATTCACACCTACATCAACGGTGACTCAAACAGTTACTCCGTCTGTAACTGCGACTAATACTCCAACCGCATCGGTTACTCCGTCAATCACGGCAACTAATACTCCGACTGCGTCTATTACCCCGTCAGTTACTGCAACGGTAACACCAACATTCACACCAACGGCATCTGTTACTCCGTCAGTTACCGCTCAGGTTACTCCGACATCTACTGTAACCCCATCGGTTACTCCATCAATAACGGCAACCGTAACTCCAACATTCACACCTACATCAACAGTAACGCCTTCAGTCACTGCAACGGTAACACCGACATTTACACCTACGGCATCTGTTACTCCGTCAGTTACTCCGAGTGAGACACCAACTCAAACTCCAACTTCAACTGTTACTCCGTCAGTTACGGCGACTAATACACCGACTGCGTCTATTACACCATCGGTTACTGCTGAGGTTACTCCGACAAATACGCCAACATCGACCATCACACCATCAGTCACGGCTACGGTTACTCCTACATTTACCCCAACTGCGTCTGTTACTCCATCGGTTACTTCCAGTGAAACGCCAACACAAACCCCTACGTCTACGGTTACACCTTCTGTTACTGCTCAAGTCACCCCAACTAATACTCCTACTTCCACAGTAACTCCATCAATAACTGCCACGGTAACTCCAACATACACCCCGACATCTACGGTTACTCCATCAGTTACTGCTTCTGAAACTCCAACCCAAACACCTACGTCAACGGTAACTCCATCGATTACTCCAACTAACACTCCTACTTCAACTATTACTCCTTCAGTAACGGCAACCATAACTCCAACATTTACACCGACGAGTAGTATTACACCTTCAGTAACCGCATCTGAAACTCCAACACAAACGCCAACACAAACTATTACTCCTTCAGTAACGGCAACGGTGACACCTACATTTACTCCAACGGCATCTATTACACCATCGGTTACTGCTGAGGTTACTCCCACCAACACTCCTACCTCAACAATTACGCCTTCAGTAACGGCATCTGAGACTCCAACACAAACTCCAACTAGTACTGTAACCCCAACGGTTACCGCTTCTGAAACACCAACTCAAACACCTACGTCAACTATAACACCAACATTGACCGCCAGTGAGACTCCAACGCAGACGCCAACATCAACAATAACTCCATCAGTTACTGCTAGTGAAACACCTACACAAACACCGACGAATACTATAACTCCATCCACAACACCAGAGGTTACCCCGACTAATACCCCTACATCGTCAGTTACCCCATCTGTAACTGCGAGTGAAACTCCAACTCAGACTCCTACCTCGACTATCACACCTTCAGTAACCGCATCTGAAACTCCGACTCAGACCCCAACATCAACTGTTACTCCGTCTATTACTGCGACTAACACACCTACGTCAACAGTAACACCATCTATTACTTCAACAGTAACACCAACATTTACTCCGACTTCAACTATAACCCCAACGGTTACCGCTTCTGAAACACCGACTCCATCTATTACTTCAACAGTAACACCAACATTTACTCCGACTTCAACTATAATCCCAACGGTTACCGCTTCTGAAACACCGACTCAAACGCCGACCAGTACGGTTACACCAACGGTAACTGCTTCTGAAACTCCTACACAGACACCAACTTCCACTGTTACCCCATCAATAACCGCAACGAATACACCTACCTCTACAGTTACTCCGACATTGACTGCGACAGTAACTCCCACATTTACTCCTACCTCGACTATCACACCTTCAGTAACTTCATCTGAAACACCTACACAGACACCAACGAGTACGATTACTCCGTCAGTTACTCCGAGTGAGACACCGACTCAAACGCCGACTCAAACGGTTACTCCATCTACAACGCCAGAGATTACACCAACTAACACACCAACATCATCTGTTACTCCATCGGTAACCGCTAGTAAGACTCCAACACAGACCCCAACGAGTACGGTGACTCCTTCAGTTACTCCATCTGAAACGCCAACACAGACACCGACTTCAACGGTAACCCCGTCAATTACTGCTAGTGAAACTCCAACTCAAACGCCGACGAGTACCGTTACCCCATCAATTACGCCAACACAAACACCTACAAGTACTATCACCCCATCAGTAACCGCATCTGAAACTCCAACCCAAACTCCGACTCAAACGGTAACGCCATCTACAACACCAGGGGTTACGCCGACTAACACTCCTACGTCTTCAGTTACACCATCTGTTACTGCAAGTGAAACTCCAACCCAAACACCAACCAGTACTATTACCCCATCTGTAACAACAACGAACACACCGACATCTACTGTTACTCCGACATTGACAGCGACAGTAACCCCAACATCTACAATTACTCCATCAGTGACTCCATCAGTTACGGCTAGTGAAACTCCGACACAAACTCCAACATCAACGGTAACACCGTCAGTGACTGCGAGTGAAACTCCAACCCAAACTCCAACATCTACAATAACTCCATCAGTAACTGCCAGTGAAACACCAACACAGACTCCGACATCAACGGTAACACCGTCGGTTACGGCATCTGAGACACCAACTAATACTCCAACATCAACTGTAACTCCGTCAGTAACCGCGTCTGAAACACCAACACAAACGCCAACTCAAACCGTTACTCCATCTGAAACGCCAGGTATTACACCAACTAATACCCCAACATCATCCGTTACTCCATCAATCACTTCAAGTGAGACTCCCACTCAGACCCCCACATCAACTGTTACCCCATCGGTTACGGCATCTGAAACTCCAACACAAACGCCAACTCAAACCGTTACACCATCTGTCACTGCAAGTGAAACACCTACCCAAACACCAACGAGTACGGTAACCCCTTCAGTAACACCTACGAATACGCCAACGACAACAGTGACGAACACTCCAACATCATCTGTCACCCCATCGGTGACTGCGAGTGAAACACCAACACAAACACCAACCAGTACGGTTACCCCATCTGTAACTGCAAGTGAAACTCCTACACAAACTCCAACGAATACAGTTACACCTTCAGTTACCTCAACTGAAACACCAACACAAACCCCTACGTCAACGGTAACTCCGTCAGTAACTGCCAGTGAAACCCCAACTCAAACTCCGACGAGTACAGTAACCCCTTCTATAACTGCTTCAGTTACCCCAACAGTTACTGCAACACAAACATCCACGCCGACATTAACTCCATCAGTAACGGCAACCGTAACTCCAACATTCACACCTACATCAACACTTACACCATCTGTAACTGCAAGCGAAACGCCAACTCAGACACCAACGAGTACTGTTACTCCATCGGTAACTGCGAGTGAGACACCAACTGCCACTCCTACGAATACTCCGACATTGACGGCTTCGGTAACATCTACACCAACAACAACCCCTACCCAAACATCCACACTAACACCATCAATCACATCATCTGTGACCCCAACATATACGCCAACCAATACCGTAACTTCCTCGGTTACTCCAACGGCAACGGTCACACCTTCATCGACAGGGATATTAACAGAATGTTCTGAGTATAATATTTCGGTATCGGTATTACCTGAAAATTCAATACCTTATCAGTTATCTTATACGGAATGTGAAAACGGAGAGTGTGGTCAGGATAGTAACGTTATCTTGGTGGTAAATAAGGTACCATTTGAAACCACATTCTGCGCATCTACTGGTTCAGTATCAATACCTGTAGAATTTACAGGAGGAACATTAACAACAATTTGTGTAGGATGTTGTTAACCATAAAGGACTATAAAGAATTATTTAATCAACCAACAACTATTTAGATGGGTAAAAAGATGATTAAGATATTTATTAACAAACGAGTTTAATGCCAACCGGGTCTGTAACATACAAAATCTTTGAAGAAACCTTCATATGTAATACAATTAAGAAGTTAATTGACTGTATTGATAATTCAATATACTACACTTCTGATGCGTTATCTTTTGGAGGAACACCAATTGTTACGGGTAATACTTTTACCGCTAAATTATTAACATCAAACGGATTCCAAACCAGGTGTATTACTTATGACTCTGACGTTGACGGTTCATCAACTACAACGATACAAAGTGTACTATCGGTTGTTGCCGATTGCTACTCATGTAATGTTACTCCGACACCAACAGTTACACCAACAATAACTCCAACACCTTCATCAACACCATCACCAACGCCAACACCATCGGCAAGTGCAGGGTTAGTTTATGTGTTTAGCGCCTGTACAGGTGCAAATAGACAAATTATCCAACCAATGTCAGTTTCAGGCGTGTCTGTTGGTAATACTATAAAATATAACAATGAGTGTTGGTCTTATATGGGTGCATTCGTATCGCCATATATACCAACTTCAGGTATTCAATCGTTTAACTATAGTACTAACGTATTTGGGGTTCCATCTACAGTTTATGCTAATTGTAGTAGTTGTGTAGCACAACCAATACCAACACCAACTTTTAGGGCTCATAATGTAGTGTGGGCTTGGAATAGTGATTGTCCTATCTGTGATATTGCGAATGGGACACCAATTACGGTATATACTGACTATGCTACTTCAGTATTACAAAATAATAGTGTGATATATGCTAACTCAGCATTAACAAACCCATTTGCACCAGGAAGAAAAATTAAATCAAATAATAGTGTATTCAGTGTTAATACTGGTGGGGTATTAATATTTGAATGTATAGTGGGGGGACCGTGTTAATATGAGTAATTATACTGCAGATACCAATAATTGTGGAATTGTAACCATCTTACCGATGGGAGTACAATGTTTTACTGATGATACGTCGACACCGACAGCGTCTGACGGTTCAATGGGAATATACATAACGGGTGGTACTTCACCATACTCAGTTAGTTGGTCCAACGGTCAAAAAAATGTTAATATATTGACAGGAGTTACTGTAGGAACATATACTGCAACCGTGATTGATTATTACGGTGATTATACTGCAACTACAACATGTACAGTTGCCGGAACACCGGTTACTCCAACGCCGACACCAACACCGTCACCAACACCAACGCCTTTACCAACATACCCTAGCAATATGTGTATGACATTAAATGTTTCACCATATACTCAATACGATTTTGATTATGAAGGTATCTTTAACGGTAAACCAAGATGGTCAGGAACGTCATTTAATATGGTGTATGATTCAACTGATATTCGTTGGGAGATTTCAGGATGGACTGGAAATGGAGAAATAACCAAAAACACTAATGTTAATATACCTACAGGAACATGGAATCAATTGGGTACTGACTATACTTGGGATGTTCAGACAGGTGCGTGCACCACATTACCATTATATATAACGTTAAATAAAACTGACGAAACCTGTCAAGGTTTAAGTAACGGAACATTAACTGTCACTGCGAATACTGGTGTAGCACCATACAATTATTCAATTAACGGCGCCGCTTACCAACCTTCTAACTACTTTAGTGGGTTAGCGTCAGGAAATGGTTACGTTACCGTACAAGATACTAATGGTCTTACCTCAACTCAAAATTATACAATAGTCGCCGGACCATTAAATCAAACATATACGGTTAACTTTACAAGCACTTTAAATAAAACCTCAAATTCGAAGGAAATTCAAGCCGGTATATATACGTGGAGCGCTACTACAACTTCACCAATACCTGCCGGTGTTACAGTAACTGCGAATATTAAATTCCAAGTAACATATGCCGATTACTATTACAATGGTAGACATACAACATTTACTTCAGGTTCAACAGTATCTACTACAAATGCTGTCCTAAACTCAACAATTAAAACATCAAATTATAGTCAGTCACAGAGAGTTTGTGGTAATTTACCCACTAATGGTGTTGATACTACCATTTATTATAAAACTTATAATGTGACATTTAGTAGTGGAGGTGTTATAAGTGGAACAGAAACAATATCACTTGAAAACCCAATACCAGCGAATAATATAACAAATTGTCCAGTTATGGGTGACATTAATATTGCAAGAATTTTTGCTGGTAATGTGACTATTAACGGAACAACCTGTGGTGTACCAGGTAGTGTATCGGGAAACTTCCCACTTGGTGGTTATGCCCCGTATTACTTTGAGTTCCATACCTATGAATTAGGAGTATTATAAATAAAATAACATAATAAAGTATTTATCAACATATGGCTTATATTCTTAAAAATACCGCAGGATTACTTAGTACCGTACTAACTGACGCAGGTCGTCGGGCAATGTCAAGAGGACTATTTAATATTTCTTACTTTCAAGTGGGAGATAGTGAGGTATGTTATGATTGTATAGAAAATGCAAATCTATCAACACTAAATGTGTTAGCTCCTGAATATAACGCTCAGAACAAAACATCAATACCTGAAAAAAATAAGATGCACGTAAAGTATCCACTATTTGTGGATTCAACATCAGGTTCCACATGGGGTATACCATTCTCTAATCCTATAGTAGATGATATATATAACACAGCCGCACCAATTGGATTTTTCACAGGTAATTCTGGTTCCTTTAGTGCTTTCACCACCTCAGCCTACACTAAGTCATCTAACTTTGTTGTTGATTTATCTACTATGAATTCAGGTGATACTTTTACCGGTACCTACTCATTATGTGATTCATCATCTACAGGTGATACTCAAGTTGGTGATTTTGTGTCAATATGGATGGATGGAATTGGTAACTGTGGTTCGTGGAGCGGAAGTTTCCCGATGTTAATGTATCGTGTTAAATCTATCACTGGCTCAACAACAGGTAATACGTCAATACAAGTACAAGTAGATAGAAAACTTCCAGATTTTACGTCAATGGGATTTACAGGTGATGCAAGAGTTTATTTCTTCCCATCATCAATGACTGAAATATATGATGAAAACTTACCTTTAAGTTATGATGAAATTGAAGCGTTAAATTTTGACACTAATTGTATATTAGGTAGTACTGAGGTAAAGGTATGGAATATGAATATTCCGTGGACTGAATCACCGGCAGGTTTTACCGTTAATGATAAAGGATTCAGTTATTTTGGTTCAACAGGATATACAGGTTCTAAAGAATATTTTGGATATAATAGCGATTCAGGTCAAGTTGATACTGACCCCACATATTATTATAACTCACTTTCAGAAAAGATTAATCTTTCACCGTCAGACCAAAAAGCCGTTGCTGTTATTCACTATACTAACCAATCTTTAGATAATTACTATGGTGATAAGTTTGCCCAACAACCTTTCGATTCTGCAAATTCAGGAGCAACAGGTCAAGCCAGAAATTTCAGAATAGATATTCCATGGTTAATGTGGCATAAAAATTCAAGTGGGGTAATGGGAGAATCGTTTTATACGGACCCATCAGGTTTTGATGGTAAAAATCTATTTCAAGTTCACTATATGGAATCCACACCGAATTCTAATATGGATGACCCAGGTCTTAGATATTATAATCTTTGGGATACACATGCAAATACAAATGGAATTCCTAATAGAGTGGGTAAAGTATATCCTGATTTAAAGACTATAATTATGGATGATGACGAATTAGTTGCATCTTTAAACTATAAATCAAATAGAAATTGGACTTTACCAGCGCCTAAATTAGGGTTGATAACACCAAATACTTTAGGTGGTGTGGTTTGTTCTCCAGATGGGTTATTATCTGGAACTTCAGAAAATTTATGGGTAACTTACAGGTTTAATAGTACAAACTTTACCGATTCGTTACATTGTAATTACTACAGTAAAATATCGGGTAAAGATGCCTCTTGTGACGATGGGTCGTTTAATGTCACTATGAAGTTTGGTGATGAGTTCCCATTCTTAAATTCATTACCATCAGGCTCACCATCAGGATTCTCAGCAAATGAATTTATGGTGTTAGCTCAAAAAACAAATGGTACTGACAGACCTGACCCAGCGTTATGGATAGAGGTTACAGGTATTACCGAACAACTTTCATCAACCAATGTTGGTGGATATGTTACAGTTTCAGGTTTAACCGAAACGACACTTCAAATCACGTCAGATGGTTATAGTGGTGGTACTTATTATTCGTTAGAGAATTACATTGACCTACCACAGACCGGTGACACTCAAATGAACTTTGGAGATGAATTTTTCTTCTATGGTTCGATAAAGAGCGACATCCAAGCCACAATATATGTTATGAACTACCAAGTCAATTTAGGACAGGCTCAGTTCATGGATTCTACAAATCCTACATGGGTTAACACATACTCTCCCCATGTCACTGAAGTTGGACTTTACGATTCTAATAAAGACCTTATGATTATAACTAAGGTACAGGCGCCAGAAAAAAGACAAGGTGTCCAACAGTACTCGATAAAGTTAGACTTTTAAGAATATATGTCAAAAAATTTAAAGAATACCCCTAAAGTATTAGGGTTAGATATATCAACCAAAACTATTGGTTGGTCATTGTTTGATATCCAAACACAAAAATTACTAGAATTAACTCACTTTTCACCGGTGATTAAACCTAAACCTGAGGATAAGATTGAAGAGTTATTATTGAAGGTTGATGCTTTTGAAGAAAAATTACAGGGTTATAAAGGTTTAGGTGTCAGTAAAGTTATTATAGAGGAGCCGTTACTAAATTCAAATAATATTTGGACTGTAGGTGTGTTACTAAGATATAACTCAATGATTACAAAATCTATTTACGATATCTTAGGTGTGGTACCAAATTATATTTCTACCTATAATTCACGTAAGTTTGCTTGGCCTGAATTGGTTCAAGAAAATGATAAAGGTAAAAATGTTCTATTTGGTGGTTTACCAAGAGATATCGATAAGAAAGAACTTATTTGGCAAAAAGTATCTAAATCTGAGCCTCAAATTGTTTGGTTATACACAAGAAACAACACTCTAAAGAAAGAATGTTTCGACCAAGCAGATTCCTACACCTGTGTTCAGGGTTATATGAAACAAGAAGGTCTTTGGTAATTTGACTCTTCTCAAATAATGTTGTATCTTTGATATAATGGAAAGAGAAGAGGCTTTAGTATTAGACTTATTAGAAGGGCTATTCGGGGAATGCAGTAAACACAATGAGGTTACTGGTCAAATATCCTTCGACTGTCCTGTTTGCTCTAACGACATTAAAAGTTTAGATGGTGGGGATGGAAAAGGTAACTTGGAAATCAATTATGGTCAACACGTATATAAATGTTGGGCATGTGCTGAAACTCACGGAACCCAAGGTCACTTAGGTCGACTTATTGACCAATATGGTAATAAGAAAGATAAAGAATTCTATACACTTATTCGTCCTGACGATTTCCAACGTAAGGAAAAAAAATATGAAGTCCTAAAACTTCCAAAGGAGTATAAAAAATTCTCTGAAGTTTCATCCATCTATCCTCCTCGAGCTCAGGCTTACAATTACCTTAAACGAAGAGGTATCACTGAAGAAATTATTGATAAATATGATATTGGATTTGCCATCGATGGTGAATACGGTGGTCGTATTATAGTACCTTCATATGATAAAGACGGTAAGTTAAATTACTTCGTTTCGAGAAGTTGGGACAAATATTCAAAGTTTAAATATAAAAACCCTGTAGCACCAAAAGAATTACTTATTTTTAATGAGAGTCGTATTGACTGGAATAAAGATATATATTTGGTAGAGGGTGTGTTTGATGGTTTCTTTGTACCTAACTCAATTCCATTATTAGGTAAGTATTTATCCGATATGTTATGGGAAACAATATATGATAACGCCATAGGTGATGTTATTATATGTTTAGATGCGGACGCATGGGAGGATGCCAAAAAAATATATTTTAAATTAAGTGGTGGAAAGTTGTATGGCCGGATAAAAATCATTAAATTGCCTGACAATAAGGATTTAGGGGACTTGAGAGGTGAGATACCTGAGAATTCTTATATGACATTAGAACAAATATAATATGGATTTAAATAAGATAGCAGAAGACATTAGAGAGATTGTCGAAAAGAAAAAAGAGGAATTATCTCTTAGTTTCGTTGAAGAGAATCACATCTACTATATGAAAGACAAAGACGGTCAGGTTAGGAATAACTTTCCGTCAGTATCAAAAATACTAAAACATTTTTATGAGCCATTTCCGGCTGAGGATATAGCCTACAAAAAAGCCAAAGGAGACCGAATTGAAATGCAACGTCTGTTAGACGAATGGTCAGCAGCCGGAACGTACGCTACCAATATGGGGTCACGTGCTCACTATATCTTAGAGAAAAAAGTTATTGAGCAATACGGTAACTATAAAGAAGTGAGGGAACCAATCTTTGAAGTTGACTTAGCTCAAGAGATTAAGTCAAACTCAATGATTAATGCGGGTGATAAATTCCTAAAGTTAATGAAAGAGAGAGATGCGGTTTTATTGGATACGGAAATGGTGTTGGGTCATCCAGATTTAGGATATACAGGACAACCTGATAAGGTTTGGTTGGTTATGAATAAAGAAAAGACTGGGTTTGGAATGATAATCACCGATTGGAAAACAAACAAACCTAAGAACTTTAAAAAGACACAGTGGACCAAACCAATGAAATCTCCATTCCAAGACTTACCTGATAACGCATTGGGTCATTATTTTTTACAATTACCATTCTATGCCAAACTAATAATAAAAATGTTAGAGGGAACTAAATATGAAGACTTAAAGTTAATGGGTTGCATAGTAGTGTTAATTAAAGATGATTCAGATTTTGAAGAGTTCCGAGTACCAAAAGGAGTCATTCAAAAGATTATGAATATGAATATGAGTGAATATCTTGATTGACATTATTTTAATGATACTTATAATTTTACTTTAAAGATATAATATGTTATACCCTGAAATATTTGACACTAAAGATTATGATTCGTGGAAAAGAAAATATCTACGCAAAGAGTTATTATCTAAGGAGTGGGACTTGATGTTAAGAGAACCTTTTTCTGATTTTTTTGAAGTTCCTTTTTTTACTGAAGAATTTTGTGATAAATTTGTCATTAATATGGAACATATTAAATTGAAACCTATTGACCGATGGGGTACCGAAATGAATGGTACCTATTTAGAGGATATTGGTTTTATGACCACTATGAGAAAATTGGTTGAAGAATTTTGTCATTCTATTGCGTCTCATGAGTGGCATACATACGGTAAAAAATGGCAGGAATTGGATATTACATCTATGTTATTAACGATGGATGAAAATCAAGATTTAAGACCAAGACACGATTTTGTTTCAATATCTAATTTTATTCGATTGGATAATGATTCTGAGGGTGGTGAATTAATATTCACTAAAAGCGGTAATGTCATAAACCCAAAAAAAGGTCACCTTCTTATCTTTCCTGGTCAAATCACACATAGATATGGAATTCGTAGAATTAAAAAGGGTAAGAGAGTGTTTTTAATGAACTATTGTATTGGAGAATAAAATGGAAAATAACATAAAGCACCACATACATCCAGAATTGTTTACTTATTTCTCAAACCCTGAGAAATGGGAATCTAAGTTTTTACGTCCTGAATTAACAGGTGGTAAATGGGATTTATACTGTTTAGAGGAATTAGATGACATATATACTATACCGTGTTTTACGGAAGAGTTTTGTGACTATATTATTGACGAAGCTGAGTCATGTAATTGTTGGACTATTGACCGACATGAGAATTACCCTACAACCGATATGACATTAAGTGTGTTAGGTCTGCAATCAACGTATGATGCAATACTAAAGAAATATATATGGCCATTAGCCAAATATAAATTCCAATTAGAGGAACCACAATGGTTAGACATGCAATCAGAAAACTTTATTGCTCGATACCATCCTTATGCTCAATATCATTTGGCCTTACATCACGATATGAGTCAGATTACCGTAGTGGTAACCCTTAATACTGAAGATTTTACCGGTGGTGGTACCTACTTTTCTAATCAGAAAACACAACTTAAAGGTGAGAAGGGTAATATCTCTATTCACCCAGGACAAATAACACACAGACACGGGGGGTTACCCGTATTAACAGGTCAGAGATATATTGTAGTATCGTTCTGTCAATTAAAAAGATAGTAATGGAGTTAACAGGAGGAAAACAAATACAGGTTAACGTTATGGATTCACCAAACGTAAAATGTGAAGAATGTGGTAAAATTTTCTTTGAAAAGGTGGTTATCATAAAAAAAATTAGTAAATTGCTCACTGGTTCAATAGAAGACCAATTAGTGCCGATGGAAACATACGCATGTAAAAGTTGCGGACATATGAATGAAGAGTTTGATATCCTTGGTGATGTTTAAAAAAAATAAAGAACCCCAATTTACCTTTTGGGATGAAATGTGGAACTATAGTGATAAAGAAAATGAAAATGAGAAAAATACTACAGAAGATAGCTTGGAAAACCCATCGTTGGGCGTTTAAGTACAGCTCCTTCAACCTTTATTTAGGTGCTGAACATAATAAGTTCGGTTTCCAAATTATGAATATTCAATCTGATATCTTCTGGGAAGGTTCATTATTTGAAATAACATGGACATTCCCAACGGTAACACATCGTGGTGACCTCAGGATTGATATTCTATTTCTATTTGATAAATGGGATAATTGGTGTATTAATATGAATGACGAAGAATTATGGGGTTATAAATTAAGTAGATGGGAAAGATTCAATACTAATATTCATAACAAATTCAAATCAATAGGGTGAGGTTATCTGACAATATAGGTAACACACCACTTATTAAGATAAGTGAGAAATTGTATGCCAAGGCAGAATTATTTAACCCAACCGGCTCAATTAAAGATAGACCGGCATCGTATATTTTAAATCATGCTGAAAAGAATGGTACATTAAAGAAGGGTGATACCATTATTGAAGCGACCTCTGGTAATATGGGGGTATCCTTTGCGTGGTTGGCAGCCGAAAGGGGGTATAGATGTGTTATTGTGATGCCTTCCAATATGTCTGAAGAAAGAAAAAAGACTTTAGAGTATTATGGTGCTGAATTGATTGAGGTGCCAGCAGGTGAGTTTGATACTGCGATATCACTTAGAGATAAATTGGCAGAAGAAAACGGATGGTTTAACTGTAATCAATTTGCTAATCCGTTAAATATTGAATCACATAGAGAGACCACCGCAAAAGAAATTTTAAAGGATGTCAATTATGGTAAGAGTTGGTTTAAAACCGTTAATGCGTTTGTTACAGGTACAGGAACTGGTGGAACATTAATGGGTGCCGGATTAGAACTTAAAAAACATATACCGATAATTAAAATTGTTGCTGTGGAACCTGAAGAATCACCGGTAATGAGTGGTGGGGAACCTGGTCTACACGGGATACAGGGAATTGGTGACGGTTCAAAGTTTTTAGTGGATTTAAAAGATGTAAACGAAATTATGGTAGTGTCAACTGAGGATGCCAAAAATAGAGCAAAAAGATTAGCTAAGGAACATGGACTCTTTGTTGGTATATCCGCAGGTTCTAATATCTTAGCTGCGGAAAGATGGATTGAAAAGAACAATCCTAATGGTATAGTAATAACATTCCTTTGTGATAGAGGAGATAGATATTTTAGTTGTTTATGATAAAAAAATTAGTACATTTTTCAGACCTTCATATAAGGTTATTTAAAGACCACGACCAGTATCGGGGGATTATTACCGATATGGTTTCAAAGTTTAAAACTCAAAAACCTGACCGTATTGTCTTTACGGGTGATTTGGTTCATAGTAAGAATCAGATGACACCTGAACTTATTGAGATTGTTGCATGGACCTTAACGGAGTGTGCAAAGGTTGCTAAGACTATATTAATTCCTGGTAATCACGATTTTCTTAATAATAACCTAAATCGTTTGGACGCATTAACTCCAATCATCGACTCATTGAAAAATCCTAATATCGTATATTATCGTAATAGGGGTGTGTATGAAGATGAGAATATTAGTTGGTGTGTATACTCACAATTTCAGGCTAATGTTAAACCTGATATTTCAGATGCCAAAGGTTATAAAATTGGTTTATTTCATGACCCAATTCAAGGTTTGACGACAGACACTGGTTTTGACTTTGGTGACCACGCATATGAGATTGAAAACTTTAAAGGGTTGGATGTTGTCTTATGTGGAGATATCCACAAACGTCAGGTGATTAATATTCCTGACGGTAAGAAAGCCTATATGATTGGTTCGACCATTCAACAAAACTTTGGTGAGAGTATATCTAATCATGGTTTCGGTATTTATGATATAAAGACCGAGAAGTATAAGTTTGTAGATTTAGAAAATACTAAACCCTTCTTAAGTTTTAAAATCACAGATATAACCGACTTAGAACATGGCACAGAAAAACTCGTCAACTATTAATTTTTCATCCACACAGTTAAAGGACATTAAGGCATTCTGTAAACTGAATGACCTTGAATATGAAACGTTTATTATGGAATGTTTCAATCAGGGGTATCAGATTGAGAAGTATGGTCTTTTAAATTCTGATGGGGTAAAGATTGTTGAGAAAGAGGTCATTAAAGAAGTTAGGGTAGAGATACCTGTTGAAAGGGTGGTGGAGATAGAGGTAATTAAAGAAGTACTTGTCGAAGTTATCAAAGAGGTGGATAAGATTATTACTAAAGAGATACCCATTGAAAAAATAATCGAAAAAGAAGTAATCGTTGAGGTAATCAAAGAAGTTGAGAAAATCATTGAAGTTGAGGACACTAAAAAGATTGATGAATTGTCTCAAAAAATTACTAAATTGGAGACAGAACTTAAAAAGAAACCTAAGACGGTGACCAAAAAAGTTGAGGTTCCCGTTGAGGTGGTGGTAGAAAAAGAGGTGTATATTACTGACGATAAAGAGTCCAATGAACTGTTGTTAAAAATACAACAGTTAGAAAAAGATAAAAAGGTAATTATCTCAAAATTGAACAAGTTGGAAAATGAAAAACAAAAATTTTCTACTAAGAACAGAGAACTCACCAAAGAAGTGAAAGAATTTTCCACTAAAACGGAAGAAATGGAAAATATTTTCCAAGAAGAGAAAAGTCAGTTATTGTTAAAAATACAACAACTGAACGACAAGCCTGAAAAAATTGTTGAAGTCATTAAAGAAATTGAGGTGATTAAGGAAATCAAAACTAATGGTTCACCTGAAAAACTTAAAGCATTACAACTGACCATACAAAAACTTCAAGAAGAATTAAGAGAAAAAGAAAAATCTATTTTACAATATGAAAAAATTATGGTAGAATTAGATAACGACTTTAATAATCAAAGAGCAACATTCTTAGGGTCAACAAATTTAAATAACGAATTAAAAGTAGGAAAATGATTTTATTAGCATGGATTTTAGCAGCATATGGTATGACACAAATAATTGTGTACGGTTCCATTTTTGCAAACACGAGAGAAGGTATTAAAAAATTAGGTGAGACAGGTTTACCTATAATATCACAATTATTCACATTCATTAACGGCATAGTTTCGTGTATGATGTGTTGTTCAACTTGGGTTGGATTTTTTATGGGAGCATTTATTTACTCCTTCTTTGGTGAACAACTTGGTTTACCATTGGTATCATCAATCTTTTTTGACGGGATGTTAGCGTCAGGAGGTGTATGGGGAATAAACGCGATTGTGGAGTGGTTTGAAGAAAACCGTGGTTAATACCACTTATGTTTTTTGAAGTAACCAAACATCACTAATGTGGTTAGGATTGAGATTGTAACAAAAATCCAAAATCCGTCATCACCAGTCAATAAAGGAACATCGTCAAAGTTCATTCCCCACATACCTGTGTAGAATGATAACGGTAAAAAAATAGTGGACCATATAGTTAATAGATTTAACTTATGGTTCATTTTTTTGCTTTCTCTTTTATCGTGAGTAGTTTCCAAAGATTCCATTAATGAAATTAGCTTATCAATTTCGGTATTATCAGGATTTAGGTATTTGAATTCTAACATTTCTTTTTTTATACTATAAAAGTCCCATTCATCGTAACTTTCTTTATCGTATTTTACTAAAGACTCTAATAATTTAGTTTTGTTTCTGAATGTTTCTATTTTTTCCATAAGTCAACAACCCATAGTAGGGATTCTAAAAGATAGTTAATACCGATAAATAACATACCATAATGGTGCCAACCGTTGTTGACAACACCACTAAAATCATCTATTATTGATGGTACAGATGAGACTATAATGGAAATAGAAAAAATAAGTTTAACCCACTTGTTATTCATAAATTTTGTTATTATACTTCTCATATACAAATAATTTATTTATAAATATTATGGCAAAATCAAAAACTAGAGGTGGTGCTAAATCACACCGTAAAAGAGTCCAATCAAGAAATGGTCAAATTAAAGGAGCTCAAACCAAAATGCAACGTATGTGGCAAGAGGAGATGACTAAGAAAATGGAGGAGTTAAGAGCAGGAGCAGAGGTACCGGCTCAAACAACGTCTATTGAAATTCCTAAAGTGGTATTACCTAATGATGACGAAAATACTCCTATAGAAATCAAATTATAAAATGGATTTGTTTAATCCCCCAAAGGATTTTAATTACAAAAAAATGAGCAAAAAGTTAAAGGTAGATAAGTTAGATAACCCTAAGATTCAGGTAGTGTGGGAAGATACCCCTGAAAATTTCACACAAGAAAGAATCAAGAGAGTTAGAACTTATTTTCAAAAGAAGTATTCATCCACCAATGTAAACGTTGTTACTAAGGTTAAGACCGACAGTACGGACGTTCAATCCATTGATGTTTCGGTGAATATTTTGGATGAGAACTACCAACGGGAACTCATTGAAAAGTTTTTAGATGTAAACGGATTATCTGGTTATACTGAAGATATTCTTAAGTTAGATGGTATCATTGAGAATACCATTGCAGCTGAGAAGACTGACGTAATTCCATTTAAGAAGTGGTTCATTAAGAAGATTGAATTTTCAAACTTTTTATCCTTTGGTGACGGACAAATTTTAGATTTTGATAAGGTAAAGGGTATTGCCACGGTTGAGTCTAATCCACCAAACTTTGGTGGTAAGACGGTATTGACTGTAGACCTCCTTCTATTCCTTTTCTTTAACCAAACAACGAAGACAACAAAAGCAGAAGAAATCTTTAATAGATTTAGAGACCAGGATAAGGTCAGCGTTCGAGGTGAAGTTCAAATTGATGGTGAAGATTATATTATTGTTAGAGAAGTAATTCGTAAGAAAAAAAGAAAGGGTGATGACTATACGGTTAGTACGTCATTGGACTTTTTTAAGAGACTTTCGGATGGTAGCCTACAAAATTTCACTGGAGAACAAAGAAGGGAGACCGAAGATTTCATTAAGATGTCCATTGGCAGTGTCAATGACTTTTTGATGACCATTTTAACCACTTCAACCAACTTAGAAGAGTTGATTGATGCCAAACCAACAGCAAGAGGGCAAGTTCTTTCAAGGTTTTTAGGTTTGGATTCATTAAAGATGAAAGAAGATGTTGCCAAAGAGATGATGTCAACTTTCACCAAACGAATGATATCCAACATTCACGATGTGGAATCACTTAAAGGTTATATTGAAGATAATCAACAAAACATTGTTGAGGAAAATACTAATATTACCAAATTTGAGGTGAATCTAAAAGACGTGAACGATAGACTTCAAAAAGGACAAGAGTACCGAGATGGGCTCTTAAAACAGAAACACGCTGGTTTGGACGAAGAGTTATTAAGAGTAAATCCAACAGAACTAAGTAGAGAAATTTCGGAATATAATTCCAAAATAACTTTAACTGAATTGGACCTCAATAACATAAAAGTTATTGAACCGTCAAAGTATTATCATGAAGATGAGCACGATTCGGTTAAAGACTTACTCTCAGAGGAGAAAGTGAAGTTGGGAACAATGGTATCAAAACAAACCGACATCAATGAAGAGATAGAAGGTTTTGAAGGAGGTTTACAATGTCAATATTGTGGTATCGTATTGGCACAATCAGAGTATACCGAAAAAAGAAAAAAAGAATTGGTAACCATTGTTGAGGGTATAGGTAAATCCAAATTAGAAGTTGAGAAGTTTACCGAACAGGAACAATCGTTTGTTAACCTAAAGAAAGACTTTGATACATACGAAAGAAACAAACTCATCAAAGAAAAGTATGAAATTCAATTAGAATCTTTAAAACTTAAAAAGGAACAAATTCAGGATAAGTTAACGAGATTCAAACGAGACCAAGAAAAACTCGAAGAGAATAAAAAGATTGATGAAACAATCCTTCGTGCTGATATGAGATTGGATACCCTTCAAGTTGAAAAAGATGGGGTGAATTATAACATCACCAACGCCAAATCAAACATTAAAAAGTATGAGGAGAAGATTGAAGAATTCAAAGATTTAATTCAAAAAATTAAAGAAGAAGAGGGTCGTCTTAAAGTTTATAAGGTTCTTTGTGAGATATTCGGTAAGAATGGGATTGCAAAGATGATTATGAGAAGTATGACTCCGGTTATCAACTCTGAATTACAAAGACTCCTTATGGACTCGGCTGAGTTTAAGTTAGAGGTACGTATCTCAGAAAAAGATGATGTGGAATTTTGGATGATTGACAACAACACTCAGATTGAGAAATTGATGTCATCAGGTTCAGGGTTTGAGAGAACAATGGCATCATTGGCATTAAGAGCGGTGTTATCAAAGGTATGTTCATTACCAAAACCAAATATTGTAGTATTTGATGAGGTATTTGGTAAGATATCCAATGACAACTTAGATATGGTTGCTGAGTTCTTCCATAAGATTAAAGAATACTTTGAGAAAATTCTTATCATCACCCATAATCCTATGGTTAGCCAATGGGCGGATAGTGTTGTGAAGATTGAAAAAGTTAATAACGTATCTAAAGTGGTACAATAAATTATGAATAATATAACATACAAAGATTTAAGATATAGATTAGATAATGAAGGTGAGGGTTACGCTCTTAAACATTACTATGGTCCTGATATTGACCACGAAGATGAAAAGGTCGTTAGACTTTGGAAAGAAGCTCACGATAAATTAGTCGAACTTGAAGAATACCTTCAGGAGAAGATTAATGAAGGTATATACGATGAATTGGACTGAGTATTTTCTCAGTATTGCTGAGTCAGTAAAAGAAAAGAGTAAAGACCAAAGGACTAAGATTGGTGCGGTAATCGTTGGTAAGGACAATGAGATTGTCTCAACGGGATATAACTCTTTTCCTCGTGGTATTAACGATGATGTTGAAGAACGTCAACAAAGACCTGAAAAGTATTACTGGTTCGAGCACGCCGAGAGAAATAGTATATATAACGCAGCCAGAATCGGTGTCAGTCTACGAGATACCACAATGTACCTAACCTGTGGAATACCGTGTAGTGATTGTGCTCGTGGGATTATATCATCAGGTATCAAACGTATCTATTGTAAGACTGAAGATACCACACGAAACAGACAACACTGGGACGAACACGCTCTCAGGAGTAAACAAATGTTTGAAGAAAGTGGTGTAAATGTGATTTTTTATGAAAGGGACTTGTGAGAGTCCCTTTTTTGTTATATATTTGTGGTATGATAAACAATATAGGTATGATTCACAAAATTGATTTGAAAAAAATTGCAGAAGGATTTAGAATCTCAGAACAAACATTGAAAGATTTTTTAAATGATGGGAGAGTCATGGGTAGATTGGGAGAATTTATTCGTGTTGAAATGAGAAAGTCTAATCGTGCATCTTCAGAAGGTAGTCCTTATGATATTAATGATGAAGAAAATGGAAGAGAAGAAATTCGAGCGATTTCCAAGACAATTTCTTTTGCCTCTTCAAAAGAGGTTGGAAGTGGAAGAAAAGTAACTAAAGAGGGTTTCAAAAACAAGATGGACAGCGTGGACCTTTTTGTTGGTGTTGATTATCGAAATTTGAGTGAAATTATATTTCATGAAATCACAAAAGAAACAGTTTATGAAATGGAAGAAAAAGGAATCATGAGAAAGAATAAATCAGTCAATGCTAAAAAATTATTTTCATTTATCAATAAATAGTATTGATATATATGTTCATTTAGTGAGTAAAAATGTTATATTTATATAAAAAGTAGTTTATGGAGTTTAATAGAATTTATAACGAAAACTGTCTTGATACTATGTCAAGAATGGATGATAAGAGTATCAACTTAACGGTTACCTCACCTCCTTATGATGATTTAAGGACGTATAAAAATCACATCAAAGGTAACCAAACAGATTATAATGGTTATTCGTTTCCTTTTGAGGATATGGCTAAGGAGTTATATCGTGTTACTAAAGACGGTGGTATAGTTGTTTGGGTTAT
>Ga0210003_1000987_pt1 | contig 25294 bp, 20 predicted proteins | sample LantaG_FD_182804 | JGI IMG/M metagenome (GOLD analysis project Ga0210003, IMG submission 182804) | Deep subsurface microbial communities from Baltic Sea to uncover new lineages of life (NeLLi) - Landsort_02402 metaG (SPAdes) (version 2) | ecosystem: Environmental > Aquatic > Marine > Oceanic >... | reverse complement strand
CTCTCTCTCTCTCTCTCTCTCTCTCTCTCTCTCTCTCTCTCTCTCTCTCTCCCCTCTCTCTTCGCCTCTTCTTCTCTCTCCTTTCGTCTGCGCCCGCGCCGTCGAGGATCTTGTTCTCTGTGTCCCTCTTGGGGAAGAAAAAAGAAAGAAGAGAAGGAGAGATAACTAGAAAGAGAGCGAGAAAAGAGAGAGAAAACCGACGAGCGATGATGGTGCTCTTCGCTTGGCTCTCGACCTCGACCTCGACGACACTCACCCTTTCTCGCTTTGCCTTTTCTTCTTCTCCAAAAAAATAAAAAAAATCAGAAAATCTCCGCAGCAGCCGAGGCCGCGCGCGCCACCGCGTGGCTCCAGGCCATCCCCTACGCCAACACCTACTACCCGACGCCGGAGCAGTTCGCGGATCCGGTGGGGTACATCCAGAGCATCCAGGCCGAGGCGAGCCTGCAAGGTGAGAGGAGGAAGAGAGGAGAAGAGAAGAAGAGGAAGAGGAAGGAAGGAAGAGAAAAAGTCGGGTTTTTTTAAAAAAAATCGTCGTCGCCGCCGTTTTCTCTCTCTCTCTTTTCGCACCGTCTTTCTTCTTCTTCTTCTCTTTTGACAAAATCCAATCCCATCTCTTCTTCTACTAGGGATCTGCAAGATCGTGCCGCCCGTCAACTCGATGGCCGCGCCGGCGCAGGAGGTGAGAGACAGAGAGAAAGAGAAAAGAGAGAGAGTTCTTTTTTTCTTTTCAATTTTTTCTTTCTTTCTCTTCCACTCATTCACTCATTTCTTCTTCTTCTGTCTTTCCAAACCCTCTTCTTCGACTTCCCAGATCCTCGACAGGTACGGAGACGTCTCCCTGGGCTCCAACGGCAAGGCGCGAGCGCAGTTCAGCCACCCGGAGCCCTCGAGGGCTGATGTCGCCGCTTGGACCGCTGCTGCCGCCTCTGTCTCTGCCGCTGCCGCTGCCGCTGCCACTGCCGCTGCCGCTGCTTCTTCGGCGGCGGGAGGAGCGGGACCGGTCCCTTCTTCTTCCGCCGCCGCCGCATCGACGCCGCCGAAGCAGCAGCCGCACCCCCCGCCGGCCCCCGCCGACAGCTGCGACCCCAGCTCGGCCGCCTTCCGCCTCTCGACGCGCGAGCAGCCCGTCGCGGCGCACCGCTGGGACGACGTCTCGCGTACGGGCCGCTTCTATCAGGGCAGCAGCGGGATGCCGCTCAAGACCTACGTCGCCAAGGCCGCGCAGAAGCAGCGGGACCGCTTCCCGCAATGGCATGGCGTGGCCCCCGCGGCGAGGGCGATCGAGTCCGACTACTGGACCGAGCACGCGACGCACACGTTCGTGCCCGAGCCCGCTGCTGCCGCTGGCGGCGGAGGCGGCGGCGACGGCGCCTCGACGACGCCCCCCAACAGCGAGCAGGGCAAGGGAGGAGGAGGAGGAGGAGGAGGAGGAGGCGGAAGCGGTGGTGGTGGAGGCGGCAGCAGGAGCGACTTCAACTTCGACGGCATCGGCGCGAAAAAGAAGTCGCAGAAAGAGCCGAAAGAGCCCCCGTCGTCGGACAACAACAAGCCGAAGAAGCCCGAGCGCGTCGTCACGAGCGACACCAGGCTCGTCACCTGGGCCGAGTACGGCAACGACGTCGAGGGTTCCCTGTTCCCCCCTCCCGGCACGGGCTGCCCGCTGGGAGACTCGGACTGGAACCTGCGGATCTTCGCGACGGCCCCGGAGGGGATGCTGCTCAACCCGGCGCTCGCCCCCGGAGGCTGCGGCACGTCGTCGGGAGTGCCCGGGATCTCGATCCCGATGATCTACGTCGGGATGCTCTTTTCCGCCTTTGCGTGGCACGTCGAGGACAGTTACATGTACTCGATCAACTACGCGCACGCGGGTGCCCCCAAGATGTGGTACGGCGCGCCCGCCGGGTGCGCCGACGCGGTGGAGCTGGCCGCGGCGGTGCACGTCTACCGCAACGCGCGCGGCATGTCGCGCGGCGCGAGGAAAGGGCGGCCGACGGCAGAGGACCACGCCGTGGCGGCCAACACGCTGGCCGACAAGACCACCGTCGTCCCGCCCAAGGACCTGATGCGCCCGCTTCGGAAGAAGAAGAAGGGCAAGAACAAGGTGGAGGTGAAGGTGAAGGTGAAGAAGAGGGCCGTCAAGCATGAAGAAGAAGAAGCAAATGGTGGTGACGACAACGACGGGAGCGGCGACGACGGCAACGACGACGACGCCGACGACGAAAGCGACGACGAAGACGACTATGACTACTCCCAGAACTACCCCCCGCGCGGCCCCGACGGCAGGGAGCTCAAGCTGCCCGGCGGGATCAGAATGGGCTCGCTGCCGAGGATCTACCGCGTCGAACACACCCCGGGCACCTTCGTCGTCACCTTCCCGCGTGCCTACCACGGCGGCTTCTCCGCCGGCTTGCACATCGGCGAGGCCGTCAACTTTGCGACCGACGACTGGCTGCGCTGGGGCTTTGACGCCGCCGACGCCTACGCGCACTCGCGCAGACGCGCGGTGCTGAACGCCGAGGCGATGGCGCGGCCGCGCGTGCTCTCGGCGCTGCATGCCGCGGACGCGCTCCCGGCCGAGGAAGAGCTGGAGCTGCGCTTTGGGGGGAAGGTGGAGGCCCCTGCTTCTGCTGCCGCCGCGGCCGCCGCCGCTGCTGCTGTTGCGCCGGCGGCAAAGAAGAAGAGCCGCAGCGGCAAGAGGAACAAGGTCGCCGCCGCTGTTGTCGCCGCAGCCCCCGACGCCGACAAGGAGAAGATGGAGGTTGATGGCGGCGACGGCAACGTCTCGGACGCGACTGCTCTGGCCAGGATCACAGCCGCGGTCGCCGCGGCCGCGGCGAACGGCGACGAAGACGACGACGGCGAGTGCTTTTTCGACGGCAGCGGCGGCGGCGTCAACCCTCTCGTTCTGATCCCTGGCCCCGCCCCCTCCGAGTCGGGCGCCGCCGTCATCTTCGGCGAGTGGGAGCGCCTGGCGGACAGGCTCGAGGCGTGCACCTACGAGCTGATGGAGACGCCGCGCGGGCAGGGAGACAGCAACGCCGCCGCCGACGACAGGAAGGCCCACGCGCGAGCGTTTAACGCGGCCGCCACCGGCGCCGCCGCCGCCGTGAGCGCCAAGGGCCACGACATCCACTTTTACGCCTCCACCGGCTTCACCAACCCCTGCTACGAGTCCGAACCCGTCGTCGTCGGCGGTAGCAGCAGCCCCGGCCCCAGCCCCCCAGCGACCGGCCCTCTCAGGCGCCTCTCGGTCGTCGAGCCGGAGCCGGAGGAGGAGTTCGAGCAGCTGCCGACGCACACGGTCTGCGACGAGTGCGAGCGCGCGGTCGTCGCGCGCGTCGTTGTGAGGCTGCGCTCGCTGCCGCGCGAGCCGCCGCCGCACGCCGGGGAGGTCGTGGTGGCGCTGGCCAAGAAGCTGCGGACCAAGGAGCTGTGCCTGCCGTGCGCGTGCTTCGCGCACCGGGCCGGGGACCTGCACCTGCTGCCGATGCCGCTGCCGAAGAAGGAGAAGGAGAAGGAGAAGGGGAAGGGAAAGGCAAGCGGCGGCGGCGGTGGAGATGGAGATGAAGCCGACGCCGACGCCGAAGACGCCGAAGACGCCGAAGACGCTGCCGCTGCTGCTGCTGCTGCTGCTGCTCCCCTCGCCCCGGCGAAGGGGCGCCGCAACGGCCCTGCCCCGGGCTCGCGCCGCAAGACCAAAAAAGACCCTGGCGCGCCCGAGGAGGTCGCCGCCGCGGCGGTCGCCTCCTTCCCGGCCGGCGCGCCGCTGACGACTGGCGACACCATCGTCGAGGTCAAGGTCCCGCGAGCCTACTCCAAGATTTCGGCTGCCCTCAAGGCCGCCAAGGACTCCGGCAAAGTCCGCGGGGACTATGGGATCCAGCTGCAGTCCCTGCTGCTCGAGAAAGGTCAGGGTTTGCATTCGGAGGGCCTGAGCAGGAGAAGCTGCGGCACGGGCGCCGGCGGCGGCGGCGGCGTCAACGTCGAAGAGGCGATGAGCTACTGGCCCCCGAGGAGGCGCGCCTTCAATCCGCAGGGCCCGCTGGCCCTGCTGCGCGCGCTGCAGGAGGCCTCGGCTGCTTCCGCTGCTGCCGCTGCTGCTGCTGCTGCTGGTGGTGGTGGTGGTGGTGGTGCTCCTTCTGCTCCTGCTGCCGTGAAGGAGGGAAGCGTCGAGCCTGTTGCTGCCGCCGCTGCCGCTGCCGTCGCCGCCGCCGTCGGAGCGGCCGGGATCGCGCCGACGACGGCGTCGCCGAGGCCCGGCGGCGGCGCTGCTGCTACTGCTGCTGTCGCTGCCTCTGCCTCCGCTGCTGCTGCTGCTGCTGCCGCCACCGCTGCTGCTGCCGCTGCTGCCGCATCGGCCAACCCCGCCGAGCCGGAGCCGCAGCCTCCCAAGCCCAGGGGCAAGATCGCCAGGCCGCGCAAGGGCTCCACTGCTCCTCCCGTCGCTCCTGCTCCTGCTCCTGCTCCTGCTCCTGCTCCTGCTCCTGCTCCTGCTCCCGACGACGGCGACGACGACAACGAAGAAGTCGTCGGAGGAGGCGGAGAAGAGCCCGCGGTGGCGGCAGCGACCTCGAAGCAGGTTGCTGCCGGGGGCGGGGGTCGCGAGAGCGTCGGCGTGAGGCGCCGCAGCTCGTGCGGCGGCAGCGTCGGCGTCGGCGGCGCTGCGGCGGCGGAGGAGAAGACCAAGGAGGAGGAGGAACAGCAGCAGCAGCAGCCCGAGCCCAAACTTGCTGCCGCCGCCGCGCCCTTGCCCGCCGACGACTCGTTCGACGCCCTCGTCGAGCAGCTCGCCGACGCCGCGCTCGAGCGCTACAGGGAGCTCAAGGCCGGCCCCGGGGCCCCGGCGGACTCGTTCCTGGCCAACCGCGATGCCGCCGACGCTGACGAGGCCGCCGCCGCCGCGGTTGCCGCCGCCGGCGGAAGCGGCGGCGGTGGAAGCAACAACCTCCCCAACCTCCTCTACTGCCGCACGCTCGAGTGCGACGTCGTCGAGGCGCGCGAGCCCATCTCGGACCCGACGCAGGTCGTCGTCGAGGGCCTCGCGAAGAAGCTCAAGGTGTACGAGAGGCCGCTCGGGGGCGCCTGCCGCGACGCGATTGTTCCGCGCGGAGGCAGCGGAAACGGCGGCGAGAGCAGCGGCAGCGGCAGCGGCAGCGTCGACGGAAGTGGAAACGGTGGCAGCGCGGCATCAATGCAGGCCGCCGCCGGACCTCCTCATCCTCTCACCTCCCCAACGCAGCAGCAGCAGCAACGCCCTGCGCCGCCCGACGCGGGCGTGCGGCTGCTCCAGGCCAAGAAGCTCCTCGCCGTCGCGTTCGGCGGGCCGAGCGGCAACCAGCGCACGCCGGAGCACGCGCTCGCGAGGGCGCTGCTGCGCGACTCCGTGCCGCTGATGATGGCCGTCGACCGGGCGCAGAGGACCAAGAAGACCCCGAAGGCCATGTCGAGGGAGGCCGCGGCCGCGACGCTCTCGAGTTGCCTCGGCCTCGGCGACGGCGGCGGCGGAGGCGAAAAAGGCGGCGGCGGCGTTGCGTCGCCGTCGCCGTCGGCGCTGCTCTCGTCGCTCCCGCCCTCGGCCGTCGAGGCCGCCAAGGCCGAGGCCGCCGCCGCGGCGCTCGCGGCGACCGCCGAAGCCTACGACATCAGCGTCCCCGTCCTCACTGCCGCCAATGTCACCACGCTCTACCGCGCGCTGCCCGACGACGCCGCCTCGGCGGCGCGCAGGAGGCTCAGCGACGCCGTCGCCGGGGTCTGGAGCACCAACCCGTGCTCGCTCGAGGTCGAGTCGCTGCCTGAGAGGCAGGCGAGGAGGAGGTCGTCGGTGCCTCCCTCGACGACCGCGCCCCCCGCGAGCGCCGCCGCGCGGGACCTTTCTGCTGCTGCCGTGGCGGCGGCCAAGGCCGCGGCGGCCGAGGCCGCGGGCGCCTCCGCCGTCGTCGTCGAAGCGCTCAAGTCGCTCCCGCCGCCGCCGCCGACGACCGCCGTCGTCCGCGAGCCCGCTGCTGCTCCTGCCGCTGCTCCCGCCGCTCCCGCTCCCGCTCCTAACGGAGCTGTCATTGTTCCGTCTCTACCGCCTGGCCGCTCGCTGAAGCGAGATCGGCGTTCGACGACACCTCTGCAGCCTCCTCCTCCTCCGCATCTGTCCGAGCGGCCGAGCAAGAGGGCCGCCTCTGCTTATGGCGCAGCTGCGCCCGTGGCCACTTCCGCAGCGATGCGGGCAGCAGCAGCGACAGCACCAGCGCCCCCCCCGTCGTCGCCGCCGGACGTCGTCTGCCCGGCGCCAGCGCCGCCGCCCGCGGCCCCGATGGAACCGGTGACGGCGACGACCTCGACGTTCGGAGCAGGAAACGGTGGTGGAGTTGGCAACGGAGCAAACGGCGGCCACAGCGGCTTTGCCGGCAACACCAGCAACAGCATTCCGCCGCCTCCGGCCCCGACGCAGCAGAACTACAGCGTCAAGGTGTGCCCGACGAAACCCCTCGCGGACGCATTGCACAATAACTACTCTTCGACGCCCGCGCTCAGCAACCGCCGCCAGGCGTGAGAGATAATTGATTGAAAGACAGAAAAGAAGTTTCTTCTTTGTGTGTTTTTTCTTCTGCTCCTCATTCTTCCTTCTTGCCTTCTCGCCTTAGTCTCTCCTTCTTCTGTCCGTTTGTGTTTTTTCTTTCCCCTGTCTGATAGAATGTGCAACAACGACAAAATGAAAATATACAAGATTTTTACAAAAAGAAAAAATGGAAGAGAGAAAGAGAAAGAGAAAACTCACTTTTTTCTCTTCTACTTGTTGCTCTTTTTCGTCCTCGGCACCGCGACGGCGAGCGGCGACGGCAGCGCCCCCGCCAGCTCCTCCAGGCCCCGCAGCATCTCCTCCATCCCTCCGCTCAGCTCCTGCAGGGCCAGCTGCAGCGAGTACCAGCGCACCTGCGCCTCGAACCCGGCAGCCGTCGGGGGGAAGGCCGCGGCGGCGACCTGCGAGGAGGTGAGGCGGCGGAGCTTGACGCGGACCCGGGGTGCTGTCCCCGCCGTCGTTGCCGTTTCCGGTGCCTGCGATCCCCCCTCCCCTCCCGCTGCTGCTCTAATCCCGGAACCCTCGCCCGTGAGGTCGACGGCCAGCGAGTCCGGGAGAGACTCGAAGGCCTCCGAGGGAGAGCCAAAGGCGGTGGCGGTCTTTGCCTTCTTCTCACCTTCTTTTTCGCGCTCATCCTCCTCGTCTCTCGCGGCGACCGCGGCGGCAGCGGCTTCGCCGAAAGACGAGACCGGCTCGCTCGCGGCCCTCGAGGCGGCGTCAAACGCCCCTTCGTTCCCTCCCCGCGCGCCCCTCGCCGCGGCCCTGGCCAGTGCCCGGCGGTTGTAGTCGCTGATCCGCAGCAGCGCCGCGGCCCTCGCGCCGAACGCCGCCACGGCGGCACGCGCCTCGGCCGGCGGAGGGCCCGGGACGTTCCGCGCCGCAAGCCGCAGCGCGGAGACGCAGTCCTCGGCGGCTCCGCGGAGGAGGCCCGGAGGGTAGCCCGCGGCGAGGGCTCGGGCTGGGGAAGGGGACGAAGAAGAGGTTGGGGGGTCGTTCTTGGGGCTTCCGTCGTCGCCGCCGCTGCTGCTGCTTCCTTCTCTTCCTTGACCTCCTCCTCTTCCTCCCCAAGAAGTTTCCTCGCTTCCACCGCGGGGCCTGCACGCGTGGAGGGCCCCCAGCGCCCTCCCGACCTTCCTCAGCGCCGAACAGACCCTCTCAACCTCGGGCTTGGGAAGGGCGCGCCACGCCGCGGGCGTCCAGGGCCCCGGGCCCGGGAGGAAGAGCGGGCGCGGCGGCGGCGGCGGCGGCGGCGGAGGTGAAGAGGACGACGACGGCTGCGACGACGCCGGCGGCGGCGGCGGCGAAGGAGAAGAAGAAGAAGAACGACCTCCTCCTCTGCTTTTCTCCCCTCTCTTCCGGATGTAGATCTCCGCGTCGGCCTGCTCGGCGAGGTCCGCGGCCGTGGCGAGCGAGGAGACCAAGGAGGCCGCGGCGGCATCGAGGGCGTCTGCAGCGGAAGCGGAAGCGGAAGCGGAAGCGGAGGTGGAGGCGGAGGTGGAGGGAGAAGAAGCGGGAGGAGTTTCTTCCTCTTCTTCTCCGAGCAGCGGCGCCTCGATATCTCCTTCTCGTTCATTGCCTCTTTGAAGACGACGAGAAGAAGAGGAAGAGGCATCAACAGCAGCAGGAGAAGAGCCCTCCTCCTCTATTCCTCGAATGCTCTCCCCGGTCCAAGCCAGCAGCGACCCAGACCATGCCGCCTCCGCCGCTTCGGCCGCCGCCTCTGCAGCCTCTGCCAGAGACAGCAGGCAGCCCTGCGTCGCCGTCCGGGGCCAGAGCACGATGCTCGCGGCCTCCATCAGCACCACGCCGCCTCCTATGCCCAGCACGCGCGAAGCCGCCAGAGCCGCGGCCCCTCCGGGGGGCCTCTTGTCGGCGGCGGCCCCGAAAGCGACAAGAATAAAGGTTTGGGAAAAGAGCTTGGAGCTGTATGCTAGTCCTAAAACGCTCCCTCCCGCAGACCCCATCCAGGCCACGACGGCCGCGACGGCGGCCAGCAGCAGCCCGTCCGCGGCCTGCGAGCCGGCGCGAGCGCCCAGGGCGGCGCCCAGCGAGTAGGCCCCGAAGCCCGCTAGCCCTCCGGCGACGGTGCCCGCGACGCGCTCGGCTCCGGTCTGCGCGCATTTCGCCAGGAGAGGGGAGTTGACGACGATGCAGGTGATGGCTGCCCACTTGCAGGCCGCGGCGACCTCGTCGGCGAACTCGACGGCGATGCCTGGTTTTGTTGTTTTGGTTTTGGTGAGTGGGTGGGAAAGAAGTCGAAGAAGAAGAGGAGGTTTTGAGAGAGAGAGACGAGATCGAGGTCGAGAAAATCGGCAATTTCTCATCGCTTCTTTCCCTCGTACCTCTCTTGGGCAAATTCGGCAGCAACACGGCATAGCCCAGAGTGCTCGCCACGAAGACTGCGATGGCCAGGCGGGCCGCTGCCTCTTTCGAGGTGCGCGTGAAGGGCCGGAGCTTGATTGTTGGCATTTGGCTTGAAAAGTGAAGAAGAATTTCCGGCGTTTTTTTTTTTTTTTTCCGACCTCGACCCTCTCGAGCCTCTCCACTCTTGCTTTTTTCTTCTTTTCTTCCCTTGGCTCTTCCGAAAATCGGAGCCGCGTCATCCCTCTTCGCTTGCAACGGTACGGCGATTCCCGCGCTTTCAACTCCCAGCAGGCAACGGATCAAATTCGCTGCGATGGCATTGTGGCGAATTGGATCCAAGAGAACCAGAGAGCGGCGAGGCGTCACGGCCTCGACCCGATGATGCCATCATCAAAGACCTTTTTTTCGTCCTCGTCTGCTTTTGCGTTTTCCGCATGTCGAAAAACCTCCGCTCTCGAAACTTCGCATCGGCTCCCGATTACGACCTGATCTTAAGCTAGCAGATACAAATACATACGGAGAAAGCGATTGGTGCTCATTTGAAGGGATGAAACAGCCTGACAAAAAAGCTATCGAGGGGGGGAGGAAGCGCGGTTTCACAAATCGGTTTCATCGACCTTGCGCGAGCGACGAGTCTCTCTGCCGGGCTTAATATTTGCCTCTCTTCCTCTTCTTTCCTTTTCCCTCTTCTTCTCACTCACTTTTCACGCCACCCTCCTCCTCCTCTACCTCCCTTCCAAAACACCCGCACACAATGAAAAACAGCGAAAGCGAGAGACAGATTGATTGCAAAAAAAAATGGCGCCCCAAACGCCGCCGCTGCTGCGCTTTTCCCTCTTTGTCGCGACTGTGCTCTTTGCCGTCGCAGTCGTCGCCGCGAGTCTTCCCCTCGGCGCTTCGGCCTCGGCCTTCCCCGAGGTCCTGGACGCCAGGAGCGACGCTCTCTTCCCCGAGGAGGCTCTGACGCACCTGTCCGAGTCTCTGACAAAGTGTGAGTTTGGAAAAAGGAAGAGACAGAAAGAGAGAAAGAGAGAGGGAGTTTTTTCGTCCGTTTTTTTGGCTTCTTCCCCCTCCCTCCCTTCCTCACTTTTTCTTTCTTCTTCATCCTTCTTCTCTCTTTCCTTCTCTCTTCCCCCCCAAACAACCAAAAAAGTCATCTCCGACGCCAAGGAGCTCGCCTCCCGCGCCGTCGACTCCTTCAACAGCATGCTCCCGGAAGATCTCTCCAGCGAAGAGGAGAGGCGCGACTCCAGCAACGCGCTCGCGGCGCTGCTGGCGGCAGACCCCCTCGCTGGCGCTTCGCTGCTGCCGCCGCTCTCCTCTTCTTCCGCTTCCTCTCCGTGCTCTCACAAGAAGAAGACTACCTTCGCTCCTCCTCCCCCTCTCGACGACGACGTTCTCGAGGCCTTCGAGGCCCTGGAGGCAGCTGGAGCGGACAAGGCGCTGTTCGCGCCCATCTTCTTCGAAGATGAGTCTCTTCAAGCGTCGTCGTCAATTTCGGTCGACCTCGATGAGACCGCCGACGGCGGCGTCGAGGCCTCGGCCGTCTCTGTCTCCTCCGTGCCCGTCTCCCCGGCTTCCATCCTGTCTTCTTCCTCTCACCTCGACGCAGCGCTCGACATCCAGTACGGCGCGGAGACCGCGGGGGCCTCGGCGGTGACGCGACGGGTGGCGAGGTGGGTCTCTTCCCTGGGTGACTCGCCCACGCTCGTCGCATCCCTTTCGAGTTCTTCTTCCTCCGACTCTCTCGACTCTCTCGACGCCGCTCGCGCCGCCTTCGACGCCGCGGCGGACGCCATCGAGGCCGTGGGGGTCTCTTTGGCCGCGGCGCTCGAGTCGCGCCCGGGGGCCGACGACGCGGAGCTCGACCTGGCCGTCGCCGTCGACCTAGTCGGCGCGTCTACTAAAACTCTTAACAACATCGTCGACGTCAGGATCGAGGCGTCGGTCGTGCCCGGGAGCGGCATCACCAGGGCCATGCTCGCCGAGGCGCTTGAGGGGGCCTCGTTCGACGCCGTGGTGGCGGCGGGGGCCGCCGGCGTCGAGGTCTTCGCTGCGCACGTCGACGTTTTCGACGAAGAAGACGAAGACGAATTCGACAACGAAGAAGAATTCGACCTCTCCTCCTCGTCGCTCTTCTCCTACTCCGAGCGCGAGGACGCCTTCTGCCTGTACCTGGGCTCGTTCTTACGCGGCGGCGTCGACAAATGGGCGTGCGCGCGAAGGCAGCCGCTGTCGAGGGCGCTGGCCGCGACCTCTCTCTTCTTCGCCGCGGCCTCGGCCGTCGCCGCGTTCAACGCTCTGGCTTCTTCTTCTTCATCTTCTTCCGACGACGACGAATCTGACTCCGAGAGTGACGAGGAAGAGCTCGATGAAGTCGTCGACGAGGAGGCCACGCTGCTCATCAAACCGGCGCTGTGGGCCCTGGATAGCAAGGCGTAGAGAGGCAGAGATTGCAAGTTTTCTTAGGAGTTGACTTTTTCTTCTTCTTTCTTCTTTTCTTCTTCTTTCTTCTTTTCTTCTTCCTATTTTTCGGTTTTTTGTAACACCTTTTTTTGATTTGCTCTTCTTCGCTCCGTCAGAGTTCCCCTACTTTACATTTTTTTATTCACTTGCCCTTGCTCTTCATGCTCGACTCGAGGTGCTGGGCGACGGCGAGGATCGTCTTCGCTGATGACGACGACGATGAGGGAGAAGATGAATGAGATTTCGGTGAAAACGGAGACGCGGCCGCCTCGGTCCTCTCCCACTTCATTCCTCCTTTTTCTTGTTCTTCGCCTCCGTTCTCCCGTCCATTCTTCCCACCTTTATCCGGCAAGAAACCGAGCAGCACCTTCTGAGCCGCAGCGGCGGGAACGGCGACCCCGGCCCCCAGCGCGGCCCCCAGCAGCGACGACCGCAGGCGCGCAGCGACGGGCGAGCCGCGGGGCAGGGCGCCGAGGCCGAAGACAGACCCCGTGACGGCGGCGGCGAGCGCCGAGTCCGCGACCAGCGCGGGCTCGCCGCGGGCGACCCCGGAGCCCAGCTGCAGGGCCCAGAAGAGCGCGGCGAGCGAGCCGAAGCGCCCGGCGCCGCTGGCGTTTTTTTGGTTTGGTTTTGTGCTTTCGAGGTGAGAAAAATCGGAAAAACGAAACTCTCTTTCCTCTTCTCTTTTCTTCCCCTCCCGATCCCATCTCCCTTTTAAACCCACCGGATCGCCTCGCTCCCTATCCTCACGAGCCTGCGCGTCTTCTCCTCGGCGATGGCCCGGGCGAGAGCGGCAGAGGAAGCCTTGCTGCTGTTGGCTGCTGCTGCCCCTCCTGCTGTTGCCGCTGCCGTCGTCGAAGTCCCCACCACCTCTCCCGTTGCTGCCTCCCTCCACCCGCAAAACGCCGCGCCGGCGCCGGCGCAGAGCACCGTGTTGGACGCCCACTCCCCGAGCTGCGGGGGCCTCGGCGGGATGGGGTCGCCGGGGGAGACGCGGGCCGTGGCTGCTCGCCAGGCGGCGGAGAGACGCGCGGAAGGGGTTGAAGAGGACGAGGTCGACGGCGGCGGCGGCGTTGAAGAAGATGATGCTTCGGGTTGATCGGTCACTTGAGACGCCGCTGCTGGCTCGCTGGAAGCTCCGCTGTCCTTGTCGCTCTTCCAGGACCACATAGAGACCAAAATCGTTCGATCTAGAGGGCAACTGGAAGCGTAAAAGGCGTGGAAGACGTCAGAAAGAGAGGAGAAAGAGAGACAGATTGGAACTGAGGTCGAGCGAGCTCTCACTCGAAAAAATTTCTGATTTTTTCCGTCCGCCCGACTTGACATCTCACTCTTCTTCGCTCTTCTTCTTCTCCTTCAAAAACCTTCCGACACGCGCCACCTTCCTCGCCTCCCTCTATCTCTAAAAAAAACCATGTTCCGTCGCGTCTTCCCGGCCGTCGCGGCCTCCGCCCGCGCGGCCCTGCTGACCTCCTGGTCGTCGTCGTCGGCGGCGCCGTCGGCCTTCTCGACGCTCGCTGCTTCGACCGGGTCGTCGTCGTCGCTCTCGGCGACCTCCTCGTCGCCGTTGATGACCCTCGCGTCGCTGCTGCTGCGCCCGCGCGGGCGCTCGTTCGCTTCCGACGCCCCCGCTGCCGGCGACGCGGCCCAGCACAAGGCCCCGCACGGCTGGGGCCAGACGCGCGTGGCGGAGCTGCTGGAGAGCAAGGTGAGAGAAGAGACGAGGGGCAATGGGAGGCGAGATCGTTCTTTTTCCTGTCCGAAATGTCCTTGTCACCGTCGCCCTTATTTTCTTGCCTAGCTCATTCGACCCTTTCCTAACCTTTTCTCTCCAATCCAACCACAGGGCTCGGACCGAGGAGCATGGCTCTGGTGCTCCAAGGACGATTTCGTCATCGAGGCGGTCCGCAAGGTAAGGGAAGAAGATAAAGAGAGAGAAGAGAAGAAGAGAAGATGAAAAAACTCGACGTCGACGACGACGCTGGCCGGGGCAATTCTTCTCATTCTTCTTTCTCACCCCTCTCACGTCGACCTTGTTTTCTCAACTCACCAACAGATGACGCAGGGCAACGTGGGCTCGTTGCTCGTGTTCGACCCCGCCAAGGCAGGAGCCGCCGGCTCCGGGGGCTCCGTGGCTCCTGGGGACGCGGTCGTCGGGATCGTCACCGAGCGAGGTGCGAAAGGTTTTTCCGTTTCTTTCTTCTTTCGAGTTTTGCCCTCTCTCCTTTTCATACCCTATCGCAGAGACCTTGGTCTCCCTCAACCCGAGCTCAACTTGGCGTCGATGGTGTCGAGTGAAGAAGATCTACGATCCCGTGTGGTTGGATCGGAAGGAGAGGCCCGGGAAGGGCCCTTCTGCTGAGGAGCGCGCCCTTTGATCCCTTTGATGCGAAGGACGTTTTTTTTTCCTTCTATTCTTTTTTGTTGACCTCAACCTTACCCTCACGCCGCTTTCTCTCTCACTCAAACCAACACCTCTTCCAAACTACTCCCAATCCCCGCCGCAGACTACCTCACCAAGGTCGTGGTCCAGGGCAAGCAGTCCTCGTCGCTGCACGTGCGCGAGATCATGACGGCGAGGTCCAAGCTGCTCACGGTGCCGCCGCAGGTAAGAGAGGAGAAGGAGAGAGGGAGGAGAAAAGACAAGAGAAGAGAGAGAGAGAAAGAAGAAACCCGAAAAAAAGAGAGGTCGCATTTCTCCCCTCGCCTCTCAGAGGACCTTCCCGGGATCCATTCCCCTCGCTCTTTTCATCGATGCTCACCACTCGACACGCGCTACCTCTCTGAACCCATAAAAAAACATAACAACGATCGAAACAGTCCTCCGTCGTCGACGTCATGGGCCTCATGGTCGAGAACAACATCCGCCACGTGCCCGTCGTAGAGGAGGGGTCGTTCCTGGGGATGGTCTCCATAAAAGATGTCGTCGCCACGATGCTCGAGGAGCACCGCGAGGAGGTCGGGAGGCTGCACGAGTACATCAGCGGGAGCTACTAGAGTAGAGGCTGGGAAGTGGGGGGGAGAGAGAGAGAGCACAAAGCGAGCAAAAAGAGGAAGGATAAAATGAGAAAAGAGAGAGACAGCGAGCACACCGAAACAATCAATCAATCAATCAATGAACAGAAAAGGAAACGAGAATCCCTTTATTTTTCGCGCGCGGAGGTCCTGGCGCCGGATGCGGAAAAGAGAGAAACAGTTCGCGTGCCGTTTTTTTTTTTAAAAAGAGAGAAAGGGGGGAGAGCGAGGGAAGAGAGAGAAAGCCTTTTTTCCCCCCGATTTTTGTACAGTAGCTGCCCCGCTGCTTCCCCTTCCCCCCCGCCACAAACGAGAGAGAGAGAGAGAGAGTTTTTTCATTTCCACTCGCGGTGTCTCGAAAGAGAGGGCGTGTAAAAGAAAAGAAAGAGAAGAAAACAACAGGCGTTTTTTTAATTTTCGAAAAGAGAGAGATGAGGTCGAGGTCGAGATCGTTTTTTTCGGCCAGGCTGTCGCTTGATCTCACACTTTTCTCGTTTTTTTTTCTTCCCTCCCCTCCTCTCTCTCATCCCGCCTTCTCTCTCCCCCTCCTCACTACCATCATGTCCGCAACCAACGCCTCGCTCGCCTGGGCGGCGGAGCAGACCGCGACTTTCTACAAACTGCTGGCCCACAAGCTCAAAGACGCGGGAGAGGATGCGCCCACGGGCTCGGTCTTCGAGGGCGGCATGCAGCTCGCGCTCGGCGGCGACGGCGAGCCGGCGACCTCCAAGGGCGGGAAGCGGGCTCTCAAGAAGGCGGCCAGGGCCGACAAGCCGAAGCGTCCGCCCTCGGCCTACAACGTCTTCATCGTGCAAGAGTCCGCCAAGCTCAAGGAGGCCGGCTTCAAGTCCGACAAGGACCACAGTGAGTTTCGGAATGCAAGGAGAGATTGGACTTGACGTCAAAGCGACGTCGGTCTAGTAAAAGAAGAGAACAACAGAAAAACCATTGGCCGACATGCGAGCCCCCTCTTTCGACCTGTTCCGTCGCGTTCCACGCTCTTTTCTATATCGCGTTCCGCCATCGAGATCGTGATTGACCTTTTGCAAGTAGAGATAGACCAGATCAAGCTCCGGAAGGCGTCGCGCCGAGCGTGCCATAGATCGGATTCTTTTTTCTCCCTTCTTCCCGTCGAGAGGTGCTGTCGTCTTTCGAACCTCTTTTTTCCCTCACCTCTTCTTCCCCCTTCTTTCTCACCCTTTTCTTTTCTTTCTTTCTCTCTCTTTTCCTCTCTTTCCCTCGCTCAAAACAACCCCCCTCTCCTTCCAGACCTCATGAAGGAGATCGGCGCCAAGTGGGCAGCGATGTCCGAGGCAGAGAAGCAGGCCTACAAGGACAAGTGCGAGGCCGAGGGGAGAACGGGGCCCAAGGCCGTCGAGGCGAGCCGGGCTGTGTTTGCTGCCGGCGGGGGCGCTGGCCCCAGCGGCAATGCCACGCCCGCCACGCCCGCGAACAACGGCGGCAGCGGCCTCTCTTCGGAGGACTCCGCCGAGGCCGAGGCGAGAAGAAGGCGCAAGGAGGAGAAGAGGAGGAAGAAGGAGGCGAAGAAGAGGGCCGCGGCCGAGGCGGCCGGCGGCGAGGAGCATGCGCACAAGAAGCACAAGCACAGCCACCACCACTAGAGCTGAGGCTTGATTTTTGAGAGAGAGGAAGAGAGAGAGAGAGAGAGAGAGAGAGAGATCACATTAACAAACAACATAAAAACGAAACAAAAGAGAGAGAGAACGAGAGAGAGAGCGCAAAAAAAGACGTCGAGGCCGTTGTTTCGTTTTGATTTTTCTTCTTCAAAAGAAGAGAGAGAGAGAGAGGTCTTTTTTTTACCTTTCTCTCTCTTTGCCCCCAAACAATGCAACAATTCTACAACCATTAACGCAATATCGCATTACAAAGAAAAGAGAGCGGAAAGAATGGGGAAAGAAAGAGAAAGAGGTGAATGAACGAAAGAAAAAGGTCCATCACTTTTCCTCTCTTCAAGCTCGTCCTCCCGGCGGGAGCGCCGCCGTTCCAGCTCCGCCCCTCGGAACCTTATCGAGCCAGTCCAAGACAGACGCCGCGAGCCTCCTCGCGTCCGCCTGCAACAGTGCTGCACCCCCCAGAGCCAGCAGCTCGACAGCTGAAGGGTTGGAAGAAGAAGAGCCGGAGTTGGAGCTCGAGGGAAGCTCGCCGCCGCACGGCGTCACGTGGCTCCCAGGAAGCGTCGAGACGCTGACGCCCGCGGCATCGACCCTGCGCAGCAGCGCCGCCATCGCCGGCGTCTCGTCGATCGTGTCGTTCTCGAAGCGGACCAGCAGGGTGCGGGGGACGGAGTAGTTCCTCTCGATGAGCTGGCGGGACTCTTCGGGGCAAGGGACGAACTCGACGCCCTCGCCCTCGGCAGCGGCGCTCGAGCTGGCCGCGTCGGCGGCGTCGGCGTTGTGAGGAGCGCTTCCCGAAGGGCCGGCCATTTCCACCGCGACGGACCCCAGCTGGTCGATGGCCGGCGCCGCGTCGGCGAGGGCCGCTCGGGCCGCGTCGGGCACGCGGACCCCGGCGGCGGCGAGCGCTCCCAGCGCGCCGTCGAAGAGAGACTTTGACGAAAGGGAGGGAGGAGGAGATGAAACAGACGACGAACCCGAAGTCGCGTTGCCCAACGCCGCCGCCGCCGCTGAGGAAAAGTCCAGCGCCGCCCTCGCCGCGCCCGCCAGCGCGTCCCTCGACACGGGCACGGCATCCCCCACCGGTCGATTGTTGTACGCCATAAGCACGTTGGAGGCCCTGTCGTTCCCCGCGGCGAAGAGCGAGCAAGATAAAAGATGAAGTAAAGAGCCCATCGAGTGACCGACGCCGTGGACCGGCAGCGGCCTCCCTGTCACTTCGTCCCTGACCGCCCAGGAGTAGAGACCCACTCCGCTACCGTTCCCATCTTCGCCCGAAAGCTCCTTGAAGGCCTCCTGGAACGCGGACGAGACCTTGCCGGCGGCCTCGGCGTGCCTGAACGAGACCGCGAAGGGCGTCGCGATCACTGTGTACCCCCCGTCGGCGAGTAAGGAGAGTAAGAGACCGTAACCCAGTGCCGGCGAGGCCCCGGCGAAGGCGCCGCCGACGAAGTGGATGACGCCCTTGGTAGGGCGGGAGCGTGGCGGGGGGAGGAAGATGGGGCAGCCGGCGGCCTGAGGGGTTGGAAAGGGTGAAAAAGAGGGTTCGAGGTTGATGAGAGAGAAAGAAAGAGAGAGGAGCGCGTCCACGGCGATGTGGCCTGTAGATCGATTGCAATTTTTATCTCGCCTTTATCCTTCTTCTACGCCTTTTCTGGTCTCGATTGTGATGCAGCTGCACTCACCTCTGTCCTCAGGGCTGCAGTGACCAGGAGGTGTCCCCTTTCGCGGCGAGGAGAAGGTGCTGCAGAAGGAAGAAGAGCCGCAAGCGATGTCGTCAACGTCGGTGACGGAAGGATCGCTGTCTCTCTTTGCACGGGCGCGGCGGCTCGCGCGGTAGCTCTCCTCGCAGTTCTGCAACTAGGCGCAGAGGAACTCAAGGCGGTCGCGCATGGAGCACAGGAGGCCCTGCTGGACGCGATCGAGCGCATGCCTCGGCGCGGGAGAAGAAGAAGAAGAACGAAGAAGCTTTTTCCCTCTTTTTTTTGGAGAAAATGAAACCGAGTTTTCCTCGCTGTTCGAATTTTACAAAACGAAAAAAATTTCTCACCACCACCACCCCTTCTTCTTCTCCCCGGCCTCCTGCTCCCTCACCGCCCGCTCCGCCGCCGCAACGCGCTCCCTCCTCTCCTTGAGGATCGACGTGATCTCCGCCCCCGTGGGCTCCCCGCCTTTCTCGCCCTCGGGGTCGAAGGGCTGCTCTCCGGCGAGGATGAAGGTCTCTCGCTGGGACCAGGGCACGATCGGAGGAGGAGGAGCAGAAGAAGAGGGAAGAGGCGCCGCCGTCAAGTCTTCCCTCGCATAGACTTGCCACTTGACCTCCTCCTCCCCTGCCTCTCTCTTGTCCCCCCAGCTCAGCCTCAGCACCCCTCGGATCGGGAACGGCATCGTAGGGTTGACGAACAGCGGTCGGAAGTGGTAACCCGGCCAGAACGATGCCGCAGCCGCGAGGCGCTCGTCGCGGCCGCGGACGCTCATGACGCCTCCGGAAGACTGCACGTCCTTCAGGATGGGGTTCACGAGGACGACGGCGGCGCCGCAGGACTCTGCGGCCGCGGTGGCGGCGAGGAGATAGGGCATGACGCTGTTTTTGAGAAAGAGAGAGAGGTGAGTTTTTTAAAACTTTTTTAAATAAAAATTTTCGACTCGGACCTCGCATTTCCTTTTCTTTTCTCTCTTCCTCTCTCTCTCGTACCTCCCTCCGACGATGTTCTGCGGCGAGACCACGATCAGCAGGTCGCAGGCCGGAGAACCCAGCGCGGCGGCGTTGTCCCCGGACCCGTCTTCTTCGCTGCCGCCTGAGAGTACCCCCGTCGAGATCCTCCCGCTCGTCGTCCGGCCTTCCTCTTCGTTCTCGCCTTCCTCCCCCCAGTCCATTCTGGAGAGTAAAGAGGAGACGCCGGAGAGGGAGAGGGGCATGCCCTTGAAGAAGCCCTCGCCGAGAGGGGGTTGGACCTAAAAAGAGAGAGAAGAAGAGAAGAAGCGAGTAAGAAAAGAAGACGAGGAAGAGAAAGAAAAAAAAACCCGAAAAAGGTAAAAAGAACGAAAACAACTTCAAAAAAACAAAATGACTCACCACCACCCTCACTCTCTCCCCTCTCCCCTTGGCCCTCCTGACGGCAATCGCGCGGACCAGCTCCAGCAGCGTCCCGATCCGAAACGTGTCCTGCTCCGGGTTGGTCTCCGGGATCGTAAGCTTCACCGACACTCTCTTTGTTAATCCTCTCTCGAGCAGCGCGTCGACCGATTCCGCCGCGTCGTCGTAGAACCACCTCCGGGCCTCGCGGGACATGGGAATGCCGCTGAGGCGCGTGGGGAGGGCCACGGAGCCGTCGGAGTTGAACTTGTTCGGGGAGATGAAGGAGGCGCGGGTGAAGTTGGCAGAAGAGGAAGAGGAAGAGGAGGAAGGGGTTGAGTCGGAGGAGGAGGAAGCAGCGGCGACGACGACGGAGAAACCTCTCCCATTGGGATGCCCCTTCCTCGCCAGTCCAGCGGCTCGAGGGGCAAGTCGCGAGGTCTGGGAGGTAGAGGGGAACGTGCCGCTCCGGCTGGGCAGCAGGGAGGCGCGCATGGTGGCTTTGGTCTTTTCGAAAAAGCAAAGGGCGCACGGATTCGAAAAGAAACACATCGATCGAGAAAAAAAGCGAAAGCAAAAGAAAAAATGAGAGAAATTCCACCTCGACCCTCTTGAGTTTTCGCGTTCTTTTCCCCATTTTTTTTACAAATCCCCCCACCTGCACTGGACCCAGACAAAGCAGGATTCCACGAGGAGGGCGGCGGTGCATTTCGATAGAGAGAGAGGAAAAGAAAGAAAAAGTAGCAGCATTTCTACTTTGACGAAAACAGCCGGAAGATGGTCGCGCCGACCGCCGACGCCGACAGCAGCAGCCCCAGAGAGTACCTCACCATCTCCGACTTGGTCGACTCCAGCATCGCCTTCAGCGCGCTCGTCTCCTTGTCTATCTTGATCTCTAATTCCGCGGCCTTGTCCCTCAGCGCCTGGATCTCGTCTCGCATCCGTCCCTTTTCCAAGTTCAAATCCAAGCGAGTCGCAGCCGTCAGCTTGTCGGCCTCGGTCCTGATCTCGGACCGCACGCGGTCCAGCGAGGCCGTCAGCCGCTCCGTGTCCCTCGCCAGCGACGCCAGGTGCAGCTCCTGGCCTTTCGTGACCTCTGACCGTAAGGCGGCGACGCGGGCCTCGTGCTCCAGGACGACTTTCTCGAGCGCCGACTTGGCGACAAACCCCTCGGAGATCCTCTCTCGGTTGAGGCAGAGCAGCTGGGTGAGCGTGGAGGTGAGCTCCTCGGCCTGCGGGCGGGTGAGCCCGGAGGCCTCGAAGGACTTCATCTGGAGGTGGGGGTGATAGTGGGAGCGGAGGTGGAGGTTGGAGGTGAGGGGGTTGAGGTTGAGAGCAAGCGAGGAGCGAGAGCGAGAGCGAGAGCGAGAGCGAAAGACGGCGGCAAGCAAAAGATTGGGGACGCAAAAAAATGGACAACTCACGAGCCCGAGCGTGTCGACGATCAGCCCGCGCGTCACGGCCTTGGCCCCCTCTCCCGCGGCGGCGACGAGCGAGTTGCCCGAGGACGGGGAGGCCGACGCGAAACGGATAGAAGAGACCGACGTCGTCGTCAACGTCGTCGATGCCGTCAGCGCCGCCTTTGTCGCATTCGCGCTCCTCATCGGGGGCAGTAGCGTTACCCAGGCAGCGGACGATCCCGTCGTCGTCGCCGCCGATGTCGAGGCTGCGGCGCCCGCCAGGATGCGGGAGGCCGCGTGGCGGAGCATTGGAAGGTCGAAGAAAGCTGGGAATTCGAATCAGAAGGGAAAAGAAGAGCTTCGAAGAAAAGGAAGGAAAAGAAAAAATGAAAAACCGTCTGCCAGCGACCTCGGACTCTTTTTTTTCCTCGACCTCCTCCGCCACTCCGCCGCGCCGCGCCCTCTTGCTCGCGGAATAGAGAGAGTCAGGGAGACTCAAAGAGACAAGCAAGCATTCTAAATGCATCAACTGTTTTTTTGTAATTTACTTGGAAGGGAAAACTCTCTCTCTACCAGTCTTTCCCTTTCACTTCGTCTCTTCCTCGGCCGAAAACAGCCCGCGCCTCGCCCCTCCTCCTCCTCCCGCAGCGACGGAGCAGGTGCTCTCCGCCGGGCTGCTTTCGATTTCAACTCCAGCAGGCGCAGAAGCCGAAGCCCTGTTGGTTTTGAAAAGGGCGGCGGGGGGCCGAGGAAGCACCCGCGTCTTCTCCTCGTCGACCTCTTTTTTTTCTTCGACCTCGACGTCTTCGTCGTTCACAAAGACAACTTCCTCCTCGATCTCTGCGGGAGGAGGCGCCCTGCTCGTCACCTCGCCGTTGCGCTCAGCTGCGAGGGCGGCGAGGGCCGGCGGGGGAGGGGGCCTTTCGGCGGCAGCTTGAGGCAAAGGCGGACCGGCGGCGGAAGAGGAAACGGCGTCTTCGTCGTCGTCGGCGGCCGGCGGCAGCTCCGCTCGCGCCGCCGCTTCTGCTGCTGCCGCCGCGGGAGCAGCAGCGGCCGCGGCGGCCGCGGTGGTGGTGCTCGGGAGCTGCAGCCTGAGGGCCTCGCGCAGCCTCGCGAGGCCCGCGGAGCCCGGGCGAGAAGGCGGAGCAGAGGGCGGCGCCGAAGAAGAAGAGGCAGCAGCAGCAGCAGCTTCCTTGTCTTTCTTCTTCTGCTGCTTCGCCGCGGCCTTTGCCGCCTTTCTGTTCTCCGCAGCAGCAGCGACGGCAGTGCCGCTGCTCCTCGGGCCCAGGCCCAGAAGCATCCCTCTCGGAGTGGTCGGGAGCGAAGAGGAAGCCAGGTTTCTGCTCCGGAAAACGCCGCCGCCTCCGCCGTTGTTTTGGTTTTGAGGTTTTGCTCCCAAAAGCAGCAGCTGCTTTGGAGACGCCGCGGCGCTCGCCGGCTGAGAGGCCGCCGCGCTCGCCAAGCCGGCGATCTCGCGCAGGGCCTCGTCGGCGTCGAGGGCCCGAGGCCGAGCCTGCTGCCTGCGCGGCGTCAAGAAGGCGGTGAAGCCGAGCCCGCCGACTTGGGGCTCAGAGGTCGAGGAAGGAGCGGCGTCGCCGCTCTCCAAAGCTGCCGCCGCCGCCGCCGAAGCCTGTCTTCTTCCTCCGCTTCCTCCTCCCTCCTCCAGCGCCGCCTCGGCCAGCACCGCCACGGCGGCCGCGGCCATCCTCGCCGCCGCGGACGCGCTGGTAATCCTCCGAGGCTGCTTGCCGTTGGAGTTGGAGTTCTTGGAGGAAGAAAGAGCGACAGCGGCGGCGACCTCCTCGGCCGTCGTCCTCGCCAGCCTGCGGATCGCCCCTTCCTGCCTCGCAAGCTGCCCCAGCAGCGTCTCGACCTGCTCCTGCGCCGAGGCCTGCACCATCGTGTGCGCGCGGTAGTGTTCCGCCGCTCGGCTCTCGGCCGAGGCGCGGGCCCGGACCTCGGCGGCGAGGTCTGCGCGGAGGCGGGCGGTCTCGGTCGCCTCTGCTGCCAGGGCCCGAGCAGAAGACGAAGGAGGAGGAGGAGAGGTTTCGGTCCCTGCTGCTGCTGCCAGCGCCAGCGCCTCCTCCGCCGCGGCCACGGCCGCCTTCTCCCTCTCGCCGGCGAGCGCCGCGGCCCTCTCCGCCTCGGCGGCGCGCTCCCTGGCCCTGGCCGCCACGCGCCGCGACTCGCTCAGCAGCTGCTCGCTCTCGCGGAGGGCCTCGGTGGCAGCAGCAGCTGCTGCTGCGTCGGAGTCGTCGTTGGCAGCTTGGCCGCTCCCTCTGAAGACCTCGGCGACCGACCGCAGCCGCTCGGCCTCTGCCAGAGCGGCGTCCCTCTCGGCCATCGCCCTCCCGAGGCCCGACCGCGCCGCGGCCAGCGCCACGGACTTGGGCGAGTCCCCCGTGGACGTGGACGCGCGAGGGGCGGGAGCGGGAGAGGGACGAGGCGGGGTGGAGACCTGCTGAGGAGGAACGACGGATCTCACCGCCTCCTCGGCTGCGCGCACGAGCGCGTCCCTCTCCGACGCAACCGATTCGTACTCCCTCTGCCAGTCCTGGCACAGCGCGTGTGCCTCGTTCAGCAGACCCGCGTGCTGCCTGCGCTCGGCCTCGCCCTCCCTGGTCAAGGATAGGAGCGCGCGCTGCGCTGCGGCGTGGCGGGCAGCGAATCCCGCGAGGAGCCCCACCGACGATGCCGCGACGGCGTCGCGGGCCGAGAGCGCGGCCTCGAGCTGCTCCGAGACGCGCGCGAGCCGCTGCAGGGCCGCGTCGCGGGAGGCCAGCGCGGCGTCGGCGTCGGCTGCGGCCTCGAGGCGGGCTGCCTCCAGGGCCGCGATCATTTGCGTCTCTCGTTCGTCTTCGTCTTCGTCGTCGAGGTTTTCGGCGTTCCTTCTTCCTCCTCCGCTTTCAACAGCAGCCCTCCGCCTCATCTCCGCCACCTCCTCCTCCCCCTCCGCCAGGGCCCTGCGCAGGTCCTCCACCTCGTCTGCGGCAGCGGCGCACCCGGCGCACTCCTTTTCGAGCCCGAACTCTTCTCCCTCTCCCGCTGCGGCGAGAGCCCGCGCTTGAGAGCTCTCTGAGCCCAGCCTCAGCCTCCGCTGCAGCTCCCTCGCCCTGCTCGACACCTCGTTGAGCCTGGAGACGGCGTCGGCGTTCGACAGTAAGGCCGCGGTCATGGCCGCGGCGACGGCGTCCTCGACCTCGGCGTCGGACCTCGAGGTGCCGAGCGGCAGAGACATCAAAAACGTGTCGACCTGCCTCTGGACGTCTGAAGGGGTCGGCACGGGCAGGGGCGCGGGAGGGAGGAGAAGGTTCTCCCTGCCTCTCGCCGCTGCGGCGGCGGATGCGGCGGCGCTCTTCTTCGAGGCTTTGCGGCCGTGGTTGTTGTGGTTTTGGTGTTGGTGCGGCCTCGAGGAGAAGAGCAGGTGCGAGGACGAGAGCGGCGGCGCGCCCGACGAGTGCGGCGGCGGCATCGGCGTTGTCGTCGCCGTCGCGAAAGCCAAGGAATGGTTTTTTTTCTGCTTCATTGTCCCTGCCGCTCCTGTCGGAGGGGGCTCGTTCTCTCTCCTGTTTTTGTTGTTGTTGACGTGAGTTTATTAGGGGGGCGCCGCGCGCGTGTCAACGCGGTGAACGAGAGAGGAAAAAGAGCGCTGGCGAGGGCGAAGAGAGAGAGAGGAGCTTGCGAGGAAGGAAGCAAAGAAGAAGAGGAGAGGAACGGTCGCGTTCAATTTGGGCAATCGCGATGACGGCGTCGAGAGAAGAAGCAAAAGCGGAAAAGCAACGAGCTTCACTCGTTTCTCCGCTCTTCCGTGCCGCCCGAGAGCAAGCGACGACACTCACGTTCGCAGCATGGCGGTCGCCGGCGCTTGGTTCGCGCAGTGCTGGGGTCCGGAGCGCGTGAACCGGTTGCGGAAAAGAAGAGAAAGAAAGAATGATAAGTGAAGAAGAGTGGCTCGAGAGAGAGAAAAGAGAAACAACACAACTCAAAGACGACAGAAGAAGAGCTTCTTCTTCTTCTTTTTCAGTTCGCTCTTCCTTTTCTTCTCCTTTCCTCGGCTCTCTCTCTCTCTCTTACTCAGGCTCAGCGCGAGTGGGCGACGTGAACTTCTCTGCCCTGCTCGGCTTTGGACGCGAACGAAAGAGCAAGAGAGCAGTAGGGAAAAGGCGCCGGAAAAAAGACGAGAGCTCTCTTTCTTTTTTCGAAAAAAAAAACGAAATGTCGGCATCGGCGGCGCCCGACGCCCGGGCAGTGCGCCTGCTCCGCGAGGTCGTGGGCTGCGAGCCGGACAACTTGCCTCCGTACAACGTAAGTAGAGAGACTTCATGCTCTCGTGCTGGCGCCTGTTCGTGAGGGAGAAAAGCATGGGCGCGCTTCGGCTTGTCAAGGAGAGAGAGAGAGAAGAGCTGCATTTGTCGTTCGACGTCGATTCGAAAAAAAACCGAAAAACAGCTCCATCGAAATTGAGGTCGCCTTCCTCTCTCTCTTTCTCTTTCTCTCTCGCTCACCCTCTCTCTCTCTCTCTCTCTCCTCTTCCCCCCAACCCACACACGCACGCGCTCACTCACACTCTCACTTCACACAGGAGGAAGAGGTCCGCCTCGTCATCGAGGAGTGCCACGAGCACTGGGGGCTGATGCAGCAAATCTTCGAGTGAGCAAACCCATCTTTTCCGTTTCTTTTTTTCCCTCCCCTCTTCCTCTCTTCGACCTCGACCTCGACCTCCTCTTCCTCGACCAACACTCACGCGCCCACACAACCCTCCCCC
>Ga0210003_1000986_pt1 | contig 25295 bp, 13 predicted proteins | sample LantaG_FD_182804 | JGI IMG/M metagenome (GOLD analysis project Ga0210003, IMG submission 182804) | Deep subsurface microbial communities from Baltic Sea to uncover new lineages of life (NeLLi) - Landsort_02402 metaG (SPAdes) (version 2) | ecosystem: Environmental > Aquatic > Marine > Oceanic >... | reverse complement strand
TGCGGCAGGATGCCAAGGCAAGACTGCCGCAGAAGGTGGGGATCGGGCTGACCGACGGCTGGGCGGCATACTACCTGCGCAAGCAGGTTTTCCTGAAACGTTTCAAGCATGACCAGAAGGCGGCGTATCCCGATTTCGGCTGCTCGTTTGAAACGTTTACCAACGCCGACATGCTCGAGGTCGAGACGCTGGGGCCGGTGGTGACGCTCGAGCCGCGCGCATCGGTGCGGCACGTCGAGCATTGGTTCGTTTTTTCAGGCGTGGATATCGGCCGGAGTGAATCGAGCATCGAAGCTGCCCTGGCGCCCCTGCTGGAGAAGTCGGCCGAAATGATGAAATAAGCTTACATTTCGCGAGATCTGCATAACAACGCCTCCGCGCCCCGCCGCGCGGAGGCGTTGTTTGTTGCAGCCGGGCAAGCACGCTCAGCCCGGCTTCGTGGGCGGCGGCCGCATAAATCCAGAACATCTGCGCCGTCTGGCTTGTTTACTATTTCAGTGGAATGGTAGGACCGCCACAACATCGCTGTACCATCAACGGGGGGAGAGCCGCAAGAATGAGCAGGAACCTGTCGCTGTTCGTCTGCTGCCGGTCTGTGGGTTGGAATATGATGGCCAGGATACCGTTTCTCGACGGCATCGCGGGCAACCGGGCAGCAATACGGCCGATGCTGGGCGATTCCTACGCGAGTCTGCCGACTATCCTGACCGGCAAAACGCCACAGGAGCACGGTCATTTCGGATGGTTCCACTACACGCCCGCCTCGTCGCCTTTCAACCGCTTCCGCTTCGTGCGGCATCTGCCTTCGTCGTTGCGGAATTCACGGTGGCTGCGCGCGGTGATCGAAGACTGGACCACCTCGGGCGAGCGGATAACGGGGCGGTTCAGCCTGTACAATATTCCCCTCGAGCATCTTCCGCTGTTCGAGATAACGGAGCGGCACGATCTGCTTGCGCCGGGCGGGCTTGAGAGGCAGCAAACGCTGATCGACTGGATGGGGCTGCACGGGCTGAAATGGTTCTGCTCGGAAAACGGCAAGGACGATGTTGAAAATGCCGACAGCCTTGCGGAGTCGTTGGAGCAGGGCGCCGTGGACGCTGCATTCATCGTCTTGAACGGCTTCGACTATGACGTGCGCGTGGAGGGCGTGCACTCGCCCGGGCTGCGCGGGCGGATGGGCTGGGCCGATTACCGCATCCGCGGGCTGTACGAAACCGCATCGCACACTTACGACCGCGTGGACCTTGTCGTATTCTCCGACACCGATATGCTGCCGGTCTCGCGCACCTATGATCTTCAGCGGATGGTGCGCCAGTCGGGCTACACGTACGGGCGCGACTATGTGGCGTTTTATGAACCTGCGCTGGCGCGCTTCTGGTTCAGCAGCGACGACTGCCGCACGGCGTTTCGGCAAATGCTTGACGTGTGCGAATGCGGGACGATACTCAGCAACGAGGAGCTTGAGCGCCAGGGCTGCCGCTTCGCCGACGGGCGCTTCGGCGAGATGCTGTTTGTGGCGGACCATGGCAAGGCGTTTTTCCCGAACTTCATCAGCGACAGTCCGCCGAGGGCGGCGTCGGGATACTTGCCAACGGATGCGCGCCTTGAGGCCGGGCTGGTATGCAACCTCGCAGATGTGAAGCTGCCCGGCTGTGTGGCTGATGTGTATGAGCTGCTGGCGGGTTGCATCGAGGATAGTGCAGGATTGAAGCCGGCTGAACGCGTGGAGCTGATAGAGGCCTGAAGAACATGCCCGACGATGACAACAAAGACGCAGCCGCAATTGTGGAGGAGCCTGTGGAAACGAAGTTCAGGTGCCGGTGCGGCGCGCTGCTTACGGCGCCGGAATCGTCGGCAAACGAAACGGTTGCCTGCCAGAAGTGCGGACGCGTGCTGGTGGTGCCTAAGGTGCCGGTGGCAGCGGGCATGGATGCCGAAGGCTCGCCGGTGCTCGAGGAGGAAGACGAGCCGGTGGCCGAGGTGATGCAAAGCCCGCGTGCCGCCCGGGCTGGGAAAACCAGCGTCAGCGGAATGGCCGTGGCTTCGCTCGTGCTCGGCATCGTGGGGCCGTTCCTTAGCGTGCTGTCTATTGCGGCCGGCATTCTGGCGGTGGTTTTCGGCAGCATCGCGCTCAAGGCGATCAAGCGGTCGCCGTGGCTCGCCGGCCGGGGCATGGCCATCGCAGGGACGATCCTCGGTGTGATCAATCTGCTGCTGGGTCTGACGCTGATAATATCGGCCCTTCAGGGGGCCAGGCCGGAAGACAGGCTCGACGTGATCTGTTTTCGCATGCACAATGACAAGCCCCCGACGCAAGGGCAGGCAGACGACGCGGGTGTGGAAACATATGGATTTGGAGGAGGGGCGGCAGGAATACCAGACCGCCCTGCACTATGGAGAGTCAACATGAAGATTCTGATGCTCAGCGCAAATGGATTTGAAGATCTGGAGCTTATATACCCGTGGTACAGGCTCAGGGAGCTTGGCGCGGAGGTCGTGATCGCATCGCCGCAGCGCGGCACTATCACCGGCCTGCACGGCTATACGGTGAAAGCAACCGCCGGAACGACCGGGCACAACCCGAAGTCGTACGACGCACTCGTGCTTCCCGGCGGCAAGGCTCCCGAGGAGGTGCGGCAAGACGTTAATGCGGTCAAGACCGCCGCGAAGTTCATGAAATCGGACAAACCGGTGGCGGTAATATGCCACGGCGTGCAGATATTGATCTCGGCCCAGGCGGTCAAGGGACGGCGCCTGACGTGTTGGCCGGCGCTTCGCGACGACGCCCGCGCGGCAGGGGCGGGTTGGGAAGACAAGGAGGTGGTGGTTGACGGCAACCTGATTTCCAGCCGCAAGCCGGACGATCTGCCTGCTTTCTGCCGCGAGCTGGTGGCAAAGCTGAGGGCGGTTGAAGCGGAGGCGAAGAAGGCGGCGTGAGGCCGTGCTGAAATGAGGCTCGGCAGTGGCAGGCGCAGCGGAAGATCGCTCGGCCGGCGCGGCAGACGACAATTTCCCGTGCACTGACGCTGTGGCATTCACGATGCCGCGCATTGCGCCTGCGGTTGCGGCTGAGGCTGCTCGAGTAGCTGCGCCGCACGTGCGTACTCCCTGCCGGCGTCGGTTTCGCGGCCGCATTTCACGAGGAGATCGGCCAGCCGAAGCTGAACGGGCGCGGCGGACGGCTGGACGAACAGCGTCTTTCGGTACAGTTTCTCGGCAGTCGCACGCTTCCCAAGGCTTTCGTAGATAATCCCGCAGGAAAACAACACCTGCGGGCTGTGAGGCGCGAGTTGCAGGGCGTTGGCCGCTTCCTCGCCGGCCTGCGCCGGGCGCTTCCTGCGAAGGTGCGCGAGGCCCAGGGCTGCGCGCCTGACTGCGTCGCAGGAGTCCACCCGGAGGGCGTCGGAAAGCTCGCGCTCGGCGGCGTCGAGCGATTCACCGGCCGGAATCCTCAGCAGCCGCTCGAAGGCCACACCGGGCTGCGCCTGAGTGTCCGGCGGCAGGACGATTGCGGCGTCGGCCGGCCGCGAATAGCTCCAGTACTTGCCCGATTGATCCGCCTCGAGCAGGCCGTCGAAGTCGAGCCGGCGGTCACAGATCAGCAGCCCGCCGGGCGCGACCAGCCCGCCAAGCTGCCGCCATCTCCCGTGAATCGAAAACATCAGCCGCCCGAGCAGCTCGCGGCACAGCACGATGTCCCACTGGAGGCAGACGGGCGGGCGCGCGTCGAACGGATTCACATACAACCACTGCACGCGATTGCGGATGCGCGGCCGGATGCGGAAGCGGCCGTGTTCCATCGGTTCAAACCAGGTCGCGAGGAGGTCCGCGCCGACGTCGGCAACGGCCCGGCTGGTGTAGACGCCGGTGCTGCCCGCGAGCAGGCGGTCGAGGTCGATATCGGCGGCGGCGAGAACGGCGTCGGGCGCGGAGGCGTCGGCGCCCGCCGAATCGAGAACCATGGCGGCGGTATAAATATCCTCGGCGGCTGTGGTGCCGATGGCGAGCACTGCGGGGCTTCGGCCTGCCCGCCGCGTACCTGCGGCGTTCAGCAGGCGCACGACGTCCGGGTTCATCAGGTGCGGCTTGCGGGCGGTGAGGCCGGCCGCGAGCTTGCAGATTTCGTGCGCCCCGTAGGGGTTGTTCCGCAGGAAATGATAGTATTCGGAAGGCTGGCGATAATGCCCGAGCGCGAGCCGCCGTTCGACGAGGCGCTCGAGCCGCGCATGCAGCGGAGGCCCGACCCACAGGCCGGTGGATTCGGCTACGAGTTTCCCGATCGCGGCGACCGTTTCGTTGCGAATGGCAGGCATGTGCGTTTTCCCCGTGCAGGCGATTTCCTCAGCAGAAGTAATAGGCGGGCATGGTCGATTGTGAACGAATAGGCGCACGGGCGGCCTGCGCGTGGCGTGACGGAAAAACCAATAACGGGGGCGAAATGAGGGCGCGATGTGCGGGATCGGGGCTTACACGGACTCACACGGGCTTACACGGACTCACACGGACTTACACGGACCGGCACGGACGCCGACGACATGCTCGACCCGTCGCAATCATTCATTTGCCTGCAACCAATGCTCGAGCACCAGCAGGCTCCACAGCTTGTAGGCGTTGTCGGCCCGGCCGGCGATGTGGTCCTCGACGAGCCTGCGGAGGGCGTCGGGCCGGAATCGCCCGCGCGCAAGCGACTTGGGGCTTAGCAGCACGTCGCGCAGGTGCTCGGCCAGCTCGCCCCGGAACCACGCTGCAATCGGCACGCCGAATCCCATCTTGCGCCGGCGCAGCGTTTGTGGGGGAAGCAGGTCGGCGAATGTTTTTTTCAGGATGTGTTTGCCGCGCAGCCCACGAAGCTTGAGCCTGGGCGGAATGCTCATTGCGAATTCGACGAACTCGTGATCGAGAAACGGCGAGCGAGCCTCGAGGCCGACGGACATCGAGGCGACGTCGACCTTCGTCAGGAGGTCGCCGGGCAGGTACGAAAACAGGTCCGCCCACGCGGCCGCCGCGGCAGCGTCGCCGGTGCCTGCGCTTTCATATAACTGGCGCAGGAGGCCGAACGAATCGGCGTCGACCTGCTCGGCGAACGCCGACTCGTACAGCTCCTGTTTTTCGGGATCGCTGAATATGGCGATCCAATCGTAGTAGCGTCGGACGGCAGGGCCGGACGCGAGGGCGAATTTCCGCACCCGGCGCAGCGGCGTTTTCTGCTCCACCGACGCAGGCAGCAGCCGCCAGCATCGACAGCCCAGCAGCCGGCGCAGCGGGCCGAGCCGCTCGATCGCGCCCGCCAGTTTCGCAGCCGCATAGCGCGGATACCCCAGAAACAGCTCGTCGCCCGCGTCGCCGGTGAGGGCGACCGTCACGTGCTCGCGCGTGACGCGCGACAGATAGAAGGTGGGGATCGCGGATGAATCGCCGAACGGTTCGGCATAGTGCGCGACCAGTTCGGGCAGCATCGCGAGGGCGTCGGGCTTCACCACGAACTCGTGATGGTCGGTGCGGAAGTGGTCGGCGACGGCGCGGGCTGCGGCGCGCTCGTCGAAACGGCGGTCGTCGAAGCCGATCGAAAACGTCTTGACTGGCTCGTCGCACAGCTTGGCCATCAGCCCCACTATTATGCTGGAATCGAGCCCGCCGCTGAGAAAGGCGCCCAGCGGCACATCGCTGACCAGCCGCATTCGGACGGATTCGGTCAGCCGCTCGCGAAGCTCGTCGCACCAGTCGGCCTCGCTGCGACGGTCGTCTTGCCGGGGCTTGAGGCTCCAGTAGGGGACGACGCTGACGGCGCCGCGTTCCCAGACCAGCATGTGAGCCGGCGGCAGCTTGTTGACCCCGCGGAAGATTGTCAGCGGGTGCGGGATGTATTGGTACGTGAGGAAATGATGGATGGCGTTGGGGTCTATGCTCGGCTCGGCGGCGTGATGCTCGTTCAGCGAGGCGAGGCTCGAAGCAAACGCGAGCGCTCCGCCGGCGTGCGTCCACACGAGCGGCTTTTGACCGACGCGGTCGCGTGCCAGCAGCAGGCGCCCGGCCGGTTGGTCCCACAGCGCGAATGCAAACATTCCCCGCAGCAGCCGCACGCAATCCGGCCCGTGCTCCTCGTACAGGTGCAGGATCACCTCGTTGTCGGAGCGTGTGGCGAAGGTGTGGCCGGCGGCGGCGAGGTCGTCGCGGAGCCGGCGGAAGTTGTATATCTCGCCGTTGCAGACCAGGCGGATGGTGCCGGTTTCGTTGGACATCGGCTGCCGGCCGCCTGCGGGATCGATGATGGCCAGCCGCCTGTGGCCAAGCCCCACAGCACCCGACGGCGAGATGAAAGTGCCGGAGTCGTCCGGCCCGCGATGCGCAAGGCGGGCGGTCATGCGATCCAGCACGGCCGGGTCTATCCGGCCGGCCGATTCATCACAGACGATGCCGCATATTCCGCACATGCGATGCCTCGCTGAAAGTGTGGTGTAATCATCCTGCCATTCTGATTATACCATGTCGTGCGTGGGTTTCGCGGGTGCATTTGCGCCAGTGCGGGTGTGACGTGTGAGGCGCGTGCCGGTGCGTTGCCGCCTGTGTCTCGCAGATTGTCAGGTCAGCGGTCTTGTTCCTCGCGAGCGGAAGCAGCCAACTGCTCGGGCCTTGGCTCGAGTTTGGGGAAAGTGAAATGGAAGGTGGCGCCCTCCTGCTCCTCCGATTCCACCCAGATGCGGCCGCCGACCCGTGCAAGGATGCGCCTGACGATCGCCAGGCCCAGGCCGGTGCCGGGCACGGCGTGGCCCGAGCCGCGCCCGAACATCTCGAAAATGCGCTCGAGGTCTTCCCGAGGGATGCCTATGCCGTTGTCCCTGACATAGAATTGATGATGCTGCGGGTTCTCCTCCACACCCACTTCCACGCGCGGCTTCACGTCGTCGCGGGCGTATTTGAGCGCGTTGCCCACCAGGTTGTGGAAAATGCGGTAGGCATCGATCCACTCCGCCACGATCACCGGCATGTCAGGCTCGACTTTCAGCTCGACGTCCTTCTGCTGGATCGGTTCCGCGAAGCTTTCGAACACCTGCCCGAGCAGTTCGTTGACATCTACGAACTCGACCTCGCCCGACGCCGCCCCCGCCTTGGCAAATTCCGTGATGGCCGTCATCAGCCGTTCCATTCGCTCGGCGCTCGAGTCGATGTGCTCAAGGTAACCTCGGCCTTCCTCGCCGAGCAACTCCGCGCAGTGCTCGCGCAGGCGCCGCGCGAAACCGCGAAGCGACACGAGGTGCCCGGACAGGTCGTGGGAGATCGCCGTGACAAACGAATGAAGCTCGCGAGTGCGCGCTTCGTATTCCGACCTGAGCAGCCGCCGCCCAACGGCGTTCTGCACGTGCACGCGCAGCTCCTCCGGGTCGAACGGCTTCAGCAGGTAATCCGAAGCGCCCAGCCGGATCGCCTTGATGGCGCTCTCGAGGCTGCCGTAGGCCGTCAGAACGATGAAATCGACATCCGGCCTTTGCTCGCGGGCACGCGCCATGATCTCAAGACCGCTCATGTCGGGGATCATCAGGTCGCATATGACCAGGTCGAATACCTCGTCCCGGATCAGGTCCAGCGCATCCGCGCCTGTCGCCGCCGTGGTCACTTCATAGTTGTCGGCCAGGATGCTCGACAGGTATTCCCGGACGCTCGCCTCGTCGTCGACTATCAGAATTGCAGGCTTCATCTGCCGCAAGCCCCCCAGGATGGATGCACCTTCTCCGTTTCTCGCGGGCAATATCCCATCATGATAACAAGTCTGAAGCAGCAACGTGCAGCCCGGCCGGTGCGGAAGTTTACGGCACGCGCCGATCATTCCACCCAGATCGGGCTTGACCAGGCCAGGTTCCCGTCGATCTGCTCGACGCGGACATACTACCGGGAGCGTCAACTATTGAAATTTTGTTATGTTTGAAACTGCCGTAGTCCGGCCTTCCGCTGATCGGCGGGAAGGCGGTGAACCTGCGCGTGGTTGCTCCCACGGTGGTGCGGCCGGACGAGGAATTCGCGATCAAGATTGTTCCGCTGGTGCAGCTCGAACGTCGCCCGGGAGTTTTCGAATGGATAATGCTGGGCCATTGTATTTTTCCCGGGGGAAAGCTGCGGCTTCGGCTTGTCTTGCGGAACAGTTTCGGCACAGGCAAGAACGGACACGGACGCGAACAGCCCGCATAGCAGCAGCAGCGCCATGCTTCCATGGCGCTGCTGATTTTCGGCGTAGGGCCTCAGCCGGCTGCGCGGCCCGCTCAGGCCTTTTTGTTGCACAATGCGAGCGCGGCGTCGACCACCTTCTGAGCGTTGGGCAGGTAGGCGCATTCAAGCACGTACGACTGCGGCGAGACGGCGTCGACCGCTCCGATTCGCACGATCGGGGCGTCGAGGTAGTCGAATGCCTTCTCCTGCACCTGCGAGCATATCTCGCCGGTGTATGAACCGGTGGTGCATGATTGCGAGGTAACGATCAACCGGCCGGTCTTCTTCACCGAGCGAACTATCGCGTCCGCATCCAGCGGTATCAGCGTGCGCGGGTCGATGACTTCGGCTTCGATGCCCTTCCCGGCGAGCTGCTCGGCGGCGGCGAGCGCCTGCTTGACCATGAAGCCCCACGCCACGATGGTAACGTCCTTGCCCGCGCGCTTGATGTCGGCCACGCCGAACGGAATCAGGTATTCTTCTTCCGGCACGATGGCCTTGTCGTTGTACAGCGCCTGGCTTTCAACGAAGATGACAGGGTTGTCGTCGCGGATGGCCGTTTTCAGCAGCCCCTTGGCGTCGTAGGGCGTGGAAGGCACGGCCACCTTGAGGCCGGGCGTGTGGGTGGAATGGCTTTCAACGCTTTGCGAGTGCTGGCCGCCGTAGCCCTTGCCGGCGCCGGTCGACGTGCGGATCACGATCGGCACGCTCGTCTGCCCGCCGGACATGTAAGACCACTTCGCGGCCTGGTTGTGAATCTGGTCGCCGGCCTGGAATTCGAAATCGGAATACATCAGCTCGACCACCGGCCGCAGTTGCGTCATTGCTCCGCCCACGCCGCTGCCGACTATTGCGGCCTCCGAGATCGACGTGTTGAACACGCGGTCGCGGCCGAATATCTCCAGCAGGTTCTTGGTAACCTTGAACGCCCCGCCGTAGTCGGCCACGTCTTCGCCGTAGACGATCACGCGGTTGTCGCGCTTCATCTCCTCGTACAGCGCTTCCTTGATGGCGTCCTTGAAGCTTATCTTGCCGTCCTTGTCGCGCTTGACCGGCACTTCGTCGCTGAGAATCTCGACCTTGCGGTATTTTTCCGGCACCTCATCGCAGAAGCCGTCGGAGAACATGAACATCGCCACGTGCTCGGGTGCAGGCTCGGGCGTTTCGGCCGCGCGGACCGCCGCCCGGGCGTGACGCTCCTCCGCGTTTTTCTTCATCTTCTCGATTTCTTCTTCGGTGGCCGCGCCGGCTTCCACCAGCGCCTTGGGGAATGTTACGAGCGGGTCGATCTCCCGCCAGGCCTTCTCCTCCTCGCGCGTGCGATATTCATTGCGCGGATCGCTCAGCGAATGCCCGTGATAGCGGTAGGTGATCAGCTCGCGCATAACCGGGCCGTGGCCGCTGCGAGCCGTCTGCACGGCACGAGCCACGGCGTCGCGCACGGCCAGCACGTCCATCCCGTTGACCACTTCCGAATGCATCGAATGCCCGCAGAAGCCGGCCGCACGCCGCGCAAGATAGTCGATGCTCGAAGTCTCGCCGCGCTGCTGGCCGGTCATTCCGTACTGGTTGTTTATGATTATGAAGATCACCGGAACACCGAACGGCTTCTTCGCGAGCTGATTGGTGAACTGCTCCATCGAAGCGAGGTTCAGCGCCTCGAGGCACACGCCGTTGGCATAGGCGCCGTCGCCGGCGAAACACAGCACCACCTGCCCGGTGCCGTGGTATCGGGCGGACATTCCCGCCCCCACCGCGATGCCCAGGCTGCCGCCGACGATTGCGTTTGCGCCGAGATGCCCGACGCTGAAATCTGCGATGTGCATTCCGCCGCCGCGTCCGCGGCAGTAGCCGGCGTCTTTGCCGAAAAGCTCGGCGATGGTGCGGAACAGATGATGCTCGATCGCCAGTTCTTCCAGTTCGTTTCGGTTCTTCGCGTTGGCGGCCAGGTCGCCAAGCACGGCCTTGAGTTGCTCGTCGCTACGCTGATACACCGCCATCACGCCCTTCGTGATGCTTTCGCCGTGGCCGCGGTGCGTGCTCGTAATGTAGTCGGTGAGGCCGATAGCGGAGGTCGCACCGGCCGCGCTCGCCTCCTGCCCTACCGACAGGTGCGTAGGCCCGCGATACTCGAAGCCTTTCAGCGGCTCGTACGCGTTCATCCGCACCGTCAGAATCATCTCCTCGAAATTACGCACGCACAGCATCTGGTCGTACAGCCGCAGCGCGTCGGCCTTCGTCAGCGATTTCTCCTTGATCTCCTGCTCAAGTGTCTTGTTGTATACGAAAGCGGGGATCGGCTCGAATTCCAGCGTCTTTCGCGTGAAATCAGGTAAGGCGGTGATCTCAAGAACCATATGGCAACTCCATCTAACTTGTCATGCTCGTTGGACCGCAACAATTGCGACAGCCGCTTTACAAGCTTTCGGCAATGGCGATCCGTGATCAGCCAGAAATTATAACCGCCCTGCATGGCAATTGCAATTTGAAAAGCCCGAATGGGCGCCGGCCGATGGAGGCGGGGGGCACCATCAATGTCAAGACAAAGTTGCCGCCGCAATCCCCACAACCATGCGCGCCCGCCCCGCATCCTGCCTGCTCGTTACGTCATTTTACCAGCCGGCGCTCAATGTTTATGGTTGACACACGCACCAAACAGCTATAGAATTAGGAAGGTTAGATGAACGCTTCCCGCAAGGCCACGGAGAAACCCAGTGACCGGGGCAGGAAACGACAGCCAAGGGCAGGCCAGAAAGCCGCCGGTGATCGCAGGATACGAACTCCTCGCCAAGCTCGGCCAGGGAGCCGTCGGCACCGTCTACAAGGCGCGACAGGTCAGCCTGGGCCGGATCGTGGCGCTCAAGGTGCTCGACACCAAACACGCGGCCAACAAGCGCTACGTCGCGCGGTTCCTCCGCGAGGCGCAGGCAGCCGGAAACCTCAACCACGTCAATATCATCCAGGGCATCGACGCCGGCAAGTCGCCCGAGGGCTACTACTATTTCGCGATGGAATTCGTGGAGGGCGAAACCCTCAAGCAGATTCTGCGCCGCGACCACATAATCCCCGAGGCACGAGCGATCGAAATCGTCTCGCAGATCGCACAAGGCCTGCGCCACGCATCCAGGATCAACCTCGTGCATCGCGACATCAAACCCGAGAACATCATCATTACACCCGGCAACATCGCCAAGCTCGCCGACCTCGGCCTCGCGAAAACTTCCGTCGAAGATGCGTCCATCACCATCGCAGGCCAGGCGATGGGCACTCCGCTGTACATCTCGCCCGAGCAGGCCGAAGGACGCGAAAACATCGACGGCCGAGCAGACATCTATTCGCTGGGCGCCACGCTGTACCACATCGCAACGGGCTTCCCCCCCTTCACCGGCGAGAATCCGACCGTCACGATGCTCAAGCACATCAACGAAGACCCCTTGCCGCCGCGGGAAGCCAACCCGCAACTCTCGCCCGACCTCAGCAACGTAATCCTCAAGATGATGGCCAAGGCACCCGCCGACCGCTACCAGACGGCCACCGAGCTTATCGACGAGCTATCCGCCATCACCGCGGGGAAATCGCCGAAGCTCGCCCGCAACTTCGCACAGGAAACGCTCGTCAGCCGCCAGCCGGCCGCTGCCGCGAGCACCACGACCCGCAGCCGTAAGCCGATAATCGCAATCGCAGCAGTTCTCATAGCGGCCGCGGTATTCGGCGCATATTCCATCGCCACAAAGCCCGCCAAGCCGCCCGGCAGCGACAGTGACCAAAACGCCGGCTCCTCCGAACAACTCGATATGCGCCTCGCACTGGTGCGCCTCGAGCGCGACCAGAAGGCGTTCGACGACCTCGGCAAGCAGGTGGCCGAGCTGCGCGACAACCACCAATACCCCGCGGCAATTGAGGCAATAGAAGCATTCAAACCCTCCACACGCCATAGGATCGTAAAAAATCAGGCCGAAGAACTGCGGGCTGAAATAGAAACGCTGCGCAAACGCGTAGACTCCGAAGCCTTCGCGGTAGTCGCCGCAAGAGCCGCCAGGTTCATCGAGAAAGGCGACCACGCCGCCGCAATCGACCTCATCAGCGAATTCAAGCCCGAAACCCGCAATGCAGATGTCCGGGCTCAGGCCGAATCGCTCATAGCCAGGCTCAACAGCGAAGCGTACGCCCTGCTCGAGCAGAACGTCAGTAAGCACCTCGATAAGCACGATTACCAATGGGCCATCGCGCTGGTCACCACCTTCCTCGGCCTCGATCTCAACGACCAGACACGCGCCAGTGCCGAGCAACTCCGCACGAAGCTGCGCGACCAGCGCGGCGTATACGTGGCCGAGCAGGAAAAAATCGGCCACATGCACGTGGCACAGCACCGATTCAATGCCGCACGCGCGATAGCCGCCGAACTCAAGACACAGAACTCGTTGAAAATGTCCGCAGAACTCCTGCGCGCCATCGACAAGGCTGAGGGCGAATGGCTCGAGAAAGGCAGGACGATCCACAAGCAGCTATTCTGCGAGATCGCCGACCGCCTCGGCAGCCAGGGCATCGAAAGCGCGCGAAAATACGCCGCAACAGCGCTCGAGGACCCCAGGAATGAAGCAGCCGCCGGCGAAATCGCATGGGACATCGCCCTGCTGGACCGCCTCCTGCAGATCGACCCCGACGCACATGCCGCGTTGAAATCGCTTGAAGGCCGGGAATTTCCACTGCACGGCGCAACGCTCCTGCCCATAGTTGAAGTAACCGGAGAAGAATACGTCTGCCGTATCTCCGGCCAGCCGATAAGGCGGCGATTCAGCGAACTTCCCCACGCCGCCCGCTTCCGCCTCGCACAGCACCACTGGCAGCAGACCGGCAAGGAAGATGTCGGCATCACCGCCGCTGCCTATAATCTGTACGTCGCGGGCAAGACGGACGAAGCCACTGAAGCAGCAGCAGAACTGGCCGACGACGACAGGCAACGCTTCGCACGCCGGATCGAAGCCGTCGCAATCGAAACAGAGGCACGGGGCGTTGTCGAACAACTGCTCGCCGCCGATTCCCTCCGCGATTGGCAGAAGGCTTTCGACGCGTGCGACAGGCTTCAGAATGATTACGCAGCCACCGTGACCGTCCGCAACCGAACCGAGCAGATCGACGACCTCCGCCGACGCGCACAACTGCACCAGTATGCCGCCCTGATTCCCGCGAAGCTGTGCGGCAGCGCCGAAATGCTTGACAACGGCCAATGGCGGTTCAAGTGGAATTTCTCGCGCCTCGATCACCTGGGCGATTTCGAGCACGTAAAGGCCCCGCCGGGCTACCGGACGATAGTCCCCGAAATACGCGGCGGAATCCTTATGATGCGCGGCATCGGCATAGCCGCGCCCGTCGTCTTTCGCGGCTCGCCCATCCGCATCGAATACAAGGTCAGCCTGGTCACCGAAGCCGCCATCGCCGGCTACGGCGCCATCCTGATCCACAACCTGCCACAGACCAGGGAAAACTGCTGGGAATTTGCAGTCTGCCACGGCGATGCCCGCCGCGATATGCCCGATTTCTTCCGAAGCATCTACACCATCGGCCGCTCCGCCAACGACTGCTGGCGGCGCGACCATCCCAAGGGGCGCATCGAACGCCGCAAGTGGTATACCGTCCAGATCGAGATCTCCGAAACCACCGCGCGCGTCAGCTTCGACGGCTCGATCGTCTACGACAGCCCTGCCGTCAAGCTACCCGGCGGCGAACCCGACCCCGCCGCAGTTCCCGACATCACACAGCCCTTCGGCATCAAGTTCCTCGGCTGGGACCCCGCCGACACCTGGGCCTTCGACGATATCACCATCACCGGCAACGTCGATCCCGAGTGGCTGAAATCAAAGGCTGCCGAACCGGAACAATGACGGCAACCGCCCCGATGCGCACACCCTTGCAGCGGGCAGAAGTATGGTTTGCCGCTCTGACAGCGGTCTTGCATCTTCATTATCGATCTCCTTGCAAGCCTGCCGGGGCGACAGACCCTAGCCCACGGCGCTAGCCGTGGGAACGTTTTTTTCGAACTTGATGCTTGCGCGCTACGTCTAAACATGATAGGATTATACTGGCTACGATAAACAATTGGAAAGGACCAGCCGTGAAACAGGCGATCATTGCGGCGGCGTTGACGGCGGTCGTAGGCGTTGCATCAGCGGCGTCTTCGGCGCAGGAAGAAACCGGTGGATGGGGCGCGGCCCACGACGGCCTGCAGGCCGCGTTGTGTGTTCAGCACACACGAATGGCCGAGGGGGGTGCGCCCATTTTCGTCCTGCGGTTGAAATTCGACCGCGGGGCGGCCGACAAGGACACACGCTTCCTGTGCCAATATCTCGACGCACGCCACGTGACGATGGTTTTCACCAATACCGCCACGAACAGGAAATATGAACGCATACCCGACGACGGCGTCCGCGGCTATCCGCCCGATCCGGTGAAGGAAGACGTGTCGGTCATGGGCAGGGGCGTCAAGCCCGTTCAACTGCCGGTGCACCTGATGAACGACAATGGCGAGATCGTCCCCGCCGGCACCTACACGGTAGTGGCCAGCTACCGCAACGAAGGCAAACCGGAAATCATCAACCTGTACAAGGGCGGCGATGAGCTTTACGACGGCCCGTGGCATTTCTGGACGGGCAGAATCGAGTCGGCGCCGCTGACCGTTACGGTGGTCGACGTGGGCGGCATCGGGAAGCAGGCGAAGATCAACGCTGAGATCGAGCTGAACCTGCTCGGGGGCATCGGCTGGCTGTGGAGCGCGAAATCGAAGGAAGTGCCGATCACGTTTCGAGCCGGCTACTACATCGGCAAGCGATACCAGATGCGTTATTTCCTCAACGGCGAGGAAGCCTTGCCCTGCGGCTACGGCCTGAGCGCGAAAACATTCGACGAGGGCGACGACATGGGCGTGCTGCCCAACAATGTCGTGGTGCGTGCCCGAAGCGGCGAGAAGCTCAAGCTTCAGGCTGACATCACCATTTTCGAAACGTCGGTGCAGCCGCCGGAAGACGGCTCCTGGAATCCGATGGGCGGGGCATATCGCGAGCTGTGGAAGGGGTCGGTGGAGGGCGAAATTCCGCCGCATCTGGAAAAAACGCTGCAAACGCTCGACATGGCGCTGTAGAAATCGGGAGTGATGAGCAAGGGCGCATTTCCCTGCCCATCACCCCCCGCCTCATAGTGCAATGCTGCGGCGCATTCAGTACAAGATCATGCGCTGGCCCGACTGCGACCTGGTGCGTATGGCCGACAGTGCAAATTCCCATATCGGCTTGAGGTCGGCGGGCAGTTGCGCCTCGACGTCCTGGGCCTCGCCGGGCGAGATGCCTTCCTGCAACACACCGAATACCGACCGGACGACGTCTTCGGCCTGATCGGTGTCGGCCAGATCACATTCGCTGCGGATCTTCTCCACGAACTCGTCGCGGTCCAGTTTCTCCATCTCGTGCTCGCGGCGTTCCCACACCTGCTTCAGCCCGTGGGGCAGTTGGGCTTTCAGGTCTTCTGCTTCGTCATACGTCAGGCGCGCACTCAGCGTTTCCAGCACCTTCTCGCCGAGCTGGCGCACCCTGTCGGGATCGTCCAAACCAAGCACTTCCTGCAGTTGCTTCCAGAATTCATAATCTGTCATGGCAAAATATACTCCTCCCATCCGAATGCCGGCGACAGGGCAGCGTGCCCGTCCCCTTATCATTAAACAATTCATGCACCGCCGGATTCGCGGGATTGCCGGAAAAAACCGGCCGGCTATCTTCGCCCGCAGCCGAGCATCTGTATGGGCGCTGAATATGGATCGCGAAATGCCTGAATCACGGTGGTCCGGCCGCCATTCATTTTTGACTTTGCATGGAGCCTGTGGTAAGATGGGAAGCATCTGGAAGGGGCCGGCCGCCCCGCTGAAAGTCTGGCTTGTTGATGAGATGCCGCATGCATATGGCGCAATGGCCGCAAATCGCCCGCCGGGCAGTGCCCGCCGCACTCGCCTTGAGCCTGCTGCTGCCTGGCTCACTCGCCGCCGGGCAAGCCGGGCCGGTTGTCGTGTCGGAAGGCTGGCGGTTCCGGCCTGCACCTGAGCACGATGCGAAACGGCTGGTAAACGATCCGGCCGACCTCGCAAACGCCCTCGGCAGGGGCGGCAACTGGGGCGCCATCAAGCCCGACGCCTCCGGCTGGTACGCGCAGGGTTTCAACCCGCCCCGCGCCGGGTGGTTCGTTGCGGAAATCCCGCTGCCCGCAGAATGGGCGGGCTTGCCGCTCGTGCTCGAGGCCGACACCCGCTGCCGGTTCGAGGCGGTCTACGCAGACGGCGTGCCGGTGGGCGCCCGCGAGCGCCCGCAGCGCGCGGGGCCGGGGTTCTACCTCCTTCCCCCGCGCGGCGATGCCCGGCGACCCCTGATACTGGCCCTGAGGCTGGATGCGCCCGATGTGGCCGCGCCCGGCCTGGCCGCGCCGCCGGTGATCCGGCCGGCCACGCTCAAGGAATCCATCACGCCCGGCCCGGCCGTCGATGGAAAACCGCAGCACAGGCCGGACGGGCTGAATTTTTTCCCCAATGCGCCCGTGCAGGTCGCGAATTTGCTTATAAATGTGGCCGCTCCGCGTTTCGGCGGCAGCGTTGTCCGCTCAGAAGCCGCCGCCGTGACCGTTGTTGCCGCGCCGGCCGATCGCGCGCCCCGCGAACGCAAGCTGGAGGTCGCCTATCTCATCACAGACGACCTGTCGGGCACGGGCATATTCAACGGCGATATAGTGATGGACGTGCCGCCGGAAGGCGTGCGCCGCCGAATTCCGCTGCCCGCCGACCGCGCCGGTGCGTTTGCGGTGCGATTGCTGGTATCCAGCGAGGGCGAGCACAGCATAATGCAGCTATACTACTCGGTTTTCCCGGAGCCGCCGGCGGACCGCCAGTCGCCCCTCGGCCTGATCATGACCGCCGATCCGGAAACCTCCCGACTGTCGGGAGCCGGCTGGCTGGTGCAACCGGGCGTGCTTTCGCCGTCATGTTCGTGGGTAAGCCCGCCTGCACCCGCGCAGGAGGTCGTCCGCCGGCTGACAGCCGACGCCCGAGCCGCCGGATACCGCGTTGCCAGGCAATCCGACGGCCCGCCCGACGTGTCGCCTCCCGATATGCAGCTTCTGGACCTTCCGCCGCCGAACACGCCCGACCCCATCGGCCGGCTCAAGCGCACCTATCTCGATGCAAAGGCGCGGGGCAAGTCGCTGTGCCTGCTGATGATCACATCCGAACAACGCGTTCAACTGGGCGATCGAGAGGCCGAGGCGGCGGCTTTCAGCGACATCTTCTGCTCAGGCGTGAGGCTGCCGATCGATTTTAAGCCCGAGTCGTTCGTCCCGGAGTTTGTCGAGCATTTGCGGGCGGTAAGCTCGCTGCAAGCTGTTCCTCCGGCGCCGGCCGTCTGCTTCTCCGCATCCTATCAGATACGGCCGTCGCACATGATTCGAAGCACGGTGCTGGCGTTGGCCTGCGGAGCCAGGCAGGTATTCTGGAATGCCAATGAGCCACGCAGCGGCGCCTGGATTCGCGACGACGCCTCCGCCCTCCCGCCCCTGCCGGCGTTCGCTTGCATGGCCGGGAAACTCGGCCGGGCGCGCTACCTCGGCCGAGCCGAGCTTGGCGATGCAATCCAGGCATATGCTTTCCACAACGGCGCCGAAAACGTGCTGGTGGTCTGGAAACCCGCGCCGCCCAAGATGCATCGCCTGCCTGCTGCACCGCACGTGGAGGATGCTTTCGGAGCTGAAATCGCCGTCGAACGTATCGATAACATGGTAAACGTCATCGTGTCGGACGTGCCCATCTATCTGCGCGGTTTTGCCGATGCCGACCTGCCGGCGCTGCTGAAGCCGGATTGGACGCTGCCGGCCGACGATGCACTGGCAAACAGGCTTGAACTGCTGCGGAAGGCCGATCCCGCCGGTGTCGTCGTTGCCGACATTCAGCAGGGCGTCGTCCGGCACGGTACCAACAAGCTGAGCCTCGAGCTGGAGAATCTGTCGGGTGCGCCCGTCGATGCCGCAATAGCCATCGAGCTTCCGCCCGGCTGGAGCTGCCGACCCGCCGAAAACAAGGTCGCGCTGCCGCCGGCAGACGCAAAACAGACACCCGCCAGGGTGGAATTCGAGGTGGATGTGCCCGCCGACGCCCCGCTCGGCGAGTATTCCGCCGCTTTGGTATCCGTTGCGGGCGAGACGCGCGAGGTGGTGTCTTCGCCGCGTCTGCGGCTGACCACTGCCGTCGGCGATCTCGCCGGCATACGGCTGTCGGAGGTTTACACGTCGGCGCCGTCCGTAGCGGTGCCGGTGGAGAACCCATTCGACAGGCCTGTCAGGGCACGTGTGCAACTGAACGTCAGCGACTGGTCGATCACGCCCGCGTTCCTGCCGGTCGAACTCGCGCCGGGCGAGCGCGGGCTGCTGCGATTCCTCGCCAGCGGCCGGCTGCCCGTCGTCGGATCGTTGCAGGTGTCGGTCACCGTGCAGAACGGGCAACACAGTCTCGAAGTTTTGCGGCGGGTTGATATCTCGCAGCAGCGCTTTTACGGCGTGGTCGTCGGCAGGCCGGAGGTGCAATCGCTCCAGTTCGACGGCCGGCGGCTGTCGTACAAGCTGTCGAAGATGACCATCGTTTCGGTTCGGATCTACGATGGCGCCGGTAAGCTGCTTCGCACGCTCGACTCGGGATGGCAATCGGCCGGGCCGCATCATTACGAATGGACGCCCGAGCGCGAGCCGGAAGACGGCGCCGCTCGAGCGGGGTATCGCGCCGAGGTGCGCGCCGGGATGGATGTTTTCTTCGACCGCAGCATCGGGCCGGGGCCGGAGGCGATCTTCGCGCCGCGGTCGATCACGGTGGAGGACGGCGGCGTGTGCATTTTCGATGGGCGCCGCGCCGTGAAATTCAGCCGGAAAGGAGATTACCTCAGCAGCGAGCTGCCCGCCGAACGCGTGGGCGAGCTTGCAGCCATAGCGCCGCTGCCGAACGGACACTACCTGGGCCTGCGGGCCGATCAGCTTCTGCTTCTGGACCACAATGGCGCGGTGCTCAAGGCGCAGCCGGAAACTCCGCGCGCGGGTGGCGGCATCGAGCCTGGGCATTTCCGCCGGGCCACAACGCTCGACGTATCCCCGGCCGGGATCATCTTCGTGGCGGACGCGGGGAACCATCGGGTGCAACGGTTCAATTCCGACCTGTCGATGCTGCGTTTCGACCGGCAGGAAGGAAACGCGCTCGGCAGGCAGGATGCATTCGGCTGCCCGGTGGCCGGCACAGGTGCGGGCGAATTCACAACGCCCACGCACCTGGCTGCGGGGCCCGACGGCGGCGTTGCAGTTGCCGATGCCGCCGGCAGGCTGCAAGTTTTCGACAAGCACGGCGCGCGGGTGGGCGAGGCGGTTTTGCCTGCGAACGAAGCCGGCGCGCTCGCGTTCGACGGCTCGGCCTTGTATGTCGCGGCCGCCGACCGGAATTGTGTCACGAGGTACGATATCGCGCCCGCCCCCGCACCGGCGGCAGGCTTCGGCGAAAACGGCACCCTCCGGTTCGGCGCATTGCGCGTGCCGGCACTGGCGGCTGACGGCCGCGGCGGGCTGATCGTCTGCGACGCCGCAGGCGAGGTGACGCTTCTGGATGCTGCAACCGGAGCCGCAAGGAAAATATTCAACGCCGCTCCGCCGCCGCAGTCTGTTGCCTGGCCCGCCGGAATCGATGTCGACGACAAGGGGACGCTGTTTGTGACCGATCCTCCGGCGCATTCCGTGCATCGCATTTCGGCTGCGGGCGAGATAGTATGGTCGGTGCCGGATTTCAGCCTGCCGATCGGCATCTACGATCCATCGGACGTCGCGCTGACGCCGGGCGGCAGCATCTATGTGCTGGACAACACGTTGCCGCTGAAGCGGCTGGTGGCGCTGGATTCGCGCGGACAGCCGGCGGCGGAGTTCCGCGATTCATACCTGTTCGAGAGCGAGGAGCTGAACTGGGCGACGGTAGTCGACCGCGCGCCCGCCGGGGCTGTCTGGGCGGGCGACGGTTCGCTCGGCACGCTGCTGAGCACCGCCGGTTCGGTTATCCGGCGCGATACGCCGGCGCCGAACCCGAAGGCGAGGGCGGGCGGAATTCAGTATCTGCCGTGGCACGAAAGCAACGCGCGCGGTGTGATCCTGGCCGATGCGCGCGGCCGCGAGATAGCCCGCAAAGGAGCCTTGGGAACAGGCCCCGGAAGGTTTTCAGGATGCACGCCCGGAGGCATCGCGGCGCGGGCCGGAGCACCCGGCAAGCCCGATTACGTCTACTACGCAGATACAATCAACCACCGGATCGTAGTGCTGCGCATCGAGTGGGGGTGCGTGTCGCGCACGGCAGGCGAATGGTGAGCAGCCGCGGCGCTCGAGGCAGGCCGTGCAGGAGCGCGGCTGTGGCGATAGTTGCGGGAGACGGCCCCGGCCGCCCCCGGAAGTGCACGAGAAACCTGGAATAACGAGGTAACATGAAGCTGCTTCGCATGATCGAGAAACCGTCCCGGCGCGAAATAGTCTGGGGCGTATTGTCGGGCGTGATGCTGTTGCTTGCTTTTCCTTCCGACGCATTGCTGCTGCTCGCGGGAAATGGTGGCGGCTCGCCTGCGTCTGCCGGTGCATGGCCGCTCGCGTGGCTCGCCCTCGTTCCGCTGCTGAGGCTTTGTGCTGCTTCTCCGCGGCGGTCGGTCGTGCCGGCATACCTGGCGGGGCTGATCTGGTTCGTTGGCGGGCTTGCCTGGGTGCGGCATGCGACCGTCGCCGGTTTCCTGCTGCTGGGGCCGTTTCTGGCGTTGTATGTAGTCGCATTCGCGCTGACCACCGGCGTGCTGCGCCGCCATACCCGGCTGCCGCTGGCGATTGTGGCGCCGTTTGTATGGGTAACGCTCGAGGCGGTGCGTTCCAACGTGATGACGGGATTTCCTTACCTGCTGCTGGGCCACACGCAGATCGCCAACCTGCGGCTGATGCAGATACTGGACGCCACCGGCGTGTATGGAGTATCGTTCATCATAGTGGCCGTGAACGCGCTGCTAGCTGAATTCCCGCTGCTGATCAACCGCAACCTCCGCAGCGCCGTCGAATCCCGCACCGATCTGCGTTTCTCGCCGAAGGCGTTCGCGGTCTCGCTGGCGGCGGTCGTCTGCGCCCTTGCCGGCTTGCTCGTGTATGGCACCGTGCGGATCAACACGCTCGAGACGCATCCCGGGCCTGAGGTCTGCCTGGTGCAGGGAAATGTCGAACAGGACGTGAAAATTCAATGGACGGCCGAAATGCGGACGGACGTGCTCGACAGCTACAGGAAGCTCACCGCGCGAGTGATCGAGGAAGCCGCCGGCGACAACCCGCTGCTGATCTGGCCCGAGTCGTCGGTTCCCGGCTTTTACAACGAAAGAGACCCCGCCTTGCGCGACTGCTTAGCCGGGCTGTTTCGCGACCTGGAGTTCGAGCGCATGCTGATAGGCATGAACTACGCGGAAGTAGTGAAAGCACAAGCCGGGCCGAATGCCGAGCCGGAAATCAAGCTGCTCAACTCAGCGTTGTACCTGGACGGCAATCCCTACAGCCTGGGTTCGATCGAGCGCTACGACAAAATGCACCTCGTACCGTTCGGCGAATACGTTCCATTGTCCAAGCTGCTGTTTTTCGTCAAGAACGTTGTCGATTACGTAGGTGTGTTCTCGCCCGGCAGCGAATACAAGCTGTTCGAGCATGACGGCTGCCCCTTCGCGGCAGTCATCTGTTACGAAGACGTTTTCCCCGGCCTGGTGCGGCGCTTTGCAGGCAGGGGCGCGCGTTTTATGGTGAATATTTCCAACGAAGGCTGGTTCTTCCGCAGCGCGGAACTCGACCAGCACCTGCAGATAGCCCGCTGCCGGGCGATCGAAAATCGTGTCGGGATGGTGCGCTGCACGAATTCCGGCATCAGTTGCCTGATCGACCCCGCCGGGCGCGTCGAGAAGGTCATAGCCGACTCAGACGGCAACACCAAGCTCGTGGCGGGATGGCTCGCCGGCCGCGTCACGCTCGGCAGCGGCCGCCCGACCTTCTACACCCGCTACGGCGATGTTTTCGCAATCGTGTGCATCGCCGCAATGCTTGCGCTGTGCGTCGGCGCGTGGATTGCGTCGCGCAGGCGACCGCGCAGCGCCTGAAACTGACCGCACATGCCACAAATAACGGAGGCCACAGATGCTGACAGATTCCATCCGCAGAAGATTCCCCGCCATCAGCAGACTGCTCCTGCCGGGCGCCCTGGGGTGCGTTGTCGTTCTATGCGCGGCTGCCGCGGCCGCGGAAACGCCCCGCCTCGATGACGACGGTGCGCTCGTGGTTCAGGGCCGCCGCGTATTCCCGGTCGGAATTTTCAGCGTGGGCGAAAGCGAAATCCCCACCGTGCCCGATGCGGCATTCGACCTGATCTGCTCGCCGTACTTCGCACAAGGCACAACATCCGCGCCCGAATACCTCGACGCGGCGAAGCAGGCGGGCTTCATGTTCATTCCCGGATTCGCCGCCGAAGTCATCAGGCAGCGCAACGACGATTACATCCGCAACCACGTGGAGGCCGTGGCGGGGCATCCTTCGCTGCTTGCATGGTATCTGTTCGAAGAACCCGACACGACGCGCATCTCGCCCGAGGACGGCAAACACGCCTACGACCTCGTCAAGCAACTCGATCCCGACCGGCCGGTGCTGTTCATCCATTACAAGCATCCCGAGCTGCTCGATTACCGGAGCTGCTTCGACGTGTTCGGCTACGATTCGTACCCGATCGGCAACAGCCGCCTCGCCACGTGGCGGCTGCGGCTGCGCGAGGTCGTGGCCGGCGTTTCGCCCAAGCCGGCGTGGGTGATCGCGCAGGCGTTCGGCGCGAAGGATTGGGTCGAACCGACCGATCTCGAGCAGCGGTCGATGGCGTACCTGTCCGCGATCAACGGGGCGAAGGGGATCATCTTCTACATGCACGGGCGCGAAGGCGATTCGTATTACATACGCGAGCACGAAGATCACTGGCGCTACCTTGCCGGGCTGGGCGCCGAGCTGCGGGAGATGTCGCCCATACTGATCGCACCAGCCCCGCCGCAGAAGGCCAAGGCCGATCAGCCGGGGCTTGATGTGGTCCTGAAACAGCATGAGGACAAACTGTTCCTGCTCGCCGCCAACCACGATTCCGAAGGCCCGGCGGAAGACGGCCATTTCCCCGGCAGGATGCTTGCGGGTGTCCGCCTCGAGGCGGATGGCCTGCCCGACGGCCGGGCCGAATTGATCGGCAGCGCCGGCACCGGCTCCGCAGCCGGCGGCCGAGTGCTGAAAATGGCGGCGGGGCGGATCGTCGATACCTTCGACGCCTACGCCGTGCACCTGTATCGGCTGATCCCCGATACCTACGGGTGCCCGTGGAACGCCGACGGCCTCGCGAACCTCGAGATCGGCAAGCAGCAGGGCGGGCGCATCAGCTTCCGCTTCCGCGCGGAGCACTCGGGCGAGCTTGAGTCGGCTGCGCTGTACCTCGTCTTCCGGGCGCTGGGCTATTACCAGGGAGACGGCGGCCAGGTGCTGCTCGAGCTGCAAACCGACGACGGCACGCCCGAGCATCGGCCGTCGGGCACCGTTGTTGCGTCGTCGCTCGTGAAGGATCCGATGGAGCAATGGAACCGGACGTTCACATTCGGCAAGCCCCCGCGGCTCGTCAGGGGCGAACTGTATCACATGGTGCTGTCGAACCCCGCCCCCGATCCGGTGCAGAACTACGTATCGGTCGATTGCCTTCACAACTCCCGGCGGACGCCGCACGTTCAGCCGGGCGTTGCCGATACCGACCTCGGGGTGCTGTGGAAGCAATCGGGCGAGGCGGAATGGTCGGCGAGCCGCGGCCACACGCCGATCTTCGTGCTGAAGTACGCCACCGGCGCCGTGCAGGGGCAAGGCTACACCGACGCCCTCGCGCAGAGCGGCGTGTGCCGGATAACAGGCGACGCGAAGGTGCGCGAGACGATCGATGTAAGCGGCAGCAGCAGGCGCGTCGGCAGCCTGTGGGTGCGCGTGCGGAGGCAGGGCTTGCCCGCGCCGCTGACGCTGGCACTGCAGCAGGCCGACGGCAGCCTGATCGAATCGACCGCCATTCCAGCCGGCGCGATAAGCGAGGAATATTCCTGGGTGGGTTGCAGATTCCGCAGCGGTCCGGTGCTGAAATCGGGCGAGAGCTACGTGGTCGAGTTGAGCGCGTCCGGCCCGGAAGCCGATCCCGCGGGCGGCGCGTACGAAACCTTCCCGCTACAGGAAGGCGGCCAGTACGGCTTCGGCTGTCCGGGTGTCTTCACCGACGGCAGCTTCCAGTTCACCACCGACGGCCGCGAATGGCAGTACCCGCGAGGCGCCGGCCGCACCGATTTCGACCTGCAGTTCTACTTCGTGCTTGCGCCTCCGGCATCGGCGGAAGTCGCGAAATTCGACCTGAGCGGCGATGGCGTGATCGACACCAATGACATGTCCGCCATCCGCGACAACCTCAACAAGAATGTTGCCGAAGGCGACAACCGCAAGTACGACCTCAACGGCGACGGCAGGATCAACGTGCTTGATATGATTCTGCTGCGCAACGAGCTTGCCAAACAGAAGAAATGAAACGCGGCAGGCCCGCCTTCAACCGCTCGCGCCCGCGACGGAGCACGGCGGCTGATGGTGCTTCGCAAACCCCATTTCATACTTCACATTTCAATGCTCCCACGGTTGAAACCGTGGGCTACAAGAATTTCGCCCTTGCGGGCTGATAAGGAGACGGATATTGAAGATGCGGGCGGGACGCCCGCGATCCCAGCGGCCGACGGCTATGGTGTTTCGCCCCCCTCTTTCACACTTCACATTTCAATGCTCCCACGGTTGAAACCGTGGGCTACAAGAATTTCGCCCTTGCGGGCTGATAAGGAGACGGATATTGAGGATGCGGGCGGGACGCCCAATGGCGTGAGGTTAAGGCGGTCCGTCCGTTGTAGGGCCTATAGGCGCGCGAAGCTTGCCAAGCCGTAGCCGCTTCAGCGGCACCGTCC
>Ga0210003_1000985_pt1 | contig 25300 bp, 27 predicted proteins | sample LantaG_FD_182804 | JGI IMG/M metagenome (GOLD analysis project Ga0210003, IMG submission 182804) | Deep subsurface microbial communities from Baltic Sea to uncover new lineages of life (NeLLi) - Landsort_02402 metaG (SPAdes) (version 2) | ecosystem: Environmental > Aquatic > Marine > Oceanic >... | reverse complement strand
ATCAATAATGACGTGGTACGTAATCATGTTAGTGCCGATACCGAGTTATTACTATTCTGTAATGACGATATTGTTTTACTGAATGATGCCCTGAGTAGAACAGTTGAAATTTATAATCAAAATAAAAATAGTGTTGGGACAATAGGTATCCGTTTACATTATGGCGATGCGAGTATTCAACATAATGGTATTGGAATTATTAGGGATAGCACTGAAAATATTCATCTTACACATATCGATATCCGTAAAACTGAAAAATATCGAACTACAGTAAATCAACATTCATTAGGAAATACTGGAGCGTTTCTATTAATTAATAAGGAAGTATTTATTGAATGTGGTTATTTAAATGAATCTTATATCGAATGTTTTGAGGATGTCGAACTTAATCTTAAATGTTTGATAAAAAATAAGAGGAATATCACAGTTAGTGATGCCGTGGCATATCATTTTGAATCGGTATCGAGAGATAAGAGTGGTGATAAAATAGAGAAGTTAAATAGGGATTATTTTGAAAGACTTCATCCTTTTTATTTAGAGAATAAAGAAGTACTTAATAAACATATAAGATTATCATGAGTTTCATAAAGTTTGGAGTTAGTTACAATGTTTTTGATGGTGAAGAATTGCTTGAAGATTCAATTCTGTCAATTCGAGAATTCGTTCAATATATTTCAGTTGTCTACCAAAAAAAATCTAATTTTGGTAATGATTGTAGTGATGATTTACTCGATTTATTATTGGATTTAAAAGACGATGGTTTAGTTGATGAAATATTTGAGTTTGTACCTCAACAATTTGGACAACAATATTGCCACCATAACGAATTAACTAAAAGAAATATCGGGTTAGAACTATCTCGAAGGAATTATTGTACTCATCATATGTCAATGGATACTGACGAATTCTATGTCAAAGAAGAGTTTTCTAACCTAATTGAATTCTATAAGACTAACCCAGATAGTATGACATATTGTGAATTAGAAAGTTACTATAAGACCCCGGAATTCTTGTTGAAAGGGAAGGATGAAACGAAGGTCTCATTATTTGTTCCAATATTTCATAAAAATGTTAATTATACTTGGGCATATAATATCGTCCCAAATCCCGTGGACCCAACAAGAAGACCTAATTTCCCCAATTACCGATTATTCGACCCAGATTTCATAATAATGCACCACATGACGATGGTGAGAAAAGATATTAGACCCAAATTAATTAATTCATCAGCAAAAATAAATTATGATAGAGGAAATTTCATCCAAGAAATTATTGATTATTATAATAATTGGAATGGTGAGAATTTGGTTGCAAAGCTCCAAAGGGGTGAGGTGGAGTTAGAAAAAATAGAACCTAAGTTCAAATTGGTTAATTACAATAATTATTGATATGAAAATTTCAATTGTTGCGACATATTTTAATAGGAGACCATTATTGGAAACAACACTGCTTTCAATCAATGAATCCGTAATTAAAGACTTTGAATTTATTGTTGTAGATGATGGGAGTGATGAGGAACACGATATTACTGATTTAATGCAAACTTATCCATTTTTACGTGTTATTAAAATTAAAAAAGAAGAAAAGAAGCATGTTAACCCATCGGTTCCTTTTAATATTGGTATTAAGGATGCAACCGGGGAAATAATTATTTTACAGAACCCCGAATGTTTTCATCTTGATGATATTATGTCATATGTTGATGAGAATTTAAAGGAGAACGAATATTATGCGTTCTCGACATATTCAATTAATAAGGACCAAACAAATCGAGCAACATCAAAACCCAATTTAACAAGGGATGACATGAGAACGATAATTTCACCACTAGTGCCCCGGATTTTTTATGATTTTAATCTTCCGGGTTGGTATAATCACAGTACTTATCGACCCAAAGCATATCACTTCTGTGCAGCAATTCATAATTCGAATATGAAGAAATTAAATGGATTTGATGAAAGATATGGTGATGGAATTGGTTATGATGATGATGAATTTTTAAATAGGGTGATGAAGCTGGGACTGAATGTTAGAATTATTGATGATAGGGTAGTTGTCCACCAATTTCACGAACAAGCATATCAACACCCCAAAGCAGGTGAACTAACCAATAGGAATAGAGATTTGTTTCATAATGTGACATCGAGAGAAAATAAGGTTTATGCCGATAATAATTTGGTAATTAAAATATAAAATAAATCATGACGAATAAAGACACATATAAAAACATATTTAATGGTAATGATGGATATAATTTACATATTATCGATAAGGAAAGATACGATTTCGTTATTGATGATGTAATTAGATACAAACATAAAAAATTAATTGACATATCGTCAGGAAGGGGATTTTTAATAAAATACCTTAAGGAATTAATTAGGGACATTGAAATCACATCTACGGATTTAGAGAAATTTAATAATTTAGATGTGGAATTTATTCGGTTAGATTTATGTGAGAAGGATGACTATAAGAATGTGATGGGTACATATGATTTATTATCATGCTTAGATGTGTTGGAACATGTCGAAGAAAAATATATTGATGACATATTAATGTTTTTTAGAACCCTATCAAATAGATTTTGTTTAGGTGTTGCGAATCATCCTGACATTCAAAATGGCATTGAGCTTCATTTAATTCAAGAAGATAAAGATTGGTGGGATAGGAAATTAAGTAAATATTTTAAAATAATCGAGTCATTTAAAATGTATGACGATAAATTATATTGCTATATTTTAGAAAGTGGGGGTGATTAAGATTAAACCAATGAAAGCACAAAATCGTAGCATAAAAAAAAGAATTAAAAGAAGAATTGAACTCAAAATAAAAAAATCAAGAATGGGTGTTAGAGATAAATTAAGAATGCCGACTACACCACTTCCAGTTGAGTTAGTTAGCAGAAATGAACGCAGAGCGGGTAGACCCCTTAATGTTAATAAAAAAACAATGTTGGAGTTTAGTCAGGAAATTGCTCAGTTAACAGAAAAACCTTTATCAATAATCATTTCTTATAAAGAAAGTTATGAAGATAGGAAAAGAAATTTACGGAAAATCCTGAATTTCTTTTCGAAATATTTATGTGATGACATAGAAATGATTATTGTTGAGCAAGATATTGAAAGTAAGGTTAATTGGCTTCACGAAATAAATAATTACGAACATATTAAACATATTTTCTTAAAAAATGATGGAATATTTAATAAGGGGTGGGGGTATAATGTTGGAGCAAAGAGTGCAAGACACGATAATTTATTATTTAATGATTCTGATGTGCTTGTCTCTGCCCAAACATATCACATAGCAATAAAATTATTGGAAGATTATGATGTGGTAAACCCATATAAATATTTATATTGGTTGAATGAACCAGAAACAATTGAATTCGCATCCCAAGACCATATAGATAATATGATATTAAATAGAAAAATATTCTCTCCTTCAGTAATTACTGGTGGAATTTACTTAATAAAAAGAAAAAGATTTCTGGAAATAAAGGGATATGATGAAAATTCTTACGGATGGGGATTTCAGGATTATATTTTTGATGAAAAAATAAAAAAAATGGGGTTTCATATTCATATGGTCGAATCAACGGCATTACATTTACACCATGATGGGTCTTCGAAGCCGGGAGTAAATAATCCCCCAAGTAATGACATCTATTTTTCATATCAGAAAAGAAATTCCAACATATATGATTCATATAAAGAAATGTCGAAAACCAAGATATTAAGTAAAATAAATAATACCAAAACATTTGGTGAGGCAGACATTAAAAAAATCACAATTTCCTCGAATCCTAAATTAATATCGGTGGTAATGGCATATTATAACCGAAAACAACATCTAATTAATACTCTCCATAGTATGAAGAAAAGTGAATATAAGAATTTTGAGGTAATTGTTGTTGATGATGGGAGTGATGAGGAACACCGCATTGAGGATTTACAGAAAGAATTTGAGTTTTTAAAAGTACATAGAATAGAGAAGGAGAATAAAAACTATACGAACCCCAGTATACCAACAAATATTGCATTAAGTCAGACATCTGGAGATAAAATTATTATTCAGAATCCCGAATGTTTTCATTATGGGGATGTGTTTAATCATGTGGTGAAGAATTTAAGTAAAAATAAATATCTGGCATATAGTACTTTAAATAAAGATATTAGTGTTCAATTAGCAACAATTGATTGGTCGAAAGATTATCAAAAACAAATAGATAAAATAATTAAAATAGATGTTAAGGACAATTCACCGGAAAATCAATGGTATTGTCATAAAGAATTTAGACCGTTGGCATTAAATTTTTGTGTGGCTATAACCAGAAAAGATTTGGCTGATTTAAATGGATTTGATGAAAGATATGCTTACGGAATTGAACGTGATGATATTGAGTTTTTAGATAGAATTAAAAGAAAAAAAATGCAAATTACGTTCGTCAAAAACGCTATCGTCATTCATCAATCACACCCACCATTCCAATATTCCCAAACAGATGCGAAGGAATTGAGATTAAAGAATCATCAATTATATGCTAAAACAACAGCAGTTGAAAATATTATTAGAGCAAACCCAAATAAAATTATTATTCGATGAAAATATTAACAATAACAGGAATAAGACCGGATTTTATCAGAATGTCAAAAATATTCAAGGCATTTGACGAAAATTTTGAGCATATTTTAGTGCATACTGGACAACATTATGATAAAATGCTCTCCGAAGTTTTTTTTGAGGAATTAAATATTAGAAAACCTGATTATAATCTTGAAATTGGTGGAATTGGTAAAGAACATTTTCATCAAACTGCTGATTTATCGGTTAAGGTCATCGAATTAATTAGAAATAATAACATTAATCCAGATTTAATTTGTTTCCTCGGAGATTCGAATTCAGTAGTATCTGCTGTGGCACTAAAAAAAGAAGGATATCGCATAGCACATATCGAAGCCGGAATGCGCTCGTATGACCGGAGAATGCTGGAAGAAATCAATAGGGTGGTTTGTGACCATTGTTCTGACCATCTATTCGTATATCACGAAAATTATAAGAAAAAGGCATTAAAAGAAGGTATTCCCGAAGAACGGATTAGTGTGGTGGGCAATACAATTGTTGAGGTAGCCAATGAATTTAAATCGGATTTATTTGCAACACCTAAATTAAATAATCAAATAATTCTGGATATTCACCGCCCAGAAAATTTTAAATATGAAAATAGGCTAAGAAACATTATTAGATATGCCAAATGGATTTCAAAAGACTCTCAATTACCAATTAAAATACTTAACTTTGGGAGAACCGAGCAGAAATTAAATGAATGGGGCATCGAATTAGGAAATATCGAATTAATTCCCTTGATGTCGTACAAAAAATATATTAGTGCCGTATATGATAGCTTATTTATTATATCAGACAGTGGAACCGCACAGGAAGAACCTGCGTTATTAAATACACCAGTCATTGTCCCACGAGATTACACAGAAAGACCAGAATCTGTTGAAACTAATTGTTCTTTTATGATTGATGTAAATCAATATATGGATGAGACTTGGGTTAATTCGATTGATTATTTAGATGATGTGGCACATAATATTATAGAAATTAACCCCAATTGGCTTGGTAGTGGAAATACTTCCCAACTGATTGTAGATAAAATTAAGGAAATTAATGGCGATAAAAGAGAGTAAAAAAAGAACACTATTAAAAACCGTTTCATGGAGAGTGGTCGCCACATTAAATTCGTGGATTATATTGTCGGTTGTGATGTCCGGTGGGAATTTGACTAGGGCAGTAATTATGAATATAACGGGTTTTGTTGTTTTTTACTTCTTTGAGAGAATTTGGAGTAAAATAAATTATGGTCGTTCAGTGGATGATGATGTAAAGGAAAATAGTAATGGGAAAAATTAAAAATTATTGGGAAATAAATCACGAAAAGAAATTTCGGAAGTGGCTAACTGGTTCTCACTTAGAGGAATTATTGGAATACATGAATATCCAAGAATCAATAAAAGAGGGTAAGAATATATTAAATATTGGTGTTGGAATGGGGTATTGTACAAAGGAACTAGTTGATGTCGGAGTACTTGTGGATGTGCTGGATATATCGGAAAAGGCGTTGGAGAAGGTAATGGACATAACCCAAAATCAATTTCTAGCATCTAACCTTAGTGAGATACCAAAAAGGAAATATGATTTAGCAATATCCCATCTCGTTACCCAACACATAAATGACGACACTTTGTTGAATCAAATCAGAGCGGTATTACCATCATTAAAAACCAATGCGGTGTTTGCGATGCAGTTTGCATTTAGAGAGGATGTTGATTATGAGGGAGATTACGAGAAGCATCAATCCCAAGAATTTCAGATGGGTGGTGGTGTAATTAGACGGTTATCGGATATGGAAAAGATTGTAGATGAAGCCGGAGGTGAGATTGTCTGGGTCTCAGAAGTCCGACACTATAATCATACTGTTGCGAAGTGGCAATATATTCACATAAAAAATAAAGAAAATTAGATATGGGTAAAAAGATTTTATTATTAGGTGGTGCAGGATATATTGGTGGTTATACCACTGATTATCTTATTAGTAAAGGACACGATGTTACTGTTTTCGATAAACTTGTGTATGAAACAAGGTATTTGAAAAAGGTCGATTTCGTTCATGGCGACATTCGTGATACCGATGTTGTTGCGGAACTCGCAAAGAATTATGATGTGGTTGTGATAATGGCAGCATTAGTCGGAGACCCGGCATGTAGTGTTGATGTTGAACTCACAGACTCAATTAACCGGGTTGCGGTCAAAAATATTTGTGAGGCTATTGGTAAGGGAAAACACGTAATTTTCATGAGTACCTGTAGTGTATATGGTGCACAACACGATATTTTGGACGAGGAAAGCCGGACCAACCCCTTATCAGCATATGCTACAACAAAATTGGCTGCTGAAGAATATGTTAAGGAAATTGGTGGAACCATATTCCGTTTAGGAACAGTTTTTGGAATCGGAGACACGTATTCAAGAATAAGACTGGATTTGGTTGCGAATGTTGTGACGATGAAGTCCGTGTATGATAAAGAAATTCATATTTTTGGTGGCGAACAATGGAGACCATTAATTTGTGTTAAAGACATTTCAGGTTATATCGAGGAAGCCGTTCGTAAGGACATCAGAGGTACGATTATCTTATCACAGGAAAACGTTACAATGAAGATATTGGGGGAGCGTATATGCAAAGTCCTACCGGATACCAAAATGGTTATGACTGATATTTCTTTTGAGGATGCCAGAAATTATCACGTGAGTTCAGAGAAAGCCGATAAATTATTTGAATACAAACCACAACACACATTAGAATCTGAGGTTGAGTTATTGGTGAAACTATTTAATGAGAATCGAATTTGTAATGTGAGGGACGAAGCCTATAATAATGGTCAATTTATAAAGAAAAATCTAAAAGAAATATAATGGAAAAGCAATGTAAACTAATTAATGGTGGTACGTTTGTCGATGACAGAGGGTCATTGAGTTTTGTCAATAATTTTGGTTTTGAAGGTGTTAAAAGATTTTATCAGGTTGAGAATCATGAACGAGGTTTTATCCGTGCATGGCATGGACACAAAAAAGAAGGAAAATATGTATATGTTGTGAAAGGCACGGCATGGATAGGAGTAGTCGATATGGAAACCGAAATTGAAGAAAAATATGTTTTGAGTGCCAAGACCCCCAAAATTCTTTGGATTCCACCCGGAAAATATAACGGGTTCCAAACTCTTGAAGAAGACACGGTGTTGATGTTTTTCAGTACAGTAACTATGGAAGAAGCACAAGGCGATGATTTTCGATTGCCTTATGAAGATTATCCAATATTTAAAAAGGAGTATAGATAATGGGAAGCGATTCAGCATATGGTGAGAAGTTCTTTAGGACTCTACCAAAAAGGAAAAAGGAGAAATGTGTTTCTTGTGGAAAGGAAACCAACGTCTTTATTGACACTCACATAGATTTGAGAAAATATTATGTTGAGGGTGCAGGTCAGCTTTGCGATGATTGTGGTGAGAAATTATAATATTAAAAAATTTAATGAAATGAAAATAGTTGTTTTAGGAAAAACTGGTATGTTAGGGCGATATGTTTACACATACTTTAAATCTTGTGGATATGATACCATTGGAGTGTCAAGGAAAGATGTTGATATTGGAGAAGTGAAGAGGGCGGTATTAGCCGAATATTTCACTAGCCTCGAATTAGGTAAGGGTGATGTTGTTATTAATTGTATGGGTGTAATAAAGCCAAGAGTTGATGAATTGGGTGTCTTGAATGCAATCAATATTAATTCAGTATTTCCACACGTCTTAGAGGCGGTTCTGGCTGATATGGATGTTGAGTTAATTCACCCAACAACCGATTGTGTTTTCGATGGTTTGGAGGGTCAATATGATGAAGACCATCCACATAACGTAACAGACATTTACGGTAGAACCAAGTCACTTGGGGAACCGGAGAATTCAACAGTGATTAGAACATCAATCATTGGCGATGAGGTTAATCAGGGACGTTCACTAGTTGAGTGGATTAAGTCAAATAAGGGTGGAACTGTTAACGGGTTCACTAATCATCAATGGAATGGTATAACTTGTTTGGAATTCGCCAAGATTTGTCAACAAATAATCGAAAAGGATTTGTATTGGAAAGGCGTTAGACACGTGTTTTCGCCAACAAGTGTCAATAAACTCGAACTAACCACATTAATTTCAGAGATATATGGATTGGGTTTGACCATTAATCCTTTTGAAACACCCACAAAATGTGACAGGTCCATGACCACAAAATATGATGATTCTGGTGTGATTGTGAAAGAATTGAAGGACCAAATCATTGAGATGTATAACTATTTCAATATTTTATCGGCAGAATAATGAAAAAAATATTAGTAATTGGTGATAGTTGTGAAGACGTATTCCGATACGGAAAATGTGATAGGCTTAGTCCTGAAGCACCCGTGCCAATATTCAAACCCACGAGAACCACAGGTAATGGTGGTATGGCAATAAATGTCATGGAAAACCTCAAGGCACTTGGTATCGAGGTCGATATAATTACAAATGATATCCGACCCGTTAAGACCCGGTATGTCGATGAAATTAGCAATCAGATGTTACTTAGGGTTGATGAAAAAGATGAAATTAAACCTATTAATTCTAATGAATTGACCAAGATAATTTTTGATGATTACGATGCCGTGATTGTTAGTGATTACAACAAAGGGTTTTTGAATCAGGAAAATATTGAATATATCCTATATCACCACCCTCTGGTTTTTATTGATACAAAAAAAGTAATTGAGGAATGGATTAGTGATGCTGAATTTATTAAAATTAATGAAAAAGAATTTCTTCTTAATGAGAAATATTTAAAAGAATTTCACGAGGGTGATGTTATTGTTACTCGTGGGCAGAAAGGTGCTACGCTCAATAACGAATCATATTTTACAATAGAAAAAGAACACGAAGTCAGAGACCTTAGTGGTGCTGGAGATACTTTTTTAGCTGCTTTAGTTGCAGATTACGTAAAAAATAACGATATTTGTGAGGCAATTCGTTTTGCAAACCGATGTGCAGCATGGGTTGTGAGTCAAAAAGGTGTTGCTGTAATAGACCCAGAGAAGATATGAAAATAATAGATTCCAAATTAGATATTCATAATCGTATAGTCCCAAAGGCATGGGGTGAGGAAGTCATTATTCATAACGATGAAGAGTATTGTGGAAAAATCCTGAGATTTAATGCTGGTGCAACGTTCAGTATGCATTTTCATATTAAAAAGAAAGAGACTTGGTATGTGGTAAATGGTGAATTTACTTTACATTGGATTGATATTAAAACAGCTAATCTTCGCATAGTGACACTACATGCAGGTGATATTATTGAAGTTGAACGTGGTGACCCACACCAATTATTTTGTGTTGCTGAAGGTGAAATATTTGAAGTCAGCACACCACATTTTGATGATGATAGTTATAGAATAGGAAAAGGAGATAGTCAGAAATGAACATCTGGGTAAACGGATGCTTTGACATCCTACATACAGGACACATTGATTTACTGCGATACGCAAAGTTATATAGTGATGGAATAATATTTGACGCAAGAAATAAGTTAATCGTAGGGGTGGATGGTGATGAAAGGGTGAAGCAACTTAAAGGCGAAGGGAGACCTATCAATTCATGCTATGACAGAATGGAGATACTTAAGAATCTTAAGATGGTAGACCATGTTGTTGACTTCAATAGTGATGAAGAACTCATTCAACTAATTAGGATGTTTGATATCGACTATATTATTGTTGGTGACCATTACAAGGATAAGCTGGTTATTGGTGGTGTGAACGCAAAACATGGTGTGATTTATTTTCCCACAGACCAGAGGTCAACCACAGGAGTTATTGAAAAAATTAAGGCGTTATGAAACAGGATTTAAATTTATTAATTACAGGTGGTGCAGGTTTTATTGGTAGTCATGTTGTTGAACATTTTGCCGAGACCTATCCTGAATACAATATTACTGTGATGGATTCTTTGACTTATGCAGCAAATGTGGATTTATTTAATGAGTGGGCAGATGGAAAATATCCGAACGTAAAGGTTTTTCATGGCGACATTAGAAAATCCAGAGATTGTCACGCCATAATGAAAGCCGATAAGATTGATGCAATTATTCATTTAGCAGCAGAATCTCATGTGGATAACAGCATTGAGACACCCAATATTTTCGCAGAAACCAATGTAATGGGCACACTGAATCTACTTGATGCTGCCAGAAATGCGTGGGGAAAAACGACACCAGATAACGCATTTTATCACATCAGCACCGATGAAGTCTATGGACATCTTGGACTCAATGACCCTGCATTTACCGAAGACACACCATACGACCCTCGTAGTCCATATAGTGCAAGTAAAGCTAGTTCTGACCACTTTGTTAGGGCATATGGACAAACACACAGCTTACCAACATTAATCTCGAATTGCAGCAATAATTACGGAGAACGTCAACACATTGAAAAACTTCTACCAAAAGCCATAACTAACTTACTTACGGGCAAAAAGATTCCTGTTTATGGTAAGGGTGAGAACATCAGGGATTGGTTATATGTCGGTGACCATGTGAAAGCAATTGACACCATATTTCATAAAGGTAGAATTGGTGAAACCTATAATATTGGTGGTGATAATGAGTGGACAAATATCGATATTGTTAAAAGACTTATTAATATTTATTGTTTGGATAAGGGTCTTGAACTCGATTTTAATCGTTATATCGATTTCGTTACTGACCGTAAAGGACATGATTTCCGATATGCGATTAATCATAATAAAATCACAATTGATGTTGGATGGAAGCCGGAAATGATTTTTTCTGAAGGTTTGGAAATTACATATAATTATTATAAAAACTTATTGGGATGATAGTAGTAACAGGTGGACTTGGTTTTATTGGACAGAATCTCGTTAATAAATTACTTGAGTTAGGTTATGATGATATTATTATAATCGATAATAGGGTTCATAGTTATTGTGAGACATTCACGGAAACCAAGAATGTTACATACATGACAGTTGAAGACAGTTATTTATGGTTACCATTCAATAAATATCATATTGACGCTATTTTTCATCTTGGTGCACGCACTGATACTATGGAGAAAGACGAGGAAATTTTTAAGCGTCTTAATTTACATTATAGTATTTTAATTGCAGAATTATGTAATGAAGCGGATATTCCCATGATTTATGCCAGTAGTGCTGCAACATATGGTGATGGTGAAGATGGTTTTGATGATGACGAAGCACCGTGTAATTTAAAACCATTGAACCCATATGGTGATTATAAGAATAGGTTTGATTGGAGAATACGTGCAAGACATTTATTGAATCCAAGACTTACCCCAACTCACTGGTTTGGTCTGAAGTTTTTCAATGTTTACGGAAACCATGAACAACATAAAGGCAAGATGGCATCAGTCATTTGGCATTTTTACAATCAAATAAAAGAAACAGGTGAAGTAAAACTATTCCGTTCACACGTGGATTGGTGTGAAGATGGGGAGCAAAAACGTGATTTTATTCACGTTTCTGATATTATAAATGTGATGATTTTATTATACGACCTCAGACATCTTCTGCCTTCAGATATTTATAATCTGGGAACCGGAACAGCACGAACATACAACGATTTAGCACGAGCGATTTTTAAATCTCTGGGAAAACCAGTAAAAATTTCGTATATTGACACCCCTGAAGAGATTAGGGATAGTTACCAGTACTATACCCAAGCCAAGATGGATAAATTTAATAGAGAGGTGGGTGGTTATAATTTTACTACGTTAGAAGAAGGTATTGATTTATACATTAAAGAATTAGAAAATGAGAATCGGTAACATTATTCATGGCAACGAACTAGTAAATCACACAAAAGCGGATTACATCAATTACTTCAATGGACCTATGGAGTACCATAGTTTTGATAGTAATCTCCCCACGCTTTATGTGGGGTGGGAATTCATGAAAACCTGTAATCCCAAGAACCCAATTATTGCTGGTGCTGAGATTCTTGAGAAAAAAATTATCACAAATGAACTGTATTGGGAGTTTGATTTTAAAGAAAACAAGTCCGAACACATAAATGGTGTGAGTGCCTTTGTCGAAGCCGTACCAGACTATTATTTCAGTCCCAAGTATAGTTACATCAACTTAGACCCCGTGGGATTCCAGTTACGGGACATGCAAGACCTCATGGATGTGTTACCGAAAAACATTGATGGTTTTTACAACTATCGGAACGATATGGTTTATATCCTCAAAGGCAATAAAATTACCGGAATAAATCTTAAAATGTATGAATTCTTTCAATTCGACATACCGGAATTACTGAGGTATTTAAAAGAAAGAACGTTATTCTTAATTTCAGATGACACCGAGGGTGAAATCTACCAATCCTATTACAAAATCTTTCCCAAATTTGAACTACTCAAAAGATATCTAGTCACGATATTGTCAAAATGAATGTTTCCGAGTATTTATATTAAATAAATATAGGTACTATGGAAAATAAACAAGAAAAAGCACTTAGTAATTTTGTTGACGAACCTCAAGAAGAGGTTGCTGAAGATAAGAACGTTAAAAAGGTTGTTATCGATGAAAGAGAAGGACTTATCGAAAGGTATGATAAGATTCTTGTAGATAAAAAGGGCAGACAATTACTTAGAGAGCAATACTAATACTCATTTGACAATGGAAAATAACAAATCGAAACTTTCTGAAGAATACTTGAGGAAGTTTAAACATCGTACTGAATATCTAATCAGCGAAACGCCTAAGTATCGTCCATTGGTAACCAGTAATGAGGAATTTGATGAAGTTCCTATGCTAGAAGCTGGGGAGCAAGAGGATGCGGAGAAGCCAGAGGGACAAGCACCCCCTGCGCCAAGTAACGATGTTCCGCAAGGAGCCGAACAACCTCCTACCCCTCCACCATTAGACGCTCAAGGCGGTGCACCAGCACCAGAGGCAGGAATGCCACCTGAAGGCGAACCTATGGACCCAATGGGAGAACCAGTAGCTACTCCGGGCGCAGACCCTATGGGAGACCCAATGGCTCCTGACCCTCAAGAAGCCGAACACCAAGTTGATGACCTTCAAAATGAAATTATCAAATATAATATCGAAGCTATGAAGGGGATTGCTAGTGAATTAGCAAATTTAAGTGCAACCCAAGACGCATTAAATGCTAAATTGGATGCTTTAAATGCTGATGTTGAAGAGGTGCGTGAACCAACTAGTGGTGAGAAACTTATGAATAAAACCGATGTGAGTTATCCCTATTATTTTAATTTAAATGATATGTGGGGAGACAACTGGTTTGAACAAAAACGTGCTGAAGAACAAAGTGGTGGAATAAAAGAATTACCAGATGGTACATATGTTGCTGATTTCGATGATTTACCTCAGAAGTCCAAAATTGATGTACAGAATAGTTTTAATGATATTGTTTAAGTAATGAGAGTATTTCACCCATATGGTTCGAAGGAAAGACTCTTTGAAATGGTGAATAAGGTCAATCGTATTAATGAAGAACTTCTCCCCAAGGAGAAGAAGAACGATATTATTCAGCAACTCATTGAGTTTGCTTGTGAATATCTGGGAATTGATTCTAGTAAGTTAAAGATTGAAATATCATATGACCCAACTGAAGCAAGGAAAATGGCTTCGTTTGGTTTAAATACCCCAAGTACTGGGGTTGTTAGGGTGGTTGCTGCTAACCGAAACCTAGCCGATGTTCTTAGAACACTGGCGCATGAACTTGTTCATGAAAAGCAGAAGTTTGAAGGTAGACTCCATATGGGAGCAGGAGATGATGGAACCGACATTGAGAACGAAGCAAATGCGGAAGCAGCAATAATAATGAGAAAGTTTGGCAAAGCCAATCCAATAATTTTTGAATAAAAAACAAGAGCTATGAGAGTACATAACCCAATTGGTAGTAAAGAAAGATTCCTAGAGTTATTCGAGGGAGTCACCAAGGCAAAGATAAAGATAAATGAAGGTATGGGCGAGGAATCTGGAGTACTTGACCAAGCATTTAATGCACTCGTAAATGGTGAACTCGAAATCGACCAAGTTAATAATCAGGTGAATGGTGACGAATCTGTTCTTGAAGTAACGGGTGTTGGTCGTGACGGAAATCAAGCCACTTTCAAATTTAACGTCTCATCGGCTCCGACAGACCAAGATGGGGTTACTAGTATTACTGATGCTAAATTAATTCAATTCAATTTCCAAACACCGGGAGTAGATGGTGAATTACCAGAACAATATGATGCCATTGCCAAACTAAATGCGAATCGTAAGCAAGATATTTTGGATTTTGTTGCAGAATATGTTGATACACCTAGTGCCGAAGACACTGTTACTGATGAGATGTTTGAAGAAGCGATTAAATTTATCGATAAAATACCATATAATAAAGGTAGTGAGCAAATACAAACACATAAAGCATATGCCGACCAGAAGCCAACAAACCCTGAATTAAGGGTGGATTCACCGGAACTGGAGCAATACCTGTCTGAGTTACAGGAATACGAACCCGAAGCCGGGGAAGAAGACCCATTGGGTATGCCACCAGAACCAGAATTCGACCCTAATGAGTTTCCAAAAGCTCCCGGTAGTGATGATGATGGTAGTATCGGTATTGACCCGTTTGACCAAGAACCGGAATTGGGTGATGAAGAAGCTGCAAGTCCCGAAGAACAAGCACTTTATAGCCGAGCATATGATAATCTTACTGCTGCTGGTGTAGATATGCCGACCCCGGACCAACTCGATAAAGAGGTTCTTAAGTTAAAGGGTCATAACCAACCAGTTCAAAAGACCAGAGCCATACCTAAAGGGGCAGAAGAATTTTGGGAGTCAGCAGAAGTTGATAGATATTCAAACTATTCACAAGATATTGATGCGAGATTAAGGAAATATGCGGAGCAAACTGGTGAAGATTGGGTTGAAGTAAAACGATATTTTAAGCAAGAAGCTGACCCACATAATATGAAATCACCAAATGAAGCATTAGACATATATTTTAAACTTGTTGACGAGTTTTTAACCGGAGAAGGAATCACCGAGGGTGATAGTCATGTGGTTGGTGATGTTAATGCTGATGATGTTGTTAAACAAGGATATGATAGGTTAATCCCTAATAACAAGAAACAACAAATTATTTTCATAGCAGCAGAGATTGTTGACGCTGATTTAGGTGACCTTAAAGCTAATATGCCGAAAGAACAATATCTTGAAGCTGTTAGAAAACAAGCACTTGAGATATACCGAACCGATATTGCTGACTTGAATGAGGATGGTGATAAGAAAATTGGTGGAGAATATCCAAATCAAATTGGAAAAAAATTCAAGCCAAAGAATCAAATGCCTAAGAAAAAGAAAAGACCACAATCTGTGGTGAAGATTAGTGAAGAGGAAGATGATAACGGAAATCAAGTACAGGGTGGTAAAGCCGATGATAAAGACCCGGTTGATTTCGATTCAAATCAAATCATGATTGGAATGGGTGTTGAAATGGAACACACCGATGACCCAAAAATCGCACTGGAAATCGCTATGGACCATTTAATGGAAATACCGGATTACTATACCAGACTAAACAAAATGGAAAAAGAAGCTGGTGTCGAAGAACCAGAGGGTGATGAAACTGAAATTGATACCGAAGAAAAGGGTCTTGGTGCGCTTAAGCCCGAAGGTGTTGACGAAATGAAAAACGGTGAACCTGATGAGGAATTAACCGATGAACTCCTTGGATATAAGCCACATAATGTTGGTGATTATACCAATGAGGAACTAGATTTACCACAAAGTCCTGAACAAGAAAAAAATTATTGGGATAAAGAATATTTCCAGCAGGACCAAGGAGGTGATGAACAAAATCTTACTGAAGAAGACGGGATGGAAGAGTATCAGGGTGATATCGGTGACCGTTATGCTGATGGAGATGGTAATCAATTTACCGTAAGAGATAAGACCCAAGGTGGTGTGACACTACAAGGACAGGGTGGAGAGAAAGAAATTGCCACTCGTGATATCCAATTTCTAAAAAAACTTTAGTTAAATCATGCTTTCTGACAAAATAAAGACTATGCGGTGCGTAGTCTTTTTTGTTTGTGAGTATTTATCATAAAAAGGATAATGTCAGTATTCAGGTCATACTTTTTAAAGAACAATACGTTGATAGGTAATAACCTAACCAACAATTCTCAGAACCCCGTTACTGAGATATCGTATGGTACACTTAACGAACAACCCACAAGGTTTATATTTGATATTGATTTAACGAATCTAATCGATAAAATCAATAGTGGTGAAATTGTTCCCACTTCAGGAATGACCCACACCTTACGTATGACCAATACAATAAGTTATGCACCTAAATATTTGGGGCAGAAGTCTTATTCTGAGAATATTGATAGAGCAACTAGTTTTGATTTGGAACTTTATAATCTTGATGAAGATTGGGATGAAGGAAGTGGATATGACTTCATATACAATGATACTATAGTTGCAAATGCACAAATCGAAGCCTCAAACTGGAAAGAAAGGAAAACGGATGTGGATTGGACGGTTCCGGGTGCATATGAAAGCGGTGTAACCCAAATCATAGGTACACAAAGATTTGAGAAGGGTAATGAAAACATTGATATAGATATTACGGATTACGTTAATCAGAGAATATTCGGAACCGGATATACTGGAACAACCGCACATACTGGCGCATCATTCGGCTTAATGATTAAATTCCCCGATGACCTTGAAGAGACAATAACCGACTTCCGTGAAGCCGTGGCTTTCCATGCCAAGAATACCAATACTTGGTACGAACCATTTGTTGAGACCGTTGTTGACGATACCATTACTGATGACCGTAATTATTTCTATCTCGATAAAGACAATGAATTATACCTTTATGTTAATGTCGGTGGAATCGAGCAGGATATCGAGGTCCAGAGCGTTAATATTTATGATTACGAAGACGTTCTTGTTGACACCTTAACTGGTGATAGTATTGTTAATGTTAGCAAAGGCATCTATAAAATCGGATTAAACGTTGATTCCGACACCTATCCAGATGCAGTAATATTTAGAGATGAATGGAATCTTGTTATTAATGGCAGGTCAGTTCAACACTCAAATAATTTCTATCTCATTTCTCAACACAAATATTATACGTTTGACCAACCAGTTGGAATTGAGTTCGATAACTACTTCTTCTATTTCTGGGGAATTGGTGAGGGTGAGAATGTTACTGCTGGTAACACCAGAAAGGTTAAATTAACCATAAAAGAACTCTACCCCAACCAAAACAACTTCGTACCTCTGGAACTCGAATACAGATTATTCACAACTGTTGGAGAGAAATATGAAATTGATGTGATTCCATTTACCAAGGTCAATAGAACCAGTGCCGGATATGACTTTAATCTCGATACGTCTTGGTTGATTCCACAAACATATAAATTGCAAATCAGAATGAAAAACGGTAATTATTACGAAAACAAACAGACATTATCGTTTAATGTGGTTTCTATCAATTTATTATCAAAATAATCAAAAAACTTACGATTTTTTTCAAAATTGCTTGTATTTATGTCAAATGAAGGCTATATTTGTAGCATTAATTACAATTGAAAAATAATATTACTGAAAAATTTATTGAAATGGAAAACCAAGCGCAGACAGGGCAAGACCTGTCACAATTAAAAGACATGTTTGCTGATTATCAAAAAAAACAATCACAAACGAAAAACAGAAAATCAGGAAAGGACATCTTAAAAAAGTATTTCGTACCACGAAATCCGAAAGAAACTTTTAGAATTCTCCCACCTAAACCCGGTAGAAAATACATTGGAGAAGCATTTTTCCATGTTGTTCCTACTAATGCTGCTGGTGGAAAGAAAAAGCATGGTACAGTTATTTACTGTCCAGCTAAAAATGACCCTAAAGTACCGAAATTAGACTCCAATGGACAACCAATGTTGGACACCAATGGAGCACCTATTTTAGTACCTGCTCCATGCCCATTATGTGCAAAGAATAAGGAATGGCTTGCAAAGCAAGACCCAAGTCTTAAGGGTGTTAAGAAAGAGACAATGAACGAATTTCAGTTGAAGGTCAAAGCCAAAAATGATGAAATTTACAAGGAAGCCATTAAATGGGAAGCCAAGAAATTTTACATCGTCAAAGGTATTGACAAAGGACATGAAGCGGACGGAGTTAAATTTTGGAGATTTAAGCACAATTATAAGAATCAGGGTACACTTGATAAGTTACTACCTATCCTTCAGGATTATGTAGACACTCATAAAGCTGATTTTAGTAGTCCCGAAAACGGAACTGACCTGAACATCATCATGACTGATAGCGAGTTCAACGGACACGTTTACAAAGCGATTTCAGCCATTACTGCCAAAGGTAAGTCAAAGCTCCACCCAGACCCACAAGTCGCACAGGCGTGGATTGATGACGATACTACGTGGAGAGATGTGTTTAAGCCAAAACAAGCACCGGGAATGCCACCTTACGATTTCCTCGTAGCGGTAGCAGAGGGTACTAATCCTTATTGGGAAGATACTGACCAGAATAACAAGCATTGGGTATTTCCGGGTCGTCCTGAATTGGAAGCTGCTGCCAACACTCGTAAGATGAATCTTGATAGTGATGACGAAGATTTCGAACAGGCAAGTGACATAATGACTCAGGAAGTCCCTCGTGTAACAATCAGTAATATCACCCCTGAAAAGGTTGGAGAATACACTGATGATGCAAGTGATATTGGTAAGGAAGTTCAAGCAGAAGCAGCGACCACTCCGGTAGCTGAACCAGTTGCGACAACTCCTACACCATCTGCTACTCCTGTAGCACAAACACCTGCTCCTCCACAAGCTGCTCCGGTAGCTGAACCAGCAACTGCTGTGTCAGAACCAGAGGATATTGACCCTGATGATAGTGGTGATTACGATGATTTACCATTTTGATAAAAATTACTTAGTTTAATTAAGGGGAGACAACGAGTCTCCCCTTTTTAAGCTCTTTCAAAAAATATATTATGTCAGCAAAAAAAAGTACGGGTGGAGTTCCTTCGAACGCAGGAAGGAAACCAACACCAAAAAAGAATTTCAGTCTTGATGATTTTAAAAAGAAAATAGGTGCATCGGATATACCATCAAAACCACTAACATGGATTCCAATTGATGATGGTCTGAGAGAAGCAACGGGGATGCCCGGTGTCCCAAGGGGATATGTAACCCTTTTCCGTGGTTATTCGAACACTGGTAAATCAACAGCTTTAATGAAATCAATCGTTAATGCTCAAAAAATGGGTGACTTCCCAATTATTATTGATACTGAAAACAATATCGATGTAGGAAATAAGCGTTTGACTTTAATGGGTTTTGATTGGGATGGAGAATATCTTCTTGTAAATAACAAATATCTCCTTGAGAAATATGGTCTTGTGCAAAATAAAGACAGAAAAGAAGCTACAATTGAAGACATGGCGAAAGCCATTTACGATTTCCTTGATGCCCAGAAAACAGGAGCATTACCACGTGATTTATTTATTGCAATTGATTCTATTGGTACATTAAACTGTATTAAAACGACAGATGCATTAGAAAAAGACACTTCAGATAATAACATGTGGAATGCTGGTGCATACGAAAAAGCATTTATGTCATTATTGAATAATGCAATTCCTAATACCAGAAGAGTTGATAGTGAATTCACTGCAACAATCGCTGCTGTTCAGAAAATCTGGTATGATAGTATGAATAAAGTTGTTAAGCACAAAGGTGGTGAAACATTCTTCTTTGGTTCAAGACTTATTTATCATTTTGGTGGAATTATTACTCACGGAACTCGTAGAGTAACAGCAACATCATTAAAGCGTGACTTAAATTATGGTTTCGAAAACAAAGTCAACATAGCTAAGAATCACGTAGATGGTGATTGGGGTGGAATTAGTCTTGAAGGTAAAATCATTAGTACACCACACGGTTTTATTTATGGTGATAAGGATAGTGAGAATGAATATAAAAAAGAGCATATTCTTTATTTCCGTAAGAGATTTGATGACGATAGCTTAACTGCTGATGACATTGAATTTAAATCCAAACCAATGGATGCTGATGGAAATATAGTGTTCGAAGAGGAAATTATTGATAGAATAGACACTGGGGAGAACGAAGAATGAAAACTAGAACACTTTTAGTTGATAGTCAAAATTTATTGAAACGTTCATTTCATGGAGCGAAGGATGTAGAAACCGCTAATTTCGGACATATTGGTGGTTTATACTCCTTTTTAACTTCAGTTCGCATGCTCATTAAGGAGCATATGATTAATAAAGTGGTCTTGGTTTGGGATGGTGAAGGTGGTGGTATTCAGCGTCATAGAATCGATGAGGCATATAAAGCAAATCGTGTAAGTAAGGAGTGGCATAAACGCATTGAGATGAATGCTGCTGAAATCCGTAGAGAAGAGGCTAAGAAAGAGTCTATTCTCAAACAACGTAAAAGGATTCAGGCATATGCCGAGGAATTATTTTTAAGACAAATCGAGGTTGATGATACCGAAGCCGATGACTTAATTGCTGCTTATTGTCTCGAACATAATAATAAGGAAGAAATTTTCATATATTCAAATGACCGGGATTTCGCACAAATGCTAGACCTTAACATCACAATAATATTTCCCAACATCGACCAACCCGTTACGAAGTCCAATTACATAATGCATTTCAATCATCACTACACAAATGCTCTGACAATGAAGATTATTTGTGGTGATGTCGCTGATAACATACCGGGTGTTGGTGGAATTAAAGAAGATGGATTGGTGAAACACTTTCCAGAACTCAAATTCAAAACCATGTCTGTGAGAGATATTTGTCGCAGAGCCGATGAAATTCAGACCGAAAGAGAGGCGAATAAAAAGAAGCGTTTAAAGGCTCTCGATAACATCTTAAATAACATCAATAGACTTAAAACCAATTTCCAACTCGTAAATCTTAGAGAACCCATGCTTACCGAAGAGGCGGTTGAGGAATTAAATCAATTGGAATTACCACTCTCTCCCGAAGACCGGGGAAGTGCTAATCTGGTGAAAATGATGAATGAAGACCAATTTTTAACCGTTTATGGTAGTAGTTTCGTGCAATATGTCGAACCGTTCTATACCGTAATTATGCATGAAAAAGATTTACTTAATGATTTTTATAAAAATAATAAGGTAAGTCCGTAATTTTACTTTCAAATCATAAGTATTATCACTATATTTGTAATAGATTTTTAATAACCTCTAAAAAAATAGAAATGAACGAAAATGAAGTTGAGAAGAAATTTGAGAATATTTTTAGGTTTACATTAACACAGGGCGATGTTTTGTTATGTGAAAAACTGTTTGATGCCGATGATTATAACCCCTTCACGAGATATTCTATTGATATCCGAGACATTTTACCACGAGCAATCACAAGGTTGCAGAAAACCCTATCGAAACGCAGTTATGATGTAGTTGCTGAAGTCGGAAGAAAAGATGTTTCAGGGGTAGATACTCTTGATGAAGATGTGGAGCTTGAAATGGTGAGTTATAACCTTCTTAAGTACAATCAAGACATGATTAACAGCTATCCACAACGCTATCGCAATTCGATGCGCTATTCCCCACTACCTGTAGTTCAACATATCGAAGAAAAAACAATTAGAGGTGTGGAATGTAAAATTGGGTTGTATATCAATGATAACCCGATTGTCGAAAGACTCTTCTATGTTGACGGGTTCAACCCTGTTGCTAGACAATCTACCGATTTAACTTACGTGGTAGTTGATATTGCTGAAACAATCGCAGCAAAAATTAAGCGGAATGACATTAAAAATATGTGGGATGACTACGACCTGATTAATATGAGAGGTCTTAGTATCAATCAAATCCGTGAGCTTCCCATAGGTAAAAGAGAATACTTAATAAGGCAACTTAGACGATAGTATTTTATTGAGGCAGGAATTGGGGGTTCATTTTGCTTATAATTATAACCTGATTCCTGCCTCTCTTATACCAATATTTTTAATATGATGACAGAAAAAATTGAACACACACTCACAGCATATCTAGGACCGGAATTTCAACAACGACTTATGTGGCAGTTGTTGGTGGAACCTGAATTTGCTGAGAAAGTATTACCTGATTTAGCAGTTGAATATTTTGATGACCCTAATCTAAAGCGGTTATTCATTATTGTTTTGGAATATTATAATGAGTTTGAAAAGGTTCCGAACCTTCAGAACCAGAGTATCCAACAAGCAATTAACAAATATAAGACTCCGAATAATCCAATCGAAGAAGAATCTTTATTCGGTGTGGTCAAACGAATTACGCTCTGGAATGAGAGAATCATAAATAAAGAAATGCTTTATGATGGTGATGTTGTGCGTAAGTCAACGAATGCCTTTATAAAACAACAGGAATACCGGAAACTAGCCGAAGAGGTAATGGATAAGGTCAAGACTGGTAAAATAAAAGACAAGTTCGCTGTCGCAGCTATTGAAGACCGCTTCCAGAAAATCTCACATATCGGTGAAGAGAATGATGATTCCGAGTCTGTTACCGAGGGCATCGCCAAGGCATTGAGAAAAGAATTTAGGGAAACGATTCCAACAGGTATTGAAACAATTGACCAACTCACTGGTGGTGGTTTGGGTAAGGGTGAAATTGGTGTGATTCTAACCCCTAGTGGCGTAGGAAAAACTACTGCGCTCACGGTAATAGCCAATACCGCTTATGAGCAAGAAAAGAATGTGGCTCAAATTGTGTTCGAGGACACTAAGGACCAGATTAAACGTAAGCACTTTACGATTTGGGCAGAGTCGGCACTGAGTAGACTCAACGATGATGATGAGAATGAAAGAGTCCTGAAAGTCGTAAACGAAAAGGTGAAATCATTGGAAGGTAAGGGTAGACTTATCATCAAAAGATTTAGTCAGGAAGACACCACAATGAAGGACATCAGGAACTGGATGGTTAGTTACGAGAAGAAGTGGGGTTTTAAATTTGATTTATTAGTGCTCGATTATCTGGATTGTGTTGAAAGCCATAAAAGAGGACAGGACCGAACCGAATCTGAACTTACAGTTATCAAGGGTTTTGAAGCACTTAGTTCGGACTTCGATATTCCCGCATGGACAGCGATTCAAAGTAACCGTAGTGGTTTTGGGTCAGAATTCGTGGAAGCACACCAAAGTGGTGGAAGTATTAAAAGAATACAAAAAGCTCACTTCTTTATGAGTGTAGCCAAAACTCAGGAACAACAGGAAGCCAATTTTGCCAACATCAGAATCATTAAAGCCAGATTTGCCAAGGATGGTCAGGCATTTGAAGACTGTGTTTTCAATAATGATACCATGCAAATCATAATTGATGACCCAAAATATCGAAACAGTAAGACATATAAAAAACTCACACATTATGAAGATACTACTGGTTTGGAAAAGAAAATGGATAGGCTCAATGAGAAATCGAGTGATATGAAGGTGCATGCAGCAATCAGTGAAGCCACGTCATTAGAGAAGGTAAATAGTGAAGAAATTAATTCTATGCTTAGAGCCAACTCAGCACCGGAAGCTAATGATGATATCAAACCACAAATGGATTTTGAGACCACAATGCAGACAAAACCACAACTTGATGCTGTAAATGATGACGCAGCACTAGGGGTCGGAGTGGAGGTATCAAATCAACCAGTACAGAAATGGGCTAACCCATATCCTGAAACCATCAGTACAGAAGTGGTTGAACAACCTGCGGAAGAACCACAACCACCTGTCCAAATAACACCACCACCAGAGATACCCGTAACACCACCTGAATTAAGTGGTGTGAGTATTGATGACCTTGAGGCTATGTTGGAAGACCCGGAGGAAATTGAGAAGAAAAATGATGAGATAAAAAACATGTTGGTGAAGAAGCGTGATTATCAGAATGTTAAGCCGAAAGCGTAAATTTTCCGGTAATTATTTGTAACATTTCCGATTATTATTCGTATTTATTCACCCAAGGCACTTGTTTATTTAAAAATAAGTATTATATTTGTAGTGTCTCAGGACTCGTTCTTAACAAAATTAAAATATATTGCGGGATGGTGTAATTGGTAACATTAAAGGCTCATAACCTTTAGACATCGAATGCTTGTGTCGGTTCGAGTCCGACTCCCGCTACTAAAAGTCGAAACGTCAATAGGAAACACGTTGGAATATTGATAGAATGTGGTGGCTACCGAGTACCAAGAGAAACGCTTAACAAACCCACAGATAAGGTGGAAGCCCTTGTTCGACTTTTGTTATTATAGGCGGTAAAGCCTCTTGCGAAAGCAATGTAACCGTCTTAACTTATGACCATCGAAGAATTCGACAAGAATGGGAAAGAATTCCGAGATTTGGATGAACATGAAAAGGCTGGCAGACCGATAAAATTCATAACCTAAGAAGAGCCTCACATAACCACCATGTCCATTTGGTCGTAACAATGAAGATTAAGGTCTTCAACCCCAGCCCCATAGGTGAAAACTTATGGGGTTTTTTCATTTCGACTGTTTTTAATCTATTTCTTTTGTATTTATTATAAATGTAACCGAACCGAGAGGTTCGGATTTCGTAACTTACTGGACGGTCATTACGT
>Ga0210003_1000984_pt1 | contig 25323 bp, 26 predicted proteins | sample LantaG_FD_182804 | JGI IMG/M metagenome (GOLD analysis project Ga0210003, IMG submission 182804) | Deep subsurface microbial communities from Baltic Sea to uncover new lineages of life (NeLLi) - Landsort_02402 metaG (SPAdes) (version 2) | ecosystem: Environmental > Aquatic > Marine > Oceanic >... | reverse complement strand
TTAGATCCAAGTCTTTTCATGTATTTTCCCTCAGATAATTCCACAGTAACTACGCCAGTATTTACACCTGACATAAATGAACGAGTAGCTATATTACCTAAAACTATAGATTTACCAACTTTAGGTCTACCTTGAAAAACTATTAATGTTTTTGGATTCCAGCCTCCACCCTGGGTCTTATCAAAGAATTTAAAACCGCTTTTTTGTCCTTCCTTTGATATTTGAATATGGTGCATGGGATTTAAAAAGTTTAAGCCATTTTTATTTCCATCGAAACTGATACTTAACTTTTCATTCATTTTATTTCTAACACTATCAATTACTCCTTCAATATTTTCTGGATTTATATTAGTTGTTTTAAGGGTGGTTAACATATCTATTAATAATATGTTAAATCCTCTTAATAGAACGAATGCTTTTACATACTTATATAAGAAATTATAATTATGTTCTGCTAAATTATAATTGTACATTTCATTATACACCAAGTCATCAACGTCTTGGTTTTTAATATCCATGAACATTTTTAACTCTTTTTTATTAGGTATCTTACCGTGATCTTTAAAAAATATTGAAGCGTGTCTCCAAGCGTTTTCCAAATCATCATTTGAGAAATACTTAGATTTTATTTTAGTTATTAATTCAGTCTTATCTAAATATTCCTCTGAGTTAGAAGGCTTTAGTAGTTCATCCTCAGAATCTGGATTAAGAACAAAATTCCAAACCATTTTCTCTAAAAGTTCTATATTTTCAGTAAAGTCTATCATGCGTAAGTATCTGTTAGTTTATAAAAGGTTTCAAATCCTTTTTGGTTAATATGGAATGTTTTGGATTTAACATCAATGTAATTATCTTTTATTAAGCTTTTTATATTCAATATAATACTACTTTTATAGTCTTCTTTGTCAAATTTTTCACCAAAAACGTATTTTAGTGTCTTTGTTGAAAATTTCAATGTATCATATGATATATTTTTATCGTTGTTTTGAATATTATTATTAAAAATATAGTTAATTATTTCAAACATGACTGCATATCTATCTAACTCACCATTTAAGTGCATATTTAGATAATACTTTAACTTTAGATTTTTTTTAATTTCAAGCATCTTCGTCAGAGATTTCGATTGACGCGTTTAATTCTTCGAATTCATCTTTTAAAACTTCAGATAACGAGCTATATTTAAACTTGGGTTTTATTACGTTTTCATCAAGCTCATCTATTACTTTATCAGTGAATACTTTATCAGTAAATATCTCTCTCCAGGGTATTGCGTCTCCATTCCATTTATTAATATAGTTACGGGCGGCCTTCTTAGGTTGGAAGTATACATTTTGTCCATCTTTATCAAAGGGCCTGCATTCTTTCTTTTCAGAGTCTGACAATTTAGCCCAGTCCTTTTCTGAAACTATACTTCCTCTACCAACTCCACATGCATCCCAACTTATATAGTCTTGAAGACCAACATAGGGATTCATACCTTTATGGAAACCAATGTGAAATTCTATTTTCTCAGGTTTAGCTAAACGATTTTTCTCAGTATTACTTCTAACTACAACACCTGTCTTCTTTTTGTCATCGTCTTCGTCGTCTTTAAGGTGCCCCTTAGATAACATCATAATAACCGACGCAGCATATAGGGGGCCTCCGCCTCCGCTCATGGTTTTACCAGCGTATTTATCTTGACCATCATACGTATGAGCAGTAAATATCAAAGGTATTTTTAAATTAGATAAGTCTAGTGTGAATGTCTTAAACATTGCTCTAAGTTCCTTAGCTCTAAGCCCCATGTCTTGTGCATTATGTCCTTTTTCAACATCTGATACTTCTTTATCTGTTAATAAGTGAGTTAATGAATCGACAACAACCATCATTTTCATTCCTGGAGAATCTTCTGCTAATTTTATAATATCATTTATATAGAATTTTACTTCTGAGATTATACCAAGTCTTTTATAATTTAACATGTCCATGTTTATACCAAAGCTTATGAAATCTGTGGAATCAAGGGCTCCTTCGGTATCTATATAGAACGCAGCATATCCCTGTTTCTGAGCGTTATGTATAGCATTCATTGCTAAAAAGGTTTTACCAGTTCCAGAGTCACCCGATACGCCAAGGCTTCTAGCATTTGGGTAACCACCTCTTAAACTTCCAGACATCTGAGCGTTCAATAGATAATTGCCCGTGTGAATATATTCATCCACGTCTGAAAAGCCTCTAAGCTTGACCCTACCCTTAACCGCTTTATCTAATTTGTCGTTGAATTTACTAAATGCTGATAGCATTTCTGGAGTTGTGTTTGCCATATTATTTTCTTTTTAATTTTGTACTAAAAAGAACACTATGGTTTTAAGAAATATACGATATCAATAACATACAGCTAGATAATACTAGTGAATCAGAGCATTCTCCTTTTATGGCTCTAGAAAACTTCATTTTTTCTATAGAGTATGTTATTCCATTTATTTCAGATTCTGGCATATCTAATTTAAAACCGTCTGGGGATTTTATATAATCATTTAAACATATACCATAACAACTATACGTTTTTGAAAATGGAACATTGTGATCTATTTTACCTAGATAATAACATGAATTTACATCTAAGTTTTTAATAGCAAGGTCTTTTTCAACACATCTCTTTAACGTGTCAAATGAATCATCATCAATTTTATAATTTATGTCTTCAATTAGGCATGACATGCAATCGTCGTCCTTTAAATAATCTAATTGCTTCAATAGATATAAATTAGATATTTTACCTTCATCGTTTATATCGAACATCAGTAAGCATATGGCATCAGACTTGTCCCTGCTTCTTTGTAATTTAGAATTACCTACTTCTATTGAGAATAATTCAAAATTATCATCGTTATATAGGTTAGATTTATTATATTGTATTTTATCCATTACTTGGTACTTCGGTAGCTGTCACTTCCGTTTTTTTTTCTTTAACCGGAGGCTTTTTAGAAACTGGCACTAAACTAGTCTTTAAAGATTCTCCAACTATATTCTTATTTATCTTGGAATATACGTATTCGGATAAATCCTTTAAGAATTTATCTTTATTGTCAGCATTTTCATACATTAGCTTTAAAAGCTTCCTATTAGGCAACTTTAAATTAACAGATATATTTATACTAGTCTCGTCTGCGTTGAACATACTAAACATATTAGAAGTAGGAGGAGCTTGATTAACAGCAGAACTATTATGCTCGTTAGCGAACGCTATAGGTTGCGTAACAGGTTTATCAAAATTTGGAGGAGTTTCGAATTCTTTAAGATGGTCTGGCATCGGTATTGGCTTTACTCCACTCGCAGTTACATTATTTATAGGCGGCGCAACGGGTCTAGCTATTCCTTGAACCTCTGCTTTGGATAAAGGTTGCATCCCATCTGTTATCATCATTAGGTTTCTATTCAATTGTTCTGCATCTATACTTGATCCATCATTGAAATATGCCATATATCCCCTACCTTTAGGTTCCACATCTTTGCATTTTACAACCTTACCTAGTAGGTTAGGGTCTTGCGTCTTTATCCATTGGAAAGTTTGACCAGTGAAATTCTCCTTTAAACTTATTAATCTTTCAGTATTCATTTTAGCTTTATTTTTTTTAAAAAAATTTTTTAACTTTTTAAACATTTTCATTATATGATATATTATATTTTATATGATCTAAGTCAAAATATGTAGAATTTGAATTATATTTAGTTATATTTAAATATTTAATATCAATGTCAGTAAGTAATATAGTATATGTTATCATAACATTTTCATTTTCTTTTTAGTCTCAACACGTTTATTATATAATCTATCTAGTATAGTTCTAGTTACTGAATCTTGCTTACTATCGAAAAAAGTATCATTTTTAGTAGGTATTTCAGTTCCATTTCTTTTAATGTTTCCTTTTCCTAAAAAGGAATCGGGTGATATATTAAATTGCATCTGTACATTAGGATACATCGATGCAAAATCATAGCATGCTACATATTTAAAATGTCCAGGAACAGGTGGCATTACAAAAGCACCTGCATACGTATCAGATTTATTTGCATCTAGGGCTTTTCCATCCTTGGCCATTTTTAAACCTTTAGATAGAAATTCTCTACATATTAAAGTTTCAGTTATATGAACGGGGTTAAAAACCTTGTTTACTTCTATATCAGCTACATTAGCTAAGCTTAACGCAACGTCCAGCAATTCATGTTTATCATCTAACATTTTAACTATTAGTACATCAATTATATTGTACATAGTAAATTCGCCTATATACTTTTGAGACTCTCGCATAGATTTATGCTTACTTTTAAGCTTAGTAACTCCTAAAGAAAGATTAGCAAAATAGTCTAATGTATAATTTTCAATTACCTTATATGGTTTCATTTGCATAACCATTTCCATGTAATCTAGAACACCAGTATGAATTGGAATTTTACTATGTTTAGATAATACCTTTTCACATGGTAAATTTAAAAATGCGTCCACTCCGATATTTTTACATCTATTCATTAAATATACCCAGTCAAATTTAATAACGTTCCAACCTGTAATCAACGGAGTTTTTGGTAAAATAGCATGGAAAAAGCATTTCATCATTTCTTCTTCAGTGTCGAAATGTAAATACTTTATATTAAACTTCTGAGTTAATATCTCAACGTCCTTTTCATTTGTGTTTTTAACTGATTTAAAGTACTCGTGAACCTTAGTATTTATATCTTGTTCTTCAGATTTTGATAAATGTTCTCCAGTCACCGGATCTTTCATAGTGCTAAGTACATAACAATCATTCTTACTATTGCAAAATGTTATTAGGTTAACAGGCATTACAGCTTTTCCTGGCTCTGGGAAATCGTCGCTTATTAATTGTATCTCGATATCTAAATATTGTTTAGTCGGTATATAATCGTTATTGTATACTTCATCATATTCTTCCTTGGATAGCTTCGTTTGTATAAGTTCACATACTCTTTCTTTGCTCAACCATTTACCTGAACATGGAGTTCTTTTAATATATCTACCGTCCCAATTCTTATCAGTAGTCGCTCTAGGAGTTATAGTCCAATTAAAAAGTTCTGATTTATGTAACTTCTTCTTTAAAAAAGAGGTTTTACCATCTCTGTCGTAGTAAGAGATAAATAAAGAGTTTGTTTTATCGTTATATTCGCATCCAACTATCATTAAACATTAGGTTTAAATATTTCATTAATATGATTACAACTTGCACATGCAATTACTGGCATTGGCGCTATACTGTCCTGAGTAGATCCAGTTAAAAATTTAGATACTTTTCTAATTATCATTTTTTCTGAAAATACTTCACATTCACATTCTTCGCATTTAACAATTTCAGCACTTTTTAACATGTCAGCCGTAACAGCCTGTTTCGGCTGTCCATTTCCAGATTGGTCATCGCCTTTGTCATTTCCACTTACTATTTTCATAATTTTATTTTTTATTTTTTTAAATCGTGTTGTAAATCATCAGCTTTGTCCAGCATATTCGATCATCATTAGATCTTTTATAATTTCCCCTACTATATCATATTTGAATATTAGTTCAGTTGGATATTTTTTATTGGTAACATGTATAAAATCTCCTAACTTGAAGGTAATATTTATATCATCTTCTTTGAAATTATTTTCATTGATTAATTGATCAATTGTACATTCTAATAAACTTTTCATAATTTAGTTTTATTTTGTTCCGGTTGATCCAAATCCTCCACTTCCACGTTCAGAAGTCTCTAGAAGATTTCCAAAGCATTCTAATTCACTATCGCACACTTCCACATCTACATAATCGATAGGTACACATACTAATTGTATGATTTTATCACCGGCTGTTACTTTAGCGGGTAAAGTGCCAACATTTTTAATGTCTATATGTATTTCTCCAGTATAATCTTCGTCTATTACGCATGCACCAACCATCAAGTTTTTCTTTACTGCTATTCCACTTTTGTTAAACGCAATAAGAGCTCTGCCCTCTGGCACGTTAGCTTTAATCCCAGATGGTATTAATATGGAGTTTCCAGGGACAATATGTATGCTTTTCTCATTATCGATGTCTTCATCTACACGTAGTATAGTGTCTCCATTTTTAATGTAAAAATCTTCCGGAATATACAAATCAATACCTGCGGAGGCTCCGCTGCCTCGAGTTGGAGTCTTTACGTTTTTAGTTTTAAAAATTTTCATTCTATTTATTTGTTTATTTTATATAATATTTTACTGATTTTTTGCAAAAGGTTTATTTTTTTGTGTTTTTAGTTTTATTACTAAGAATAGTAGATAAATAATTAAAAATATAGCACTAGCAATGGCCAATAAAGTATTAAACCTAAATAATTATAAATCTTCTGGAGTATATACAGTTGAAATAGATCAAAGCCAAGGTCTATCTCTACCGTTAACTACTGGTAGATTAATAATAGGATCTAGCAGACAAGGTCCTTTCAACACTATAGTATTGATAAACGACCTTAGAACATTACAATCCGTATATGGTGACAAGGACACGCAATTAGAAAAACAAGGAAGCTATTTTCATAGAACAATTGAAATAGCTTTACGCGAAGGTCCTATATTTGCAATGAATGTTTTACCTCTAGATACTGATAATGATGTTGTAGCCAACGAAGATCAAGCTAAATTTACTACATTTAACACTGAAGCTTCTTCTACTAACGAAGATAGCGCACCTTATACTTATCCAATCGTAGAGTTCTTTAATAAAAGAAAACTATGGTTTGCAGATGACGAAAGTTTAAACCGATCCAAAAACCTTGCATTAGGTGACGATTTTGTTTTGAATCCTTCATCGTTTGGTAATGCATCAATTGCTTCTAATAAGATATTATCTTTTGCTAACACTGGAAAATTAAACATGACTACATGGGTTAGAAAATCTAATGTTACAGGATTTGAAGTGACTGCTAGAGAATGGTATTCTAGCTTTGGAGAAGGAATTGACTTTCCTAATTTTGTTAACCCGGATGATTTCATATCTGATTACTTCGTAGATGTAATAATGATAGAAGGTGATTGGTCAAATAATATTAAATTATCAAAAGATCCATTATTTAGCCAATTCTTTGATGAAAGTGGATTAATTTCAGATCAATTTGCATCATTCATAGCTTTACCTGAAGTAAAAGGAATTGCTACAGTAACTGGAAGTTTAATTCCAGATTTTACGGATCAAAGTGGAACAAATACATCAATAGATACTTTAGTTAATAGATTATTCGCAACTACTGGTATATTATGTGCATTAGATGCAGATAAGTTAGATTTAATTGATCTAGAAGACACTTCCTTTAGCGATATAAGCATGCCAACTCATAGAGTAGATCTAGTAGGATATGGATATGATGAATTAGATTCAGATAATACATATACAATAGATAGCGGAGGTTTTGAACCAAACGGAGATGTTGCAGATTCTACACCGTTAATAGATACGTTAAGTTATAGTAGAGCTGCGGATTCAAGCCTTATATATAAAATAGACTTAATTTTAGCTGAAAATAGTTTCACAGGTGCAACTACAAGTTCTATAATTGAATGGACAGCAGCTGATAACTACATAATAGCGTTTAGAGATAGTAATTTATATAAAGCCTATATAAATGGATTCTTGAGAACAGGAGATACTTCAGTTGACAATGTAATAAATACGTATTACACAAAAATAGAAGATGGATTTAAACAAGATCTAGGTGGAACAGAATATCCATATATAAAATTATATACCTACGCAGATCAGTCTCTTTTAAATCAAATTTCAGTAAATAAATATACTAATGTAGACGATTATGTTAAGTACAATTTAGCAGCTGGATCAGACTTTAAGAAAGTATTTGATTTAACTGATACTGATTACTTTACTGATTTTCAAGTACAACAACCAAATGTAGTTGTTCTTGGTATAAACACAACGAATGTAGCTAATAAAGCGGAAATAGATGAATTTATAAAAGTAAATCATTACATAAAAGCTAGACTTGATGGAGACACTAGACCTAGACTACTTAAAATAATATCAGTTAGTTCAGAAGAAACAAGTTTAAGCCCATATGCTTTGCAATATACTATAACAACAATGGTACCTAGCGTACAAGAAGTTGATGGATTGGATACTACTGGAAACACGATGTCAGTATATAAAGGAATATATAACTTTGTTGAAACCCTTAAAGGACAATACTTAAAAGGTTTTAAATTAAGAAGTGAATTATTACCAAATGGTACTTCTAAGAGACAAAAAGAAATATTACAGTATCTATTTGATTTTACGGCAATTCCACAAGCACTTTCTGATAGAGAAACTATAGACTATAGATATATTGTAGATTCTTACGAAGGAGATCTATCTAGATCTTCAAAATATCACCTAGGAAGACTAGCCGCTTTAAATGGTAAAGTAATGGCTATCCTAAACGATCCATCGTTTGAACAATTTGAAAAATCAGTAGATCCAAGTTTTATAAATCTTACTAACAAATTAGTTTCTACAGAATACATATCTCAAGGTGGAGATTTAAGCTTAAATCCAAGCTTTACATTCCAATTTGCAGACGGAGATGTTAAAGGTGTACCACAGTCGTCATTTGAATATTTTGTAATGCCGAATATGTTAATTAGAGAAGGTGGTAAAACCAAATCAGTACCGCCTGCTGCATATGTATCTAATGCATATGTTAGAAAGTTTAAGAATGGAACACCATTTTTAATAACAGCGGGTAAAAGAGCTATTATAACAGATCCAGAAGTAGTTGGTTTGGAATATGAATTATCAAACGAAGATAGAGATTATTTAGAGCCAGTCGGACATAACCTAATAGTTAAACGTAGAGGATTCGGGATAACAGTATTTAGTAATAATACTGCATACCAAAGAGTTAGATCAGCACTTAACAATGCTCATGTTAGAGATAACCTTTCAACAATAGAAAGAGATATTGAAAATATACTTGTTAATTTCTTGTTTGACTTTAATGACGAAATCACTAGACTTAGAGTAAGAACAATTGCTGAAAATTACTTAGATGCAGTAGTTAATGCTAGAGGTTTAGCTGGGTATACAGTTCAATTCGATACAGATAATAATCCAAATGAAGTAATAGAAGCAAATACTGCTATCATTGATATATCAGTAGACTTCCCAAGAGGTATACATAAATTTATTAATAGAATTACTATTACTAGAGCTGGTGGAGGACTTAGTTCTGAATCTACAGGATTTACACCATCGTTCTAATAAAATAACTGGGAGGATTTAGGTCCTCCCTTTAATAAGTTATATGAATTACATAAAAGATTATAAAGGATATTTAAACATTAACTCTTACAGAATGGATGAAAGTGCATCAAACATCGTTATATCTAATGCTATAACTAATGTCATATCAGATCAAAAGAAATCTAAGGATTACGGTGATTTATTTGTTGATTCTAACGGGTATACCGCAGTTGGCATTTTACATTTCACTAAAAGTGGATTAAAGAACTTATACAAAACGATGGACACTGTTAAGTTTTTTAATAAGAGTAATGAAGAGATGATAAAATCTATTAAATCGTATAAAGGAAAAGAAATAGAAGATATTAATTGGAAAAAGGGTATTGAAAAATTTCTTAATTCCAAGGAAAATATACAGGTACAGAATGAAGCTGCTCTAAGTAAGTTCAAGCCGTATTTTAGTAAATACGCTAGCAGTTGGTCAACAGAACGACAATATGCGATAGGTGTTAGTATAATAAATTCATCGCCTAAAAACTTTGTAGACTTCGGTAATGAATATGGGTGGGATGCAGAAAAAATGATGTACGCATATTGTAAATTCGAATCAGATAAACATGTAAAAAGAGGTAAGAAAGAAGGAAGATGCAGAACTAGATGTAGAAAAATAAACGGCTATTATCCGTACAACGGGGATACTAATAACTATTATTTTAAGGGATGCTCTGATTTAAAACTAGAAAATCCATTTGATCATGATACAAGTGCCATGCAAACACAAGGTACAACTGCTATAGGCAATACAGTGGAAAGTGGATTAACAGACGATCAAGCAGTAGCATATAGAACATGGGCTAACGGAAAAGCCGAGTTAAAGGATAAATACGGTAAGACTAGCGAGTTCGATTTAGATGCAACTGGAATTAATAACAACTTTATTAAAAGATCATATGCACAAGCTAAATTAGATTACGATTCAGGAAAAGGCAATGACAATATGCTTAAGAAATTCTGGGCATCAAGTGGTAAAGCGAACGCATGGAGGTCTGAATTTGAAAAGATAGTAGGTATCAAATAAAAGTGGAAGATAGTGTAGAAGGATTTAAGAGTTACCTTCAATTTAGTCATCGCTGTCGATATTCACTGCACCATATAATAACCGACGTTACATATCTTAAAAACAACTTGTACTCATTGTTCTCATTGAGATATCCACTATAGATTACATGATCGCCTTAGCCCACGAAAAAAGCTTATTCGGCCATAAAGTAGGATTTATTTATTTACCTACAAGTGATGTGTTGATCTGTTTTAGATCTAGAACCAAATACTAAAAATTCAACTGTTAAGTTAATTCAGCCTGATCATTTAATCAGGGTCCCCTTCGGGTTTCTGCGGTCCGACGACCTATTTCTATCCATTATAGACTCAACGAATCTATATTTCTGGCATACACCAACGCTATTCCTCCGTCGAGTTCAAACGCCTTCCACTAGTAATTCAAAGAACAATAGAGAACTTTATCTCTGTAGGTATATAATACTAATATTATATTAAAGGTTCTCAATTTTAGGATAATTAGTAGATAAACATGATAATTTATCCTGAGCCTCAGCTAATTTAGTCAAAGCTTCATCTGCGTTTTTATAAAAATCTCCAGTTGAATGATCACCTATACCCGCTGACTTTTCACCAAGTAAATACAGTGACATCTTGGCTTTAGCTATATCAGCTAAACATGTTGTTTCTAATAAAATATATAATTCTTTATTCATACGTGTTTATTTTTTAAATCTAAGTTGTGAATTATCAGATATCTTAATAATGTTACATTCTCCTATGAATTCTTCTAGCGACTTACTATTAGTATAACTCATTGCAGATTTAAGATAATGTTTAAAGTTTTCAGTCCATCCAGAAAGAGTATATTCAACCTGTCTAGCTTCTGAAATTCCCTCTGAAGTTTTTGTAGATTTAGATCCCCATTTCTTTTGAACTTCTTTAGTAGACATTCCTCTAAAATTTTTAAAGATTTGGTAGCCTTCATTAAATTTTTCTAGTGCTTCAGCATTAGTTAATTCCATTAAACCAGTTGGATTTCCAGCGTATTGACTTTCATACATACACTGGGATGAACTTTCAAGGGCTTTGTTAAATATAGATCCTAGCATCACGTAATCTGCACCTAAGGCAAGTGCCTTGATTATATCTGAATATTCCTTCATTCCTCCATCAGCTACTATTTTAGCGGGTTTTTCGAGCCATAAGGATTCAGCACGACATTCGCTTATTAAAGATGCCATTGGATATCCTACACCGGTTTGTTGAGTGGTTAGACAACCTGCACCATTACCTATACCAACTCTAATTGCGTCAGCCCCAGCGTTTGATAAGATGCTATATGTTTTAGGGTTAGCTATATTGCCAACCATCAACCATACATCATCACCATATGTATCCTTGATGAGTCTAGTCGCTTCTTCTAATGAACTGATATGTCCATTGGCAGTGTCTATTAAGTACCTACCGCGTTTATCTAGACCTTTAGAATAATGTTTATCTAAAATACCACTTAGTGAATATGATTCAATTCCTTTAAAGCCCGTTTTCTCTCCTCTAGGTAAGCATGCAGTTATTCCGTTAGCCACAAAGACATGTTCATTTCCAGAAGATATAACAGTATCCATTGGAGCAGTCATCAACGGTAAACATGAATTAGGATAAAATATATCTATGCTATCTCTAGAAGATATACCAGTTTGAGTTTCTGGACATATTAAAATATCACTAAAGTCTAACTTTGGGGTATTATGCATATTCCTCTAATTGAACTTCATTAACATCGTTCAATATAGCTATTACGTCATTAGACATAATTACGTAATGTAATTCGTTTTTATAATGAATATCTACGCCTGCATGTCTATTACATAGTATTATATCACCTGCTTTAACTTTCATAGGGTTATGTGGCATTCCTTCTCCACAAGCGATAACAGTACCTATATTAGGACGCTTAACTGCTTTTCCAGGTAATAATATTCCAGACTTAGTAGAAGTTTCTTTTTCTACTGGTTTAATTAGGATTCTTTCGTATAATGGTTTCATATAAGTACTGATTTATTTTTTGTTTCTATTAATTTACTATAATTAAATTTATTATATTCTCTTTCTTTAAATATTTTTTTATAAGAACTAGATTCTTTAATATCATTAGGTATCATCGCTGTGGATAATCTTATAACTTTTATATTCAATAACAATTGAGATTTTAAATTATCTAGAAAATCTTTGTCGTCTTCTATTTTATTCAACTCTATCATTTTATCCATGCAATCTGTAATGAAATCATGATTAAATACTAATCCATCATGAGAGGTGTCTATTCTTTTGAAGAAGTCATCAGAGTATTTTTCTAGTATATACTTACTAATTTTCTTTACCTTAGACGGAGTCATTTTATATAATCTAGGTATATCGTCTGATTTATCTCCACCGAATATTTTACCCAGTAGTATTTCATATGGATCTATTTCGATATTTACATACCCTTTATTTTTAAAGCTTTCGACAACTGTATCTATACCACCGGCTACATCAGAATTTGATAAGTTAAAAAAGTCTTCGTTAACATCTGACTTAGATGTAGTATATACTTTTTTATGCTTGGTCATCATTTTAGGCGTAACTAAGATTGTGTACTTTTCTTTATTTTCAACCAGTTGCAATATATCTTTATCTACAGTATATATAATAGTGTCTTTATCAGTAGTCTCACATAATTGAGCTATTAAATCATCACCTTCCATTCCATCTACCCTATGAAAATTTATACCAGCTTTACGACTTAGATGAGGTTGAAGGGTGCCTTGGAAATATTCAAAGAAAAGACGTATCATATTGTCTTTTTTTCTGCTAGACTTATATTCAAATTTAGTATCTACAGCTTTATCAGTGAAGAATGAACGTATATAATCCTTTCTCCAACTCCTTGAATCAAAAACGATATGCACCTCATCGACTTTATTGCCGATGGGTGATATCATTGATATTAAGTAGCTTAAACAGAAATCTCTAAAGCGTATTCTTGTTGTCTCTTTAAGAATATATTCTCCTTCATTAAAAATATCATTCATATAATAATCATCTCTAATAGATTTATCGTTAAATAGCATCCTTTTTGTAACATTCACGGCTACATTAATGTATGCATTTCCATCTATTAAATATATCATTATGTAATATTTTTACTTAGGTACTTCGTTTTTAGCAGATTCAGCTACTACTGGTTCTCCAGGTGTAGGAGCTGGTGATGAGTTTTTCTTTATTGTTCTAATAGCAGCAGATATTAATTCAGACTCAGAAAGAGAAAGTACTCCTTTAGATTGAGAATAATTAGCGTTTGCTACTAAAACAAATATAGCTTGATTTATATCTATGTTAGTTAACCACTCTTCGTACTGTTTTTCATTAGTGTATGAAATGGTTCCAAGCATAACAACTTTGCTTTCATCTTGTGTAGGAGTTGAATTTGTCACCTCTTTTGCTACAACGGTTTCTTCTTTATTTGACATTTATATATGTATTTTTTTTATAAATCTTTGAATAGATCATTATACTCATCTTTATCTAAGTCAGAGGAGTTGGCAGATTCTGATGTGTCATCACTACTAAATGCAATGGCATCAGGTGCGTCTATTTTAGGCTCAGCACTAGGTGTTTTTGAAATACCACTCGATGGAGTTCCAGACAATAACTCTTTCATTCTCTCATCTCTAGTTTCTGAAATTAGCATGTTTAAAACTTCTTTATAAGGAATAGCTGCTTTCAAAGCTTCTGCTACTTGAATATAAGTATCGTCAGTCCAAGGCACATGCTTATATTCATCTAGTGAAGGTGCATTTTTATCAAAGAATTCTGTTATTAACTTAATAGCGCCTTCTTCATTTTTCATTACAACTTCAGAATCTCCAATTTTAAACCTAAATGGGGACTTTTCATCCATGAATTTACATTTAGTCCAATCTCTCCACGTTTTAGTCTTTTTACCAACTACACATAGGAAATCTTTACCTTCAAGTAAATGGAATGGATTTACAGAAGTAACTCCTTCTACGAGTCCGTCTTCTTCAGGATTTATTTGATGTTCTAGTAATTCATTTATCTGAGCTCTATACTTAAAGATTTTAATACTGCCTTCAAGGTTAGTAAGCTGAGGATCTTTATTTACGTAGATATAAGAGTGATGAGTATACCATCTAGAGAAATTTTCATTTATTTCCTTTACAACACTAGGTTCTTCTTTGAATAATTTCCCAAGTATAGTGCTAAGTGTCCATAGGATGGATGGTTTACCTTCATTTGAAGGGCAGTCCACTATCATGGATCTTTTAGTTATAGGGTTATAGATTTTAGCACTGTATTTAGTGTATTTAGATAAATCCTTATCTCGTAGATTTGGAATAAACCTGAAAACAGATTTATACACTCCTCCACTTACGTCTGGATTTGGATCATATAGATTAAGATCTACTTTTTTTTCGTATCCTGTTGTTGTAGGATTAGAAATTGCTTCGCTTGGTATGTTAAAAAAGTCATTCATAAGTTAGTAATTTATTTTTAGTTTATTTTAATATATTATACTAAAATAGTAATTTTTAGTTCTAGTTTATTTAGGTTCGTTTATAGTAGATCGTAAATCTTTAGCAGTTTCTTCTATAGAAGATAATGTTTTTCTAATAGTTGGAAAATGTAATAGTTTGCGAACGGATTGTGCAGTTTTTCTTATTCTACCACCGGCACTTCGGTTACCCTTGTCATAGAACTTATCTGCATCCTCTTGGCATGATTCTAATAGTTCGTCCATTTCTGAAAAAATAGATGCTTTAGCATCAGCAATAACCTTTTGTAATTCTTCGAATTTATTCATAGTATTTTATTTTTGTTATCTCTTACTGTCGTGATAACAAAGGTTTTAAATATTATTGATAATTTCTGTATATTTACCGCTTAATTTAGCTAAAGGGTGATATTTTAGCGTATATAATATCCATATTTTTATTATTTCGCTTTTATTTGAAGTACTCATGAATTTTGACTTAACGTATCTATCTAAATAATCATCAAATAGGGTATCGATGGGTACTTTTTGAATTCTAGATTGATTTTCCATTCCATAAACTATAGATTCTATTTCTTCAGGCAACATGAAATATCTATAGTCTCTTTGTTGCTGCTGTCTATTATGTTTATGTTCCTTTTTATCAGGATTGAAATTAAATGAGTCTCTATTCCAACCCACTTGTTTTAAATGGTTTATTTCATGCGAAATAACATTGTTTAATTTAAAATACAGGCTTTCTTCTGAAAAGTCGCCATTTGTATAAAGTATAATCTCAATTAGTGGAATATCATCTCCATTTATAAACGTATTGCCTGTAATTACATAATTGTCTGTTTTAATTGAGACTAATGCTTGTGTTTTGCCTTTAAAATAGGGGTCGTCTTTAAATGGAGACATTTTGCTGTTTTTTACTATTAGGCATATGTCAAATTTGATAAATTCTTCATTTATTTCTAAATCTACTAACTTAGTATATTTATCTACAGTGGAAAACTTCTTTATACTAGTCATGAAGCTTTTAGATAAACTAATTGATAGTTTTTCTAAGGGATTTATAAATTCATGATATTCTAGTAAATGCTTTTTCAAAATACTAACTTTTTTTAGAATGTTTAATATCTAGGAACGTAGGAGACAATTCAGTAGTCAATGGAATATTATCACTAGTAAATTCAACAGTTATAGTCTGTAAGATATTTCCTTTTTCAAAAGAATCAGTACCGTCTATGGTACCGGCCTTTACAGAATTTTTAAATTTTCCTAGAATTTTTCTATCTAAATCCGATAATGAGAAGGCTTCGCCTATTATAGCGTTTTTAACATCCTTTTTAATTTTATCAAGAGAAGATTCACCTTGGTCACCAACAATTGGCATGTCTTTTGCTATATTTATATCTAGCCATTTATCCAGTTCACTTTCCTTGATTGAATATAATGCATATTCCTTTTGAAGAGGTCCCACGTGAGTTACCTTTTTTCCATCTTCTAAGAATATAAACTCATATATTTTTTCTTTTTTAGCAGGAGCTGCTGCTTCTCCGCCTGCCATTGGATCCATTCCTGGCATTCCCATGTCTTGCTCATTAAGAAAACCCGTATAATTTTTTATATAATTCTTCACACTTGGATATTATTTAGTTTATTTATCTATATTTATCATACTAAAAAAGGCAGGACTAGCGAAGGTCCTGCCTATAATCCGACATTACATCGGTCCTAAGACCCGCTTAAACTTGCGGGGGTTTATGCATCGCAACCGCCTCCGGCACATGTAAATATAGAATTTTCAGGTTTTTGAGGGGAATTACTATTTTTTAAATTATCAGAAGCCGATAGTTTTTTATTTTTTGCTAATTTTGGCTCAGTCCTTGTATAATATGAACCGGTTTTTAACCCATTCTTCCAAGCATATACCAAAGCACTGGATATTTTACTGTATTTTGCATCCTTGTGATAAACATTCATGCTTTGAGATTGATCCACAAATTTATTTCTAATTATCGCAAGATCAAGTAAGCATTTTTGAGGTATTTCCCATACTGTTTTATATCTATATCTAATATCTTCAGGTATTTCATTAATGTCTTGTACACTTCCCTCATTAGATATTATTTTATTTCTAATGTCTTCATTCCATAGATCTATTTCATCTAGTTCCATGACTAGGTATTTATTTACAACTATAAATTCTCCGTCTCCTACCATTCTGGTGAATACATTAGAAGTTATAGGCTCAAAGCACTCAAATGCTCCTAAAAGAATTGCACTAGATGCAGTTGGCATAAGTCCCAACAATAGAGAATTTCTCATAGGTATAGGTTCATCCTTTTTAAGAGGACTCCATCCTTCTATATAAGTTTTACCTTTACTATATTGACTTCCATTCCACGCAGCGTAATTCTGTTTCTCTTCATTTGAAAGAGCCATGCTTTCTTCAACGGCGGATTTGTACATGGTTTCGAAAATATTATGGTTCCATTTCTTAGCATCTTCACTCTCAAATGATATTTTCTTTTTAGCAAAGAAATCTGCTAATCCAGCCACCCCTATTGCTATTGCTCTTTGGTCTTCTCCTGCTTTCTTACTCCATTCATCGGACCATTTATTAATATCTATTACTTTATTTAAGGCTCTTACTAATACTTTAGTGGACTTTGATATGCTTCTTAATGAATCATGTTCAGCTAGATTTATAGAGGCTAGGGTGCACTGAGGAGTATAAGAGGGCTTGCTTGCTTGCATTATTTCTATACATAAATTTGACTGATTTACGATACCGATATTATCTTGCATATTTCGCTTATTTGCATTGTCTTTATAAAAGGTATATGGAGTACCACTTTCTACCTGAGAACGAATAATTGCATCCCAAATCTTTTTAGGACTAATGACTTGCCCCAAGCCAAGTTCAACTGCTTTAAAATATTCTTTTTTAAAGGCTTCTCCGTGGATTTCATAAAATGGCTTAAGACCTGCCTTTTTAATATCGTTTGGACAAAATAAATAGTATTTTTTATCATTGATTAATGCATCCATAAAAACATCATCTATGGTGACAGCAGTAAATAAATCCCTTGCTCTATTTAATTCTTCACCTATAGGTAATCGTAATTCTAAGAATTGTAAGATATCTCTATGCCAAGTAGAAAGGTACAGAGCACAACTACCTGATCTATTGCCTTGTTTATAGAACCTCATCATGGCCTGTACCATATCTGCGAATCTAACAACGCCTCCAGCGAATCCTTTGAAACTGCTTACCATGCTTTTAGAACTTCTTAATCTGTCTATACATAGGCCTATGCCAGATCCCTCTTTAGACCCGTGTGCTATTTTGTCTAAAGTAGAATTTATTCCTTCAATACTGTCATCCATTAAAGTGGTTAGATTACAACTTATTAAACCGTTCCTTCCACTAACTCCTGAATTACTTAATATTGGAGTTGCAAAGTTAATCTTTTTTTCGTATAGCTCGTTTAATAGTTTTCTCCTGTCTTTGAATGATTCCGGATATAAATGATTAGCTACTCTATTGTGCATCATTGAAGGTATTTCAATGGGAACGCCTAGCTCATTCTTGTCTGAATATTTAGTTAAAAAGGTAGATGCTGCGAAAGAATCAAATTTTTCATCAACTGGTTTTGACTCTACTTCTAAAAGCTTGCCCTGTCTAGATATAAGTATTCTTCCTCCGAGTATAGCATAATCGGGATGTTCTATTTGAAGATCAGCAGTTTGGAAAGCAACTATTTCATCTATGTCAGTTGCCGTCATACCATCCTTTATATGTGGTACTACTTTTTGAAACAACCTTTCAGCATTTATAACAAGACCTATAGACTGTGTTTTTATACGGGTTAAAATTTTATTAGGCATGAAAGACTGCTTACTACCATCTCTTTTGATTATCTTCATATGATATATTATTATATTATTTTACTTTTAAAAGTCTGCGTCATCGAATATGCCTAAGTTGCTTGTAGGAATATCTACTCTAGTGTATCCTCCACCTGTTCTTCTTTCAAAGAAGTTATTTTTAGATGAAAGTCCTATTTTTTTCATGAATTCAAGAGGGTTTCTAGTGTTGAATTTTATTTCTCCTATGAAATCATTAAGCACTATGTCGGTTACAAATTGAACATATTCAATCATCATTTCTTTTGTCATACCTTGTAAACCATCGGGCAAACTCTTTTCTACAAATACTTTTTCTGTTTCAAAACATGATAATATAACCTCTTTAATTCGTTCCTTGGAAGGTTTATATTCATCCTTAACATAGTTTTTAAACATCTGTAAAGCAAACTCATAATGAAAGGATTCATCCCTAAGTATGAGTTCGTTCATTTCAGCCAGACCTGGCATTTTTTGTCTGCTCCTAAACCAAAATACACCGGCGAACACTGAAGAGAAAGCTATACCTTCTACACACGCAAAAGCAATTAGTTTTTCTACGAAAGTACCATTGTTCAACCAATTTTCAGCCCATTCAGCTTTTTCTTTAACTGCTATATTAGTTGACATAGAATTAAATAAATCACTTTTTTCAGCAGGGTCGTCTATATAGGTATCTATAAGTAATGCGTATCCATTAGCATGAACCTGTTCCATAAACATTTGATGATTATAATAATATCTAGCCTCAGCAATATCCACGTTGTCTATTACATTATCACATAGGTTATCAATAACTAAACCATCAGATATAGTAAAAAACGCAAGTATATTTTTCAAGTAGAATTTCTCATCATCACTTAGAGAATTATAATCGTCTTGTGCTAAGTTGACTTCCTCAGCTACCCAAGTTTGTTTCTCAGCGGCTTTATATGCATCCCATAAGTCAGGATTTTTAATTGGAAATATAGAGTATCTTTTCTCAGTGTCTGAATTATGCAAGTACATATATACGATTATTTTTAATAGACCCATTGTAAAAGGTCTAGTGTTTAAAAATGGGCAACATTAAATATGCTGCCCATTATACATTTATTTATTCAAACCCGCCATGAGTTGAACAAGTGGATATGTTTTTCTAAGAAATTAAAGTATAACCTATAACCTTTTCTAAAACGTTTACTTTATGTATAGTTATTTTAGAAAATGCAGATAAATCAGAGTCTAGATAAATATCAGCCAACTTGAGTTGGATACTGTCTCCATTTATATATATGTCTATCATATTATTATCGTATTCGCTAACTGAGAAATCAAAAGCCTTGCCTTCAATACTTTCTTTTAAATCATCCCATTGTAATATTTCTGCTGGAATTTTTTCTCTATCTAACGTAAGCATTATTCGGTATTCCTTCTTTTTCATAGAAACACCTTTAACATATACCTTTACGGTTTCTCCGGCACGCATGTCTCTTTTAATAGTGCTATAATCTTTGAATTCAGAACTATGTAAGAGACCGGTGTAATATCCATCAAGCTCTATGAACATTCCAAAGTCATATGGCTTAGTAGTTAATCTACCGTTGTATTCTTTTCCAAAACGTAAATCAGATATTTTAGAGGGTAAACTATGCTTTATATATTTCTTATGAGATAATATGAATAGGCTATTAGCGTTATCGTAATTGTCTACCATCACATTTATAGTTTTACCTAGCAATATTGAAAAATCTTTTATTACATTTGCGCCGGCTTGAGAACCAGGAATAAAACAATCTATTTCATTTTTATAAGTAGCAATATATCCACCTTTTATTAGAGATTTTATAGTTACCTCAAACCATTTATTATCTTTTAGATTACTTAATAATTCGTCTTTATAATTTATAGTTCTACTCTTACGTTCAGATGCATAATATTCACAGTTACCATTTGATCTATATAATATAACTTTAAAATTCATATCTTCTTCATCGCCTCTTGCAAGAGAATCCAAATCTCCAGTATATTCTTTAAAGGGAATTGTTACTTCTATATTTGAATATTTTTCAACGGCTCTTATGGAAGTAGAATTAAAGCATATACTAGTAGCTCTAACATCATAGAGCTTGTTTAATTCTAAATCTTTAACGAAAGAGAAATTTTCACCTACCTTATTTTCCCATGCTACCATTTTGTCGTATAAATCCTGAGCGTATGGTTCGCTACATAATATCTTCCTGCGCTCTAATTTATCCTTATCGGTTAATTTTACGCTAGTGTTATGTTTACGATTATCATAAAGATCCCAATTGAAATCTTCTAAAGGTTCAGTGTTGTAATATCTGGTGTCTTTTTTCATATATAAGTTTGTAAATTATGTTACAATAATATTATATCAAAATAATTGAGATGGTTTTACAAATATCTTCTAAAAAGCCTAATTTATTAGAGGTCTAGCGTATTAACTCGTCTATAAATAGATTAAAATGATTTGATTACTTAACAGCAGTATGTGGCATTTGCTCTGATAAGATACACTCAGTAGTAAGTAATAAACTAGATATAGATACCGCTTGGTCCAATGCACATCTAGTAACTTTAAGTGGATCTATAATTCCAGAATCTATCATATTAACGTATTTATCATTTCTTGCGTCATATCCTGATTCTAAACCTTCAGGTAAACCATTTATAATAACCTCCGGATTAAGTCCTGCATTTTCAATTATGGTTCTAAAAGGTTGGGAGCAAGCTTTTAATAAAATTTCAGCTCCAATTTTTTCATCACCTGTGAAAGAAATGCCTACTAAGTTGTCTAGATCTATAGTTGCGCATGCTCTAACATAAGCCATTCCTCCACCGGGTACTATTCCTTCTTCTATGGCTGCTCTAGTTGCACTTAAGGCATCATCTAATCTGTCCTTTTTTTCGTTCATTTCAGTTTCCGAATAGGCTCCTATTTTTAGGATAGCTACTCCACCGTCAAGTTTAGCTAAACGTTCTTTTAAAAGAAGTTTTTCAGATTCGTTATCCTTGTTTTTCATAGAATCACTTATGTGTTTCACTCTAGCTTTTATAGCTTCAGGATCTCCACTTCCGTTTATTATAACTGTTTTATCACTAGATATAGTTAATTTTTCACATGATCCAAGAATATCTTTTATTTGTGAAGGGTCTACGTCGCTTAAGTCCAAGTGTTCTTTCTCTGAAAGATATGTAGCTCCAGTCAATATAGCTATATCTTTTAGTCTTTCGGTTTTATTGGTTCCCATGCCACCATTTCTAATAGCAGCGACATCAAGAACGTTTTTCATTTTATTCAAAATTAAAGTCTGAATAGCATCTCCTTCTACAGTGTCTGCCATTATTAAAAGAGGAACTCGCAGTTTATTAGTGTATTCTAGAAAAGGCAATAACGATTTCATACTAGATATAGTACCTTCATATATTAGTATATGTGGTTTTTCTTGAACTACTTGTTCTTTTTCAGGAACATTTATGAAATATGGAGATAGGTACCCGCAATCTATTTGCATGCCCTCTACTATCTCTACATATGTATCGAAGGTGTTACTGTCTTCAGCTGTTATCACTCCTTCGAATCCAACTTTTTCTATTGCATCTGCTATTATCCCGCCAATAACTTCATCTCCGTTCGCAGATATAGTTGCTATATTTTTTATAGTGACTATATCTTTAACTGGCATGCTCATTTCTGAAAGGTTAGATTTAATAAGAGTAGAGATTTTGTCTATTCCACGTTTAATATCCATTGGACTAAAACCAGCTTCTATCATTTTTATACCATTTCTAATAATAGCTTGAGATAATACAGTAGCTGTAGTGGTGCCATCTCCGGCTTCATGTGCTACGTTTTGAGCTACTTGTTTAACCATCTGTGCTCCTAGGTTTTCTATATCGTCCTCTAAGAAAACTTCTCTTGCAACGGATACTCCATCTTTAGTTATAGCAAACTGTTGCTGTCTTCCAAGCACAACATTTCTACCTTTAGGACCAAGTGTTACCTTTACAGAATCTGCTAGTTTATCTACACCATTAAGTAGTAAGTTTCTAGATTCAGATCCAAATTTTATTTTTCTAGGATTCATACGTGATTTTATTTTTTTTTGTAGAATTATTATACAATAGATATTAGATTAGTTTTACATAGTTAAATATTTTTCATTTAAAAATGATCTAAGTCTATTTCTGAAATCTATAACTTTAAATATTTTACATTCATGCTTGCCAGGGGGTATCCATAAAAGAAAGCTTTCTCCCAAGTCTATTCCTGTTTCTTCTTCAACTATTAGTCTATATAAACTTAACTGAATAGAGAACTCGTTATGTTTATTATCCCAAGTGTCTTCAAATGGATATAATAATTTTTTAGATCTACCCCTATAATCTTCATCGGTTGTAAATTCTCTATTGGTTTTCCAATCACCAATCATTAGATCATATGATTCTGTTTCAAAGAAACCATCGACAGTGCCCGCAAGTCCCCATTTCCTTGAGAAAATTCTTTTTTCTTGAAATACAGGTTTTAGTTTATACAAGCGGGCTTCATAGAAAGCTTTAAATTTGTTTATTCTACTCATGAAATCTTCATCGCTTAGACTATATGACACTTCGTTTTCTTTATAGAAGGACTCAATCCATTCATGTACCCTTGTTCCTAAATCAGCTGCATCGGTGCCTTTTTGTTTCCATTGTTTTAATATGTCATCTACGGGTTGCCCGTATAGTGGATTACTTTTAGATAGGTTTTCTGCGACTTCCCTTGAATTAAAAGGTTCTTTAAATTGGCTTTTGAAACCCGTTACAGATTGAAAGGTCTGTAACACGTCACCAGTTTTATCACAAATATATGTATATTCATGAGCTTCTTCGTCAAATCTAAACATTGGGTCATCAAAAACTTCAAATTTAGAATTGTCTATTTTTATATCTTTCATGTAGTATATTACTTATTATTAAACATTGGTTTTTAAGCAAGTATCGGTATATGTAACTTAGATGCTTTATGTTCAATATAATGAAACAACGCTAGTTCTTTAGCTTTTGCTTCTATTTCTATATCGAAATGCTTACCTATTTCTGGTATATTATCATACAAATAGTCAGCATGAGATCTTTCCATAACAAGTACATCTTCGTGCAGTTTCTTGCTACTACTAAAATGTGCTAAAGGACGTATGTGAGATGGCCATGTTGACTTGGCTAGCATAGCTGCTTCGTTCTGTGATAAATCCCCTGTGCAAAATAAGTGATGAAAAAAGTCAAATGTGATAGGTATGTTTATATGTTTGTATAAACCTTCGTATAAGTCAACTACGCTATATTGACTAGCTTTATCATCATTTTCAATTACAAGCCTAGATTTAGTTGAGCTAGATAACCTATCAAAGTTTTCTACAAAGCGCTTAAGAGTCGCTTCTTTATCACCGTAACTACCACCAACATGTATATTTAAACTGTATTTGTGGCATTTAGGAAGGCCCATGAGATCTAATATTTGAGAGTGCTTGTCTAGATCATGTATAGTATTAATTACAACCTTTTCAGTTGGTGAAGGAAGTACACAATATTGGCCTGGATGAAACCCTACTCGTAAATCATTTGACAATACAAAGTCGCCAATTTCTATTAATTTAACTTTAATCTGTGGATAATCTGGTAACTGTGTAAAATCATATTCGCTCATCCATGGAAATAGACTGCTTGAAAATCTAAATATTCTAATGTCGTTTTCCACATTCCATTTAAGGATAGTTAATAAATCATGTAGGTTCTTAAGAGCTAATTCACTAGCATATGGTAAACCTTTTTCGTTAAACGTTTTCTTGATCATTCCACGATTAGTGCTTACATTATCGGGGTTCAGTGTTAGATTAATACAGCAATATCCTAAATTATTCATATTTTATAGTTTATATAAATAATATACTATAAAAAACAATTTTGAACAAATAAATAAATAAAATACATATGTTAACTTATGATATCTAATAAATCTAAAAACAGCATGCCAACTTGGTATTCGAATTATGGAAATAAATTATTTGAATCTAATTTGGAATTAATACTTGAACAGAAAAAATCGTCAATTAGTGAATTAGTAGCTAGTGCAAATGAAACAGACTCTGAAGAAGTTAAAGGTACTGCAGGATATGCCGAGGTAATGGCATGGTATTCAAACGAAGGACCAAGTAAAGGTAAACCTGATATGGAATCTTCAGATATGGTTAAGTGTATGGAATACTGGACAGGGGATCTATCATCTGAAACCGGAAAAAATGAGCTTGGAATAGAACAGGCTCTTGGTATATTGTCAGCTGAAGATAAACTAGCTAAACTATTAAATAAATTAGATAAGCAGCGAAATAATTTTACGCCAAAAGATAAAGCAAAGCTACCTGAAATACAATGGGACAAACCATTGATTATACAATCAGCTAAAAAATTACAGGCTGCCTTTTCTGAATTACATAAGTCAGGTAAGAAGATAGGTAATAAAACTGAAGGTATATCAGGTAATCCCACACGCTACAGTGTAGCTACAACTTTAAAC
>Ga0210003_1000983_pt1 | contig 25329 bp, 19 predicted proteins | sample LantaG_FD_182804 | JGI IMG/M metagenome (GOLD analysis project Ga0210003, IMG submission 182804) | Deep subsurface microbial communities from Baltic Sea to uncover new lineages of life (NeLLi) - Landsort_02402 metaG (SPAdes) (version 2) | ecosystem: Environmental > Aquatic > Marine > Oceanic >... | reverse complement strand
TTTGCGAACCGCACCTGGCCGGTTGTCTTGCCCTGTTCGAAGAGCGTCATCGGCCGCAGCGTCAGTCTGGCCATGCGGCCCGCGCCCGTGTGGCGTGTCTTGTCTTCCGCAGGTGCGGCGGATCCGGTGAGGATGAACTGGCCGGGCAGTCCGCGGGCGTCGATCTCCGCCCGGATGGAGTTCCAGATGGATGGCGCCAGTTGCCATTCGTCGACCAGTCTTGGGACCGGCCCCGCCAAGAGGGTAGCGGGCATCAGTTCGGCGGCATCGATCAGATCCTTCCGCTGGTCCAAGCGGACGGAACTGGCTGCGTGGTGCAGGGCCGACGTCGTCTTCCCGACCGCTCGTGGCCCCCGCAGCACGACCGCACCGGCCCCCTTACGAGCCACCGGCCCAGCCCGGCAGTTCGGCCACGCCCCCAGGCATCGTGAGAGCCACCAGCGGCGTGCCCTCCTCCACCGGCGTGGCACCGTCGCGGCGGGTGAGGCGAATCTTCTCGTGGCCGCGGAGGTGCTCCGCGAGCTGCCGCTCGAGGTCCTTCTGTTCCTTCTCTGGCAGCTTGCCAAAAGACGCCCGTCCTCGGCACTTCGGGAATGCCCCGCACCCGAGCCACGGGCCCCGCTTGCCTTCCCGGAGATTCAGCATCGCTCCGCACTTGTCGCAGGCGATGTCGGTCACCAGCGGGGGCGATGCGGGAAACTTGAGGTTGGCCTTGCGGTCGAGGTTGAGAATGAAGGACTGCGGCTCGGCCGTAGCGGCGGCGGCCTTTCTCCCCTTCGGCTTCGGCGGGCGGGGCTTGTCCTCGACAAGGAAGTCGCCGAATCGACCGGTTCGCTTCACCATCGGCACGCCGGCCGGTGAGAGGAGGTCGATCTGCTCGGGAAGCAGCGGCCGCCGCTGCCGGTCGACCGGCATCGCGAATGAGCAGGCCGGCACATGCTTGGGCTTCTTCGCCCTCGGTTTCTTGGCCGCCTTTTTCCCCTTGGCGGCCTTGGCCTTGCCCCGGGTGGCCACGGCCGCTGGCTCCGGTTCCGGTTCCGCCACATTCTCGTTGTAGCCCGCGCAGGAGAGGAATTCCCCCTGTCGGCCGAGCCGGAATTCGAGTCGCCGGCCGCACTGCGGGCAGCCGTAGGGAGAAGGGTCGGAGATCGCCTTGACGTGCTCCTTCTGCTCCGCGGTGCCGAGTTTGGGCACGAGTTCGGCGTGGAACTCGTGGAGCATCTCGGTCCAGCTCTTCGTGCCCTCGGCGACCTGGTCGAGTTCCCGCTCGATCTCACGGGTGTAGCCGATCTCGATGAATTGGTCGGCAAAGCCGTCTTTGAGAAACTCCGTCACGGCCTCGCCGATCGCCGTGGCCTGGAAGCGGCGGTCTTGCTGGACAACATAGCCCCGCTGCTCGATCGTATTGATGATGCTGGCATAGGTGGATGGGCGACCGATCCCCTCCTCCTCGAGCTTCTTGACGAGCGAGGCCTCGCTGTAACGCGGGGGCGGCGCCTGGAACTTCTGCCGGGCCTCAATGTCGAACGGGGCGAGCACCGCGGCTTTCTCGAACTGGGGCAGTACCTGCTCACCGTCGTCGCGGGGCACCCCGCTGATCGCGTAAAAACCATCGAACCGCAGGACGCGGCCGTTGGCCTTGAAGATGGCCCCGGTGTCGCGGTCGGTCCGCCGCATCCGTACGGCGGTCGAATCCCACTCGGCGTCGGTGGCCTGGCAGGCGACGAAGCTCTGCCAGATAAGCCGGTAGAGCTTGTATTGCTCATCGGAAAGCGCGGCGCGGATCAGGTCGGGCTCGCGGGCGGCATCCGTGGGCCGGATCGCCTCGTGGGCCTCCTGGGCCCCCTTGTTGCTCGAGGCGTAAGCGCGGGGCTTTTCCGGCAGATACTTGGCCCCGAGCGTGTTGTTGAGGTAGCGGCGGGCCATCTCGATTGCCTCACCCGAGAGGTTCGTCGAGTCGGTCCGCATGTAGGTGATCAGGCCCACCCGCCCCTCGTCCGGGAGGTCAATGCCCTCGTAGAGCTGCTGGGCGATCCGCATCGTGCGGTCGGTGCTCATGCCGAGCCGGCTCGACGCCGCCTGCTGAAGGGTGCTCGTGATGAGGGGGGGATAGGGCCGCGACTTGGTTCGCGTGACGTCGATGCTCTCGACGGTGTAGCGGGTGGCGGGGTCGGGCCGGCCGGTGAGCCGCACGACGTTTTGGCCGCGGCCCTTGCCCTCGGGGTTGGTCTCGCGATCGATCACGATGCCGACGAGCCCCGCGGCCGCAGCGGCGGCCTCGGCAGCGGCCACGAGGTCGGCCTGCGATGTCTTTTCCGCTTCTATCTTTACGGGCTTCCCGCCGACCTCGACCAGGTCGCAGGAGAGCGCTTTCCGCTCCGCCAGCCAGGCCATCCGGTCGCGCACCAGTGGCAGCCGGCCCCGCTCGTCGCGGCGGGCCATCAACTCGTTCCAGGCGTCGTGCAGGCCGGCAGCGGCAGCCACGTCGAACGACATGCAGCTGGAGATCTCCCACGACTCGCTCGGCGTGAAAGCCCGGATCTCCTGCTCCCGCTCGACCACGATCCTGGTCGCCACGCTCTGCACCCGGCCCGCCGACAGGCCGCCGGCCACCTTTTTCCAGAGCACCGGGGAGACGCGGTAGCCGACGATCCGGTCGACGATCCGGCGGGCCTGCTGCGCTTCGACCCGCGGCATGTTGATGGAGCGGGGAACCTGGAAGGCTCGCTGAACCTCAGTCTTCGTGATTGCGTCGAAGGTGACCCGTTTGGCATGAGCCGGATCGACACCGAGCACCTGTGTCAGATGCCAGGCGATTGCCTCTCCTTCGCGATCCAAGTCGGTGGCAAACCAGACTTCACTGGCCCCCTTGGCGAGCTTCCGCAGTTCGGTGACGGTCTTCTGCTTGGCGACATCGACCTCATAGGTGGGAGCGAAGTCGTGATCGAGATCGACCCCGGGGACGGGTTGCTTCGAGCCCTTCGGGGCCCGCTTGGGCAGGTCGCGAATGTGGCCAACGGAGGCCTTCACCACGAAGCCGCGACCGAGATACTTCTCGATCGTCTTGGCCTTGGCGGGGCTCTCGACGATCACCAATTGGTAGTCGCCTCGAGCCGCCGGGGAGCGGGACTTGTTCGCGGTCGAGGGTTTCCTGGCCATGGGGCTGCCGGCGGGGTGGGGCGGAGGAACATCGGGATTGGCGCCGACAGGCCTGGCGCTACAATCGCAACCTGACCTGCCGCACCAAGCGTTACCCTGCGCTCTCGGGGCTTGTCAAGTAGCTGAAGTTTTGCCGTTCTCCAGCCGTTCTCCAGAGGGAACGGCCGAATTTTCCTCCCAGGCGACGACATGGCAGGCTCGTTTAACATCTTCCGCCGCTATCAAAAGGCGGCTTTGGCAGGCCTCGCGATCATGGCGATGCTGGCATTTTTTGTCCTCCCCCCGCTCCTTCAGATGGGGGGGGCCGGTGCGGCCCCGGGTGACGGCACCGTGGTGCAATGGAAGGGGGGAGGCCTGCGGGAGAGCGGTCTTGATCGGGTCGTGATGACCCGCCGGGCCCTCAATCAATTCCTCATGGCGCTGCGGGCCGCCGCGACGGGCGATGAGCGGGTGCAACCGCCGCTGCGGGATGACGAGCAGGGCGTGGTAGACGCGCTGCTGCTGGCCCGTGAGGCCGAGGCCAACGGCATCGTCGTGAGCGACTCAGTCATCAATGACTTCCTCGGGATGTGGACCGGTGACATGGTTACGCCGGCCCAGATGCAGGACGTGATCGGACAGCTTCGCGACCGGGCGGGCGTGACGGAGGCCGATATCTTCGATGCCCTGCGAACCGTGATCCTGGGCGAGCGGCTCCAGGCGCTCGCGCTGCGGGGCACCGGCTTCTCGGGCACACCGCCGGGCTGGCGGTGGGACGCGTTCCGGAAGCTCGAGCAGGGGGCGATGGTGGAGGTGGTTCCGGTGGTGGTCGAGTCGCTCGCTGCGGAGGTGCCCCCCCCTTCGCCGGCCGCGATCGAGTCGCTCTATGCCCGCTACCAAAACGATCTGCCGCGGGCGCGGAGTGCCACACCCGGATTCCGGCAACCGGCCCGCATCCGCTACGACGCCCTGGTGGCCCCAGCCGAGCTCTTTGTCGAAGAGTCGGCGAAGAAGGTTACGGATGAGGAAATCGAGAAGTTTTACGAGGCCAACAAGGCTTCGATGTTCACGAAGCCGTCGGACGAGCCTGCGGAAGAGCCGACTGCAAAGCCCGCCGCCGAGGCGGACGCGAAGCAGAGCGATGCCCGTGAAGTGAAGCCCGCCGAACCAGCCCCCGAGGTTCCTGCTGGCTCCCCGCAGCCCGAGGTTCCGGTCGACGCCCCGCCCGTTGAGCCACCGCAGGCCCCGGCGCCGGGTGCGGCCGAGCCAGCCGCGGCCGGCGATGGCGCCGCGGTGCCGCAGCGTGTGGTTTACCCGGTCGCGTTCCGTCAGCCAGCCGCAGACGAACAAGCCGCGGGCACCACCGACAAGACCGACAAGCCTGCCGACAAGACTGAGCCACCAGCCGGTGAGACCGAGAAGCCAGCCGCCGCTCCAGATTCACCCGCCAAGGAGGCTTCCGAGGCTCCCGTCTTCGAGCCGCTCGAAAAGGTGCGAGACGACATCCGCAAGCGGCTTGCGGCCCAGGCGGCCGACCGGCGTGTGGCAGAAATTTTCGACTTGATCTCCGCCCGGATCGCTAACTACTCAGATGACGTGGAGCTGGCGATCGGCATGGGCGAGTCAGTTCCGCCGACGCCCGACGTGATGAAAATTGCCAAGGAACAGGGCCTCGAGGGGACCCGGTCAGACTTCCTCTCGGCTGCCGAGGCGATCGAGGCCGGCGGCGTCGGCGGCAGCTTTCAGCTGGCGTTTTCCGAGCAGTTCGGTGTTCGCCAACAGCGGTGGATCGACCTCATGTTCGGCCCGGAGTCGCCCCGGTTCCGGCCAGTGAACACCCGCGATGTGGCCGGCGCACGCTACCTCTCCTGGAAGGCCGAGGATCGCCCCGAGTTCACCCCTCCGCTCACCGAGATCAAGGGCGAGGTGGAGCGGGTCTGGCGGCTCCTCGAGGCGCGGCCCCTGGCTCGCAAGCAGGCAGAAGAGATCGCCAAGGCCGCCGAGTCGGCAACGCTGGCCGACGCCGTGGCCGGCCGCGAGGGGCTCGCGGCGAGCACTGTCGGTCCCTTCACGTGGCTGACACGGGGCACCGCTCCGTTCGGTTCCGCGCCGATGCGGTCCGACCCGGAGGGCATCGAGATGGCCGGCGACGACTTTCTGGCGGCGGTGTTCGCGCTCGAACCCGGGGGCACAGCGGTCGCCCTCAACGAACCGGAGACCGTCTGCTACGCGATCCGCCTTGTGTCCTTTGAGCCAGCAGAGGAAACCCTGCAGGAGCGGTTCCGGGACGTTGCCACGGATCCCCGCCGGCTGGCGATGCTCGCCGAGGATGAGACCCGTGACGCGTACGAGCGCTGGATGGCCGGCATTCAGAAGCGGCAGGGAGTCGAGTGGCTCCGCGACCCGCGTTGACCGCGGGCGGAGGGGCTGCCCGTGCCATCGAGCCGGGGGACTGTGCTGCATAAAAGCCCCCAGCGCAAGCTGGGGGACTGTGCTGCATAAAAGCCCCCAGCGCGAGCTGGGGGACTGTGACGTGGCGCACCAGTTAAACAACCGCCATGCTCAAGCGGTGTCGTTTGTCCGAGGCGGCATGGATAGCGGGGTGGCCTTTGTTCCCGCAGTCCCCGGGCTCGCGCCCGGGGCTTGTATGTGCGGAGTCCCCGGGCTCGCGCCCGGGGCTTTTATGTGGGAGAGGGTCAGGGGGAGGGGTTGCCCGTGCTATCGAGCCGGGGGACTGTGCCGCATAGAAGCCCCCAGCGCAAGCTGGGGGACTGTGCCGCATAGAAGCCCCCAGCGCGAGCTGGGGGACTGTGCCGCATAGAAGCCCCCAGCGCGAGCTGGGGGACTGTGCCGCATAGAAGCCCCCAGCGCGAGCTGGGGGACTGTGACGCATAGAAGCCCCCAGCGCGAGCTGGGGGACTGTGACGCATAGAAGCCCCCAGCGCGAGCTGGGGGACTGTGACGTGGCGCACCAGTTAGACAACCGCCATGCTCAAGCGGGGTCGTTTATCGGAGGCGGCATGGATAGCGGGGTGGCCTTCGTTCCCGCAGTCCCCGGGCTTGCGCCCGGGGCTTTTATGTGCGGAGTCCCTGGGCTCGCGCCCGGGGCTTTTATGTGCGGAGTCCCCGGGCTCGCGCCCGGGGCTTTTATGTGGGAGAGGGTCAGGGGGAGGGGTTGCCCGTGCTATCTCGACGGCTTCGCAAGCGAGCGAGAGGCAGGATGCCGAAGCGAGCTTGCGTGGAGTGAGCGCAGGGCAGGATGCCCGTAGCGAAGTGCGTTGGGCATGGATGAATGACAGAAGGTGAGAGTCCTTTATGAGGCCTGTTGGAGGCAATCAGAAGCCGGAGGCAGCTGCACGAGGTCGAGGTAGACGAAATCTATCCAAGACCCCTCCCGTGAGGGCGTGTGGGATGGAAGCCCGAGGCGAATCGCAGCACCGAATGCAAGTGAACCCCTGGAAGGCTGACCTGCTTGGGCAAGCGTGCTTCGCAACGCAACGCCCGGTATCCAATCGGGGCAGGACAGTAGTGGGGGCGGCGGCGGCGAGAAGTTATTCATCCTTACCCCAAGAGATCTCCTTTGGTCCGGAGACGGTAGAGCCCAAGAAGGCAACGACGCGGGTTCGATGCCAGAGGAGAAGTCGGATCGTTCCATAGTAGCAATGAAGCCGGCGAAAGCCGGTCGAGCGAAGGGGGCGATGGGTTTTGAAGCATGAGATCACGCCAATTGCAGTTCGTGTTCGCCGCCAGCCCGCAAGGGAGCGGGACGTCAACACCGTCGGACGCATCCGTCGGCAAAGACTTTCTGCTGCATCAAGCGAACGGCAAGAAGGCAACCGATCTCGGCGCCAGTGCAGCCGACGCAAGTCGACTGCTGGACGCAGTGGCGTCACCAGGGAACCTGGCGACGGCACTGCTGAACGTGGTTCGCAACAAGGGTGCTCCGGGTGTGGACGGGTGCAGCGTGGACGAGGTCTTGGGCTCTGCCCAATCGCTTCTGCCACGACTGCAACGCGCGCTGCTGGACGGGACGTACCAACCGGGTGACATCCGCAGGGTTTGGATTCCCAAGCCAGGTGGTGGAGAACGTGGACTGGGCATCCCGAACGTGATTGATCGCTGGGTTCAGCAGGCCGTGCTCCAGGTTCTGGAGCCGATCTTCGAGCCGAGCTTTCATTCGAGCAGTCACGGATTCCGACCTGCACGGGGGGCACACACGGCGATCGCCGAAGCAAAGGAGTATGTCGGCCAGGGATACGGGGTCGTGGTCGATATCGACCTCTCGAAGTTTTTCGACCGCGTCCATCACCAGCGGCTCCTGAGCCGGCTGGGACAGAAGGTCGCGGACTCCCGCATCCTGAAGCTGATTAGCCGGATGCTGAAAGCGAAAGTCGTGATGCCGGATGGCACGCGGGTGAGTACCGATGAGGGAACACCCCAGGGCGGCCCCCTGTCTCCACTCCTCTCCAACGTCGTACTCGATGAGTTCGACAAGGAGTTGACGAGACGGGGTCTCCGCTTTGTTCGCTACGCCGATGATTGCAACATCTTCGTGCGGAGCGAGCGGGCTGGTCAGCGGGTGCTGGGCTCAATCCGAAAGTTCCTCGAGAGCCGTCTTCGGCTCCTGGTGAACGAGGAGAAGAGCAAGGTCGCCCCTCCTGACGAGGTCCACTTCCTCGGCTTTACCCTACGGAAAGCCAAGGATGGGACGAAGGTGGAGGTTCATGTCTCGAACCGCACCAAGGAGCGGATGGACTCCAAGATCCGGGCGCTGACGCCTCGGAAGTGGGGTCAATCGCTTTCGCGGTGCATCGAGGGGCTCAACACCTACCTTCGAGGCTGGTCTGGCTTCTTCCGAATCTGCACGGAGGAGAACGTTCGTCGTCTCCGCCGTTGGGATGCCCACATCCGGCGACGGTTGAGGGTCATCGTGATTCTACAGAAGAAGCGACCGCGCTACCTCTGCCGGCACTTGCAGCAACGCGGGGCCAGTGTGCGAAGTGCAATGCACTCGGCCAACTGCCGACGGGGGGTGTGGCATCGCAGCCATACCTATGGGATTGAGGCTGCCTACCCGAATGCCTGGTTCCACGAGCGACTCGTGTCACTGGGAACGACGTGGGAGAACCTGAATCCTTTCCCGAAACTGGCCTCTTGTCAAACACTCCTGTTCGACCTCTGAGACTGAAACCCAAAGAGCCGTATGTGTGACCCACAAGTCCGGTTCTGAGAGAGGCCTGGGGGCGAAAGCCCCCAGGCCTACTCGACCGACCGGCGAGATGGCACGGGCAACCCCGACCCACGCAAGTGGTTGCGTCAAGTGCAATCCAGCCGGCCTTGCAAGCGAGCGGACGCATGATGCCCGTAGTGACCGTCCGGCGAGATGGCACGGGCAACCCCGACCCACGCAAGACGTTGCCTCTTGCCAATCGAGCCGGCCTACGAAAATCCCGGATCACCCACCGGGTGCCGCTAGCGTGGCGTTGCCCGCGGCTTGAGCACCACCGTCGCCAGCGGCGGGAGCGTGAGCGACACGGAATATGGACGGCCATGGTGGGGCTCCGCCTTGGCCACAAGGGCTCCCGAATTGCCGACGTTGCCGCCGCCGTACCAGGCCGAGTCGCTGTTGTAGATCTCGTCGTAATCGCCCCCCAGCGGCACGCCGAGCCGGTAGCCGTGGCGGGGCACGGGCGTGAAGTTCGAGCACACGATCAGGAAATCGGCGGGGTCGCGGGCTTTGCGGACGAAGACCAGAACGCTGTCCTGCCAGTTGTGGCAGTCGATCCACTCGAAGCCCAGGCCGTCGAAGTCGAGCTGGTGGAGCGACGGCTCGCGGCGGACGAGGTCGTTCAGGTCGGCGACCGTCCGCGAGAGGCCGCGGTGGCTCTCCCACTCGAGCAGGTGCCACTGGAGGCTGTTGTCGAAATCCCACTCATCCCACTGCCCAAACTCGCCCCCCATGAAGAGCAGTTTCTTGCCGGGATGGCACCACATGTACGAGTACAGAAGACGAAGATTGGCAAACTTCTGCCACAGATCGCCCGGCATCTGGCCGAGCAGCGAGCCCTTGCCGTGCACCACCTCGTCATGCGAGAGCGGGAGCACGAAGTTCTCGTGGAAGGCGTAGATGAGGCTGAACGTGAGCTCGTCGTGGTGAAACTTGCGGTGGATGGGATCGTGCCGCATGTAGCGGAGCGTGTCGTTCATCCAGCCCATGTTCCACTTGAGGCTGAAGCCGAGCCCGCCGACGTAGGTGGGCCGGGAGACACCCGCCCAGGCGGTCGATTCCTCGGCGATCGTGAGGGTGCCGGGAAAGTGCTGGTGGGTCTGGACATTGAACTGCTTGAGAAACTCGATCGCCTCGAGATTCTCCCGCCCGCCGAAGCAGTTGGGCTCCCACTCCCCTTCCTCGCGGCTGTAGTCGAGGTAGAGCATCGAGGCCACGGCGTCGACCCTCAGCCCATCGACGTGGTAGTGATCGAGCCAGAACAGGGCCGAGGAGATCAGGTAGTTGGCCACCTCGTTGCGGCCGTAGTTGTAGATCATCGTGCCCCAGTCGGGGTGTTCGCCCTTGCGGGGATCATCGTGCTCGTAGAGCGCCGTGCCGTCGAACAGCCGCAGGCCGTGGCCGTCGCGGGGAAAGTGGGCCGGCACCCAGTCGATGATCACCCCGACACCGGCCCGATGGAGGGCGTCGATCAGCGACATCAGAGCCTGCGGGGTGCCGAACCGGCTCGTGGCGGCGAACAGGCCGATTGTCTGATAGCCCCAGCTCGCCGAAAACGGGTGCTCCGTGGGGGGCAAGAGCTCGACGTGTGTGAAGCCCATCTCGACGACGTAGGGAACGAGTTCCTGCTCGAGTTCGGCGTAGGAGAGCCAGCGGTGCGGATCGTCGCCGGGTCGCCGCCAGCTGCCGAGGTGGATCTCAAAGACATTGAGCGGGGCGTCAAGGGCGTTGGCGGCCGCTCGGGTGGCCATCCAGTCCGCGTCCCGCCAGGCGTGGGCTGTGAGGTCGGTCACGATCGAGGCCGTCCGCGGCGGTACCTCCGCCCCGAACCCGTAGGGGTCGGACCGGTCGCTGAAGCTCGCCAGGCAGTGGACACGGAATTTGTAGGTCGCGCCGGCGGCGAGCCCGGGCACGAACAGTTCCCAGATGCCCGACGGGATCCGCTTGTGCATCCGGTGGCCCGAGCCCTGCCAGCCGTTGAAGTCGCCCACCACCTCGACCTGATCGGCATTCGGGGCCCAGACGGCAAAGCTGACGCCTGGCCGGCCGTCGACCGATTCCAGGTGGGCTCCGAGCTTCTGGTAGCTCTTCCAGTGGCGGCCTTCGCCGATGAGGTGGAGGTCGTAGTCGGTGAGCATGGTGGGCCCGGGGGGCGGCGAGGGAAGAACCTTATAATCGTGCCACACGGTAGGGCTTCACGCGACCCGCGGTAGGAAAAACCGATGGTAAAAAGGCTGCGGGATATGACGGTCGGGGGGATCGCGGATGGTCCGTAGGGCGGAATACGAACGGTTTGAGCCCGTCGAAAGGGTGATCGACATCTGCGGCACGGCCTACCGGTTCTGGTGCCCGCCCGATGTCGACGCCCTGATCGACGAGGAGGCCTTCGCCCGCGACGAGCGGATTCCCTACTGGGCCAACGTCTGGGAATCGGCCATCGTGCTCGCCGAGGAGCTCTCAGCCCTGGAGGGCAAAGGCCGCCGCTTCCTGGAGCTTGGTTGTGGCCTGGGCCTGCCGGCGGTTGTCGCGGCCCGGCGGGGCTTCGTTGCGATCGCGAGCGACTACGAGGAGGCCGCCCTCGAGGGGGTCTGCTACAACGCCGCCGTAAACGCCGCGGAAACGCTCACCGTGCGACTGCTTGACTGGCGAAGGATGCCCGACGACCTCGGCCGCTTCGACCTCGTAGCGGCGGCCGACGTGCTCTATGAGAAGCACCATGCCGTCGCGCTCGCCGATGTGGTCGCCCTCACGCTCGCCCCTGACGGCGTGGCCCTCGTCGCCGATCCCGGCCGGGCCCGGGCCGTCGAGTTCGAACCCGCTGCCTGTGCCGCGGGCCTGGCCGTGGAAAGACAGCCGGCCCGCCGGCCGCACGGGGCGACCGACGGGCCGGCCATCGGTATCTATCGGGTCACCCGCGTTCGGTGAGATGGGTCACCTTCGATGGGCCGGGGGTTGGCCTTACGCGACGAGCCGCATTTCGGGGACGACGCCAGTGATCCCGACGATGAACTCCTCGAAGATCTTCACGTCGAGGGCCGACGCGGTGTCGGCCTCGGGGTGGAACTGGACGCCGATCGCCGTCCAGTCCTCGATGGCGCTCTCGATGGCTTCGACGACACCGTCCGGGGCCCGGGCGGTCACGCGGAAGCTCGTCGCCACGTCGTCGATCGCCATGTGGTGCATGCTGTTGACCCGGATCTCGCCGTCGCCGTAGACCCGCTCCATGACCGATCCCCGCTCCACGAGCAGGGCGTGGCGGTGGGCCAGATCGGTGGGATCCTTGTGGGGGATCGCCCGCGGCAGATCCTCGGGCAGGTGGAGAAAGAGGGTGCCTCCCTCGGTGATGTTGAGCAGTTGCATGCCGCTGCCCACGCCGAGCACCGGCAGGTGCCGGGCACAGATGTGCTTGGCCAGCAGCCGGTCAAAATCCTCACGGCGGGGTTCCATGGCCCGGACGGCCGGATGGGGCATGTAGCCGTCGCGGCGGGGATCGAGGTCGGCACCCCCGACGAGCACGATCCCGTCGAGCATGTCGAGCACCTGCACGACGTCGTCCTCGTCGGCGAGGGGGGGCAGAATCACCGGAATGCCACCGGAGGCGATGATGCCGTCGTAGTAGCCAGCGGCGACAAACGACAGGGCGGCATGTTCCTTGCGGGTGGAGCGATAATCCGTATTGATGCCGATGAGTGGCTTGGCGGCCATGAAAGTCCTCCGTGACACGTGGTTACAACCGGCTCCCATCCTTGGTCACCGGGCCGCGGGGTCGCGACGAGGAGTGAACCTATTGCCGACAAGACCGATTGCAACGATTTTTTCGATTTTGTGGTTTGTGCGGGCTGCCCCCACAAGATCATGTGCTGGCACTGCCGATGCTAGCACTGGGTCCCGAGTCCGCCGGGCTTCGGGGTCGCCCGGTGGCGGATCGGCTGCCCGGGCAACGCCGCGGGAATTGAAGGGCAATGCCTCGAGGAATCCCTCGGTTCACGCCCCGATCCAGGTGGCCCCCTTAAAACTCCGCAGCCACGTCCGTTGCCGCTTGGCAAGCTGCCGGGTGCGAATCTGGGTGCGGCGGATGGCCTCGGGGCGGTCGATCCGGCCGGCCAGCAAGTCGATCGCCTCGGTGTAGCCGGCCGCCTGGTGGGCCGTGGGGCCGATTCCGCCGGGCGCCGCCAGGGCCGCGGCCGTCTCCTCGACCAGGCCAGCGGCGAACATCGCCTCGACCCGGCGGTCGATTCGCTCAGTGAGCGTCTGCCGGGACACGTCCAGGATCATCAGCCGCGACTCAAACAGCGGATCTGGGGCCGGGGAATGCGCTGCCGAGAGCGGGCGGCCGGTGAGGGTGGCAACCTCGAGGGCCCGCACGACCCGCCTTGTGTCGCTGGGGTGGATTCGGGCTGCGGCGTCGGGGTCGACCGTGGTCAGGCGGCGATGGAGATGTTCGGGCCCGCCGGTTGCCGCTGCGGCGAGGAGTTCGGCCCGCAGGGCCAGGTCGGCAGCGGGCAGGTCGGCCAGGCCGTCCCGCAGGCCGCGGAGGTAGAGCGGAGTTCCCCCTACGAACAGGATCCGCATGCCCCGCGAGCGGCAGTTCTCCACGGCAGCCGCGGCGGCCTCAAGCCAGGCTGCGACGCTGAACGCCTCGGCTGGCGTCACGAGGTCGACGCAGTGGTGGAGCACGGCCGCCCGTTCGGCCGGGCTCGGCTTGGCGGTGCCGAGGTCGAGGCCACGGTAGACCGCCATCGAGTCGACACTCACGATCTCGGCCCCGAGCCGGCGAGCCAGGGGGATTGCGAGGGCCGTTTTGCCGGCGGCGGTGGGCCCGGAGAGAAACCAGCAATCCGTCCCCAGCCGGGGGCGGACTCGGGCTGAATCCCGCGGAGGGCATGCTAGAGTTGGGCGGTCTTCCAACGGCGACTGGAGCGAATCCGGTGGCAGGCAGGAATTCCCGGTTGGACCCGGCGTCGGAGTCGTTCGTGACGGATTCGCAGGCATCAAAGCAGCAGGTTGGCGAGGTGCTCACAGCCCTCGAGCGGGTGATCGCCGCGCGGAAGGGGGCCGACTCCAGTCGATCCTACACCGCGCGGCTGCTTGCCGGTGGGGTGCCGGCTGCGGGAGCGAAGGTGGCCGAGGAGGCTGGGGAACTCGTCCAGGCGGCTGCGGGTGAGGCCGATGACCGTGTCGTGGCCGAGGCAGCCGACCTCGTCTATCACGTGCTTGTGCTCCTGGCCTGCCGTGACGTGCCGCTGGCAGACGTCGAACTGGAGCTTGCCCGGCGGTTTGGCGTGTCGGGGCTCGACGAAAAGGCGGCCCGGGCCGCCGGGGGAGGAAACCGATGACCGATCATGGCGGCGACTGGCTCCTGCGGATCGGCGTGCCGAGCAAGGGGCGGCTCTCGGAACTGGCGACGGCGCTGCTGGCCGACGCGGGGCTCTCGTTTCGCCGCACCGAGCGAAATCTGTTCGCTCGCTGCAAGGACGTGCCGGTCGAGATCACCTTCCTTCGTACCGAGGACATCCCGGTGCTCGTGGCCGAGGGGGCGATCGGCCTGGGGATCACCGGGGGCGATCTCGTGGCCGAGAGCGAGGCGGAGGTGGTGCACCGGCTCGACCTGGGCGTGGGCCACTGCCGGCTGGCCCTCTGCGTGTCGGACGACTCGCTGATCGCCGACCCGAGGGAACTGGCTGGCCGACGTCTGGCGACGAGCTTTCCAAGGGTCACGCGACGGTGGCTGGCCGAGCGGGGGGTCGATGCCCACTTCGTCGATCTTTCCGGCAGCGTCGAGGTCATGATCACGCTCGGCGTCGCCGACGCGATCGTTGACCTGGTCGAGACCGGCAGCACCTTGGCGGCCAACCGCCTGAGGATCATCGACGAGATCGGTCGCTACGAGACCGTGCTCGTCCAAGACCCGAACCTCGCCCGCCCCGAGCTCGCCGACCGGATCGTGCGCCGGCTCGAGGGAATCGTGATCGCCCGCGGCTGGTCGCTTTTGGAATACAACGTGCCTCGGGCCCGGCTGGCCGAGGCCGAGGCGATCACGCCGGGCTTCAAGTCGCCGACGGTGATGGCCCTCGAAGACTCCGCCTGGTGTGCTGTCCGGGCGATGGTGAAGCGGGGCGAGGCCCATGCCGTGATCGAGCGGCTCGAGGCAATCGGCGCCGTGGCGATGATCGAGACGCGGATTGCCAACTGCCGGCTGTAGCGCTGGGCTCACTCGCCACACCCGATTGCACAGGTCGCAAACCTGAGCCCACCTTTAGCCACATTGCCTCCCCGAGCAGCCTGGCGATTGGATGGTATAGAAGCCCCGGGCGCGAGCCCGGGGACTGCGGGAACGAAGGCCCGCCCGCCATGCCGCCCGGAGTCGGCTCCGCGGATCGGCGTGGCAGCGCCCAGCCATGCGTTACGTCACAGTCCCCCGGCTCGCGCCGGGGGCTTTTATAGCGCGGACTCCGTGCCATCCGGGCTTTGCCCGGCGAGATGGTCCGGGCAACAACCCATTCGACGTGATAAACAAAAATCCCTGCTGAGCCACACAGGCAGATCACTTGCCGCGCCCGATTGCGACAGCAGGCAGCCGCTCTCTCACACGCCAAGCCGACCTGGCAGGTCGCCGGCAATCACGCGGCCACGCCGAAGCGTGGCGGCCACGGTCGTGGCCGGGTCGAGGGCGGCGGTGAACGGATCGCCGCTCCCCGTCGCTGCCACGCCGGCACGAAGGATGACGAGATCGGCCGGGCGGCCCGCAACGATCCGGCCGGCGCGGTGTTCCATCGCCAGGGCCCAGGCGCCGTGAACGGTCGCCATACAGACCGCTTCCTCGGGCGAGGAGAGTCCGGCAGCGACGAGTGTGCGGCACTCAGCGAGTATTGAAAGGTCAGGATTGCTGGCCCGGCTGTCGGTGCCAATCGCCACCCGCAGGCCCGCCTCCCGCAGGATCGTGAGCGGCGGCAGCATGCCCGAAATCGCCTGGGTTGTCCGCGGGCAGACGGCGACGGCCAGCCGGTCGCGATGCCGGGCTAGTCGGGTGAGGGCCGCCTCGTCGCGGCGAATGTGGGTGGCATGCACCACGATCCCACGGGTTGCCCGGGCCAGCCGGCCGATCCACTCGGCGGGTGAGAGTAGTGTGGGCGGGGCGGCTGAATCCCAGGCACCGAATTCCTCGAGGAGCGTTCGGAAGGGACCGCCGCCCGTCGCGAGGAGTTCCTCTTCCTCGACGCTCTCGAGCAGGTGCATCGCGACCGGCAGCCTGCGGCGGTGGGCCTCGGCGAGGAGCCGGCGGCCGAGCGGCGCAGCCACTGAATACGGGGCGTGGGGCGAGACGCCGGTGGCGATACCTGCGGCGGCGAGCCGATCGAGGTCGGCCGCGACGGCCCGGGACACGGTTTCGGCGGCGGCCGGCCGCAGGCCGAGTCCTTCGCGAAAGATCCGCACGGCCGGCCTAGGGCCGCATGCGGCAGGCCCGAAGCCCGTCCCCCGTACCCCACGTACCGTTGTGGCGATCTCGCCGATCGTCGTCACGCCCGCCGCGGCACTCTCGGCGAGGCCCCGGCGGAACGCCGCGTCGGCTCCTGCCCCGGCCTCACTGCCGGCCAGTCGAGCCTGCCGCTCGGCCACAACCCGGGTGATCCATGCAGGCAGGCCACCGCTGGTGTCGAGCGGTTGCGAAAGCTCCGAAAACTCGAGGTGGGTGTGGGCGTTCACAAGCCCCGGCAGCACAATCGCGTCGTCGAGGTCGATGGTCTGGCCCGCTGGGCCAGGCGGGGCCCGGCGGCCCACAGCGGCGATTCGTCCCCGCTCGATCACGAGCCAGGCGTTGTCGAGCGGCGGGCCCGCCATCGTGACGAGCCAGCGACAGCGGAGCGTGAGGCGGTCGGCGGTCATAACGGTCATGGTGGCTTCACCGAGCGGCTCAAGCCGCCGCTCTGGCAGGCTCGAAGCCTGCCCAATGACCCGGCGAGCGGTTACGGTGAGCGGTCACGGCGAGGTGACCGCGAGCGGCAGCGGCATGAATCCAGCTCGGGCCGCCTGATCGCCGGCCAGCACCACCACCGGCTCGTCCTCGAACAGTTCATAGAACACGTTTCGCCGTCGGGGAGTCCAGCCCAGCTCCGAGATCGCGGTCTTCATCTCCTCGAGCGTGAGCTGGTGGACCGTGCCGGCAGCGCTCACAACATTCTCCTCAATCATCAGGCTGCCCATGTCATTGGCCCCAAACAAAAGCGCGAGCTGGCCGATGTCGCGGCCCTGCGTCACCCAGCTCGACTGGATGTTGGGGAAGTTGTCGAGGTAGAGCCGGGCCACCGCCTGGGTCTTGAGATACTCAAACGGTCCGGCCGGCAGGATGTCATCCATCGCGGTGTTGTCGGGTTGGAACGACCAGCAGATGAAGGCGGTGAAGCCGCCGGTCTCGTCCTGGAGCTGCCGCAGCCGGTCGAGGTGCTCGACCCGCTCGGCGAGTGTCTCAACGTGGCCGTACATCATCGTGGCGGTGCTCCGGCCGCCGAGCTGATGCCACTGACGGTGAACTTCGAGCCAGTCGTCGGTCATCACCTTGCCCCGGGTGATCGCCCCCCGCACTCGATCCACGAGGATCTCGCCACCACCCCCCGGCAGCGAGCCCAGGCCGGCCCGGGCGAGCCGCTCGAGCACCTCGGGCAGGGGTCGCTTCGAAACCTTGGCGAAGTGGTGAATCTCCGGCGGCGAGAAGCCGTGGATGTTGATCTGGGGAAAGTGCCGCTTGATATCCTGAAGCAGCTCCTCGTACCACTCGAGGGAAAGCGTCGGATGCAGCCCGCCCTGCATCAGGATCTGGTCGCCGCCAAGGGCCAGCGTCTCCCTGCATTTGTCGAGCAGGACCGCACGGTCGAGCACGTAGCCCTCGGCGTGCTTCGGGGCCCGATAGAAGGCGCAGAAGTCACAGACGGCCGTGCAGATGTTCGTGTAATTGATGTTGCGGTCGATGTTGTAGGTGCGAAACGGCTCGGGATGGAGCCGGCGGGTCACGGCGTCGGCAGCGCGACCAATCGCGGCCAGGTCGAAGGATTCGAGCAGGCGAACGGCGTCGGCAAAGGCGAGCCGACCACCAGCGACCACGTTATCGAGGATGTCACGTAGTGGTGCAGTCATCGGAGGCAAGCCAAGGGCAGGGTGGGCTCGGGAACCGGGGGCACGAGTCCCAGATTGGCTGCATGATCACGAAACAGCCGCAGAGCCTCGAGCTCCCGCTCCCCGAGATCATAGTGGAGGTTGTCCTGCAGGTAGCTGAGGCATTGCGGCACCGTGAGTCCGTACCGACCGGCCTCGGCTGCGGCGATGGCCGCGAGGTTAGCCCGGCCCTCGTCGCGGGCCGCCTCCAGCCGGCTGGAGAGCCCTGGAGGAGCGCTGCCGCCCCGCGCCGCCCAGACGGCGAACACGAAGGGGAGCCCAGTCCAGCGGCACCACTCGTCGCCGAGATCCCAGACGAGCTGAAACGAGCCGCCCCCGGCCGCCGGCCCGAGCGCGCGGTCGCCGATGAGCAGCACGGCATCGGCCGCGGTGTCGGCCGTCGTCGCCCCGATCGGTAGCGTGTCGATGCGTGGCGAGGTCACACCATGCCGCTCGGCCAGCAGAATTCTCGCGAGTGCCGCGCTCGTCCGCGACCCCTCATCCACCGCCAGCGTGGCAACCCGGTGGGGAGCCGTGCGGAACAGGAGCTTGACGCTCATGACCGGTCCGCGGCAGGCGATGCAGGCATTCGAGACGATCGCGTGCCCGGCCTGGCGAAAGATCTCGACCGACGGTACGAGAGCGATGTCGAGTTGGCCCAAGCGGAGATGGTCGGCCAGCCGGCTGGGAAGATCGTAGACCACGTCCAGACCGCCGCCCGCCAGCCCGTGGACCAGCGGCTTCGTATTGAGATACTGGACTGCCCCGACCCGCAGGTCGCGACGTGAGGATGAAGACGTACTGGCTTTCGCCTGGCGAATCATGGGGCAATTCCGAGGGACAGGATCATCCCGATCGACCGACTTCAAGACAACCGCAAATCGGCCGCGGGGCTAACCACCGACGTCGGGTCAGGCCTCCAGCCGCCGAAAGGCCTGCAGGCCGAGCCGGAGTGGCACGGCGGTGGCCGCGATTCCAGCCAGCGAGATGATCGCGAGGCTGGCCGCCGCGCCCCAGGGCCCTCCCGCCCAGGCGAGAAATCCGTCCGGGGTGATCACGGTGGGGCCGAGGGTCCGCGAGAGCAGGAACAGGTGGGTGGGAACGGCCGCCACAATCACCACCACCGTGATATAGAGCGAGCTGATGACGAGGCAGAGCGTGCCGCCGAAGCCGGACGAGATCTTGGCCGGCGACGATTCCCGCAACTCAGGCATCCGCGCCCCCAGCCCGACGGCGATGCCCGATAGTCCGAGGCAGAGGAGCAGGCAGCAGAATTCGTGGAGTGCGATCAGCCGCCACGAGAGTCCGAGCATCGAGTCGCTGAGGAATACGAGCACGGCACAGGGAATGAGCCCGCCCAGAAACGAAAACAAGAACTTCGACCACACGATCTGGTCGCGGTGTACCGGCAGCAGCCCGAGGATCCAGAATCGCCTTCCCTCCAGACTGATCATCGGAAACACGAACCGTGTGGTGAACGTGGAGAGGATCAGCCCCACAACCGCGAGGTTCAGAAATCCGATCATCGATGCATAGGCGTTGTAGTAATTGAAGGACCGAAGATTGAGGAAGTACAGCCCCAGCAAACCGAAGAAGATCAAAAACTGCGACCATTGTGAAATGTCGCGGCGGAAGAGCCGCAGGTCTTTGACCAGGAGCAGCCGGAGCGGTCGCCCTACGGCGGAGCCCCCCTCCATGACCACGCGGTCGAACCAGCCGGCCCGACGGCGGCGGCGGGCTGGCACCTCGCCGGTGAGGTGGCTGTAGCCGCGGCGGTAGGCGACGCGGGCCAGCCACCCGGCTGCCAGTTGGAGCAGCAGCGCGTTGGCGAAAAGCAGCGCCAGAAACTTGATGCCCTCGGTGAGGCCAGCCGCCGACAACCTGCCCTCCCGCTCGGTGCGGGCCGCTTCCATCAGGCCGCTGGAGAGCCACCAGCTTGGAAACAATTTCTGCTCCGTGAAGGCCAGCCGGGCGAAGGTCCGCTCGAACCAGGCGGCCGACATGGCGTCGGATCGGGGCTGTGCCAGGAGTGACCAGCCCAGCCAGAGGATCACCACGCAGGCCAGGGTGATCCCGATCGACAACGCATGGAGCCGGAGCCGCGGAAGCCAGCCGACCAGCGTGATGCAGGCGATCCCACCGAGGGCTGCCGGAATCGTCACGAAGGCCAGCATGAACGGCAGGAGGAGCACAAAGTATGGCCAGGCCGAGCCCTTCACCACGCCGTAGGCCACGAGCATCGGGCTGCCCAGCAGAATAAAGCCCCAGCTGGCAAACCACATCGCTTCGCGGAACTTGTGGGCGAACACCGTTTCGGCACGCACCGGCAGCGTCAACAGGAGCCGGGCCTCCGGCGAGCGATACATGCCGCCATAGAGCAGGATGGCCGTGGAAAACACCAGCATCACCATGAGCGAGGAGAAGAACGCGTTGAACAGGAGGGAGATCACGTCGGCGTGGAGGGCATCGAGGAAGCCAAACGCCTCGACAAACAGGCCGTACAGGGCTGCCCAGAACAGCCCGCTCAGGAGCACGACAAGCGACACCCGCAGCCGCGAACCAGCCACCATCGACCGGACCGTCTCCCAGACAAGCGTTGCCCGCAGCCGGAGGAACAGCCGCGACTCCTCGTCAAGCCGCAGAAGACGAACGGCTTCGGGTGGAACCGTACGGCCGGTCATGCCCCGCCTCCACGGGGACTGGTGAGCTCGAGGTAGAGCTGCTCGAGCGACGTGGCCTCGAACGCCACCTGCCCCCGCAGTTCCATGACGGTGCCCAGGAATCGCAATTGACCGCGGACCATGATTCCGACGCGGTCGGCCATCTCCTCGGCCATCGCCAGCGTGTGGGTCGACATGAACACCGTCATGCCCTCGCGGGTCCGGTCGGAGAGCCGATCCTTGACGATCCTCACGCTCCGCGGGTCGAGTCCCACCATCGGCTCGTCGAGCACGAGCACGTCGGGATCGTGGAGGAGTGACGCGGCGAACACGAGCCGCTGCTTCATGCCGAGCGAGTAGCTCTCGGCGAGGTCGTCGAGAAACTCACCCAGTTCGAAGCATTCGATCTCGCGGTCGAGACGGTCGCGGGCGAGGTGCCGGGGCATGCCGAACATGTCGGCGATGAACCAGAGAAACTCCCGTCCCGTCAGCTTGTCGTAGAGGCACGGCTCGTCCGGCACATAGCCCACGTGGAGATGGGCAGACCGGGGATCGGCGACGACGTCGTGGCCGCAGATCCGAATCGCGCCCCGCGAGGGATGGAGCAGGCCGACGAGCATCTTGATGCTCGTGGTCTTCCCCGCCCCGTTGGGGCCAAGCAATGCGAAGAGCTCACCCCGGGGGATCGCCAACGAGAGATCGGTGACCGCGACCTTCGGTCCATACGTCCGCGATACGTGGTCAAACTCGATCATGGTGCTGCCGACTCCCGCTCGGTGGCCCGGCCGATTCGCTCCTCGTCGGCCTCTTCGGCAGCCGCGAGGCGGGCGGCCTCGGCATCCGAGCGACGCACGAAGGAAACCCGGGCACCGAGCAGCGCCGCCTCCTGGCGGAGGACCCGGCCGGACCGGTCTACCCACAGCCGGGAGCGGGGCTCGCGGTTGCTCGAGGGATCTTCGCGATACGCGACGACGTGGACGCGAACAAGGGAATCTTCCCAGAAGATCGTCTCCTCACCGCTGACCTCGGCATGGAGGATTTCGAGCGGTGACTGCCCTGGACGCAGCGGGCTGTAGACCGGCACCGTCCAGCGGCGGCCCTCGGTGAGTCCGGGCAGCGTCGCTTGCGGCGAGAGTTCGTCGCCGATCATCACGGTGGTGGGCAGGTGCCTGGTCGTCTCGTGCCGCATGTCCCCGGCCGCCATGGTGATCGAGACGCGTCCCTGATCGACCGTACCCGTGAGGACGAGCGGGTCTCGGGTGCCGGGCAGGTTGACGACCGACGAAAAGGAACGCAGGCCGCCGTCGTCATCGATCGAAAGCCGGCCGCGGGCATCGAAGGAATCGGTGGCCTGGTTGGCGACGAGCCGCTGCGCCAGGCTGGCGGCCCAGCCGGGAAGCATCTCGTCCCAGGGAACCCGGTCGAAGTGGAGGCGGCTATCGACGAACAAGCCATGTCGCTGCGACCGGGTTGCCCGCGTGACCGCCCAGCCGATGGGGCGGTCGTTGCACTGCACGGTCCAGGCCACCGGTACGAGCCGGCTGCCGGTGGCATACATGGCCTGATGTCCCGGCGGGGAACCAGGCCGCCAGGCGGGCATGATCTTGGCCGCGAAGAGCCAGCCGGTCGCCACGGCCCAGAAGCCGATGACAACAGGTGTAAAAAAAGGACGCTGGAGCATCGCGTGGCTATCCAACGCGGGCCAAAAATCAAAAACCCCCGAACGCTTGCAGTGTAGCCGGCCGGCCGGTGTGGGAAAATCCTCAGTGTGTGCGGCCCCCCCAGACCGCCCTGCCTCGCAGAATTCTCACGCGATCCTCTCCTGATTCACACGGGACGGCTGGTTGTCAAAGGGTCTGCCGCGGCGTAAACTCTGCCTCAGTTGGGAGAGGCGGACGACCGGGGTTCCTGCATGAGCCAGGGCAAGTTCCTGGATGTCTGAGGCCGATTGGCGAACCGACGCACTCCTGCTTCGAGCCGCCAGCCGGTCAGTCCCTCACACGAGGTCCGAGCATCATGTCCAAAACCATGAACACCACGCGCGACGTGTTCTACCACCAGCGGTGCCCGGTCTGCGGGCGGTTGCTGCAGATTCGGGTGAACCTGCTCGGCCAGCGGGTTTATTGCCAACACTGCGGGGGTGGTTTCGTCGCCCTGGAAGCACAGGCCGGGATCGCAGCTGACGCTGGGGCCAAGTCGACCTTTGACCGTGCTGATGAGTTGCTTGAGCGGGCCGCCCTTGTGCTCGAACAGGCCGCTCTGGACGGGGACTGCTGCTGAGCGAACGCAAGCAGCAACAGCAGCAGCGGTCGGCTCAGGTCTGCGGGGTGGCGGTGATGGTTAGCCCGAGTAGGCGGCCAAGGGCTCGCCAGTACCCCGGAAAAGTCTTGCCGACGCAGGCGGGATCCTCGACCTCGACCCCGGCGATCCGCAGGCCCGCCAATGCGAGGCTCATGGCCATTCGGTGATCGTCGTAGGTCTTGACCCGTGCGGCCCCGAGGCGGCGGGGAATGTCTGTCGGCCAGACGGTGAGCCCGTCGGCCCGTTCCTCGACGTCCGCACCGAGCCGGCGGAGCTCCCGCACGAGGTCGCCGATCCGGTCGGTCTCTTTGTCGCGGACGTGGGCCACGTTGCGGATCGTTGTTGGGCCGGTCGCGAACAGGGCCACGACCGCCAGCGTGGGCACGGTGTCGCTGATGGCGTTCATGTCGATGTCGATGCCGCGGGAGGCCAGTCCCCCGACGGTCACCGCATTTGGTTCCCAGGCAACCACGCAGCCCATCCGCTCGAGGGCGTCGCAGAAGGCGATGTCTCCCTGGAGACTCGCGCGGCTGAGCCCCTCGATACGGACCCGCCCACCGGTGATGGCAGCCACGGCGGCAAAATAGCTCGCCGCCGAGGCGTCCGGCTCGATCGCGTAGTGACGGCCGATGTAGCCCCCCGCCGGGATGCTCCAGTGACGCTGGCCGGTGATTGTGCAGCGGGCCCCGAAGGCTTCCAGCACCTGTCGCGTCATTTCGAGGTAGGGCAAGGACACGAGGTTGCCCGTGAACTCGATCTGCATGCCTCCGGCCGTGCAGGGCGCTGCCAGCGCGAGCCCGCTGGCAAACTGGCTCGAGGTGTCACCACGCACGCGAACCGTGCCCCCCGCCATACCTGCGGAACGGAGCACCACGGGGGGGCAGTCGCCGGGGCTCTCCGCCACGGCGTCGATGCCGAGCGTGCGGAGTGCGGTGAGCAGGTCGCCGATCGGCCGCTGCCGCATGCGGGTGGTGCCGTCGAGCCGGTAGGTGCCGACGCCTAAGCCGCAGACCGCCGCCAGAAACCGCATCGTCGTGCCGCTCGCTGCACAGTCGAGCGTGGCCTCCCGCACGGGGATTGTTCCCCCTGTGCCGCTGACTCGGACAACACCGGCGTTCCAGTCGGCCGTGATCCCGGCCCCAAGCGCTGCCAACCCCGCCGCCATCACCCGCGTGTCTTCGCTGTCGAGGACCCCCGTGAGCGAACTATCGCCGCGGGCAAGGGCCGCGCAGACGAGCGCACGGTTCGTAATGCTCTTCGATCCAGGAGGGCGGGCCGTGCCCGTCACGGGGCCGGCGACGGTGGGGATAAGCAGTGGCTCTGGCATGGCGTCAACGTCTGGCGGCACGGCGGATGACCGGGTCGTCGAGGAGCATCAAGAGCGGGCCCACCTGCTCCCCGCCATCGCCGGCGATCTGCCAATCGGCTCGGGCCCGCCTGGTGTCGGGGGGATCAAGGCACAGCCAGCGGGCTCCGAGAAAGAGGTGGTTGGCGGCCCGGCCGTCGGTGTCAAACCACGACTCGACGATGGCCATCGCGATCCGGGGATCGACCCGGTCGCGGGGAATGCGTTCGATCTTGCCGACCAGTTTGTAGATGAACATCGTGGGAGTGATCTCGATCACCGAGAAAGTGCGGCCATCGGCCTTGTACTCTCGCCCGGCCGTGGCCGCCTCGAATGCCTGCTCCTGATAGCCAGCGAAATTTCGGGCATACGTGGCGAAAAGCCGCCAGCGTTCGAGTCTGGAGTTGGCCTCGACGTCGTCGCCGACCTCGCTCGAGGCGGCCTTGATGGTACGGTCGGCAGTGTCGAATTCCTCCCGCTGCAGCGCCCTATGGGCGTCACGGAGCGAGGCTTCCAGCGACTCGATCATCCGGGCCCGTGCGGCAGCGTTCTGACGTCCGTCTTCGTCGCTCAGTTCAGGTACCGGTTCAGGTACCGGTTCAGGTGCCGGTTGAGGTGCCGGTTGAGGTGCCGGTTGAGGTGCCGGCGCCTTGGGCCTGCGAGGCTCTGGCGTCGGGGCGGGCTCCACCTTGGCAGGGGGTGGCGGAGTGGGTTTTGACGCCGGAGTTGGCTGGGGTGTGGGCGTGACAACGGCAACCTGCTTCAAGACACCTTTGTCGCTGATCATGAAGAAGGCCACCACCGCCACGCTCGCCGCGAGGAGCGATCCGACGGTGATGAGGATGCCCGCCGAGCCGTTGGGTCTCTTCGATCGACGGGCTACTGGCCGTCGCACCGACACAAACGGTGACGACAGCGGAAGATCCGGCGCCGCCGCCACATTCACGGGTTCCTCGGAAGGCATTTGCACAGCCGTGGTAAGGAGGGCGTCTCGGGCCTCATGAACACGGGCCTGCAGAGCCTCGTGAGCCCTGGCGAACGGTCCTGGCGAGATACCCCGCAGCCCGGCGAGGCGGGCCTCAGCAGCGTGGATAATTGCGTCGGCGTTTGTCTGGGAGGGGGGAATGCCCAGGACGCGATGCGGATCGCCGAGGTCGACCGCATCGATCCCGAGCCATTCCCGACACGGGTCGAAAGGCATGGCAGGGGCAGGATGAAAGTGGGGAGCGGCTGCCACGCGGCAACCGACCCTAAAAACCTACCAAAACCCGCGCTTGCTTGTTGACCGCAACCAAACAGGGCCCCGGCCGCAGGCCGAGGGCTGCGGGAACAAAGGCCGCCCCGCCTGCCATGCCACCTCGGATAAACAGCACCGCTTGAGCCTGGCGCTCTCCAATTGGTGCGTCACGTCACAGTCCCCCAGCTCGCGCTGGGGGCTGTGCGATTGCGAGTGTATTGAATCAGCAGGGTGCGAGTCCCTGTCAGTGGTCGGCCTGACTGCTATAACCGAG
>Ga0210003_1000982_pt1 | contig 25330 bp, 53 predicted proteins | sample LantaG_FD_182804 | JGI IMG/M metagenome (GOLD analysis project Ga0210003, IMG submission 182804) | Deep subsurface microbial communities from Baltic Sea to uncover new lineages of life (NeLLi) - Landsort_02402 metaG (SPAdes) (version 2) | ecosystem: Environmental > Aquatic > Marine > Oceanic >... | reverse complement strand
GGTACGAGTTAGGAGGAGATGAAGCGAAAAGATTTGAGTGTGACGGTAAGTTCCTGATAATGATGCTGAAAGACACTATGAATCTAACAGGATGGTTTAGAAGGGTATATTTTCAGTTTTGGGCCTTTATTTATTTCATAGCAGTTCGTATATTTGGAAAGAAATTTTATAATTATAACTAAAGAAAAAGAAAATGAAAAAGTTAGAGAACAAAGAAACAGAATTAACAAAATTAGTAGATGCGAAAAAAGTAAAAATGGGTTATGTTGACTTATTGTTATTAGGACTGAATGCTCCACCAAAAGAAGGTTGGACTACAGCTCAAATGAAAGAGAGATTTAATGTAATAGCAAAGATTGAAAAAGTTAAATTAGGAAAGACAGTTGAATTAGAGGATGCTGAATTTACTGTAGCTTATGATTGTAGAATTATAAACTGGACAATGATGCATAAGGATATTGTTGCTTTTGATGAATATTTAGATAAACTTAAGATGTAATAAATATGGTGTTACTTGACGTTGTTAATGGGATGGATGTGGTCTTTAATGTAAAAGACACTATTATGTTGGTTGGTGGAATTGTATCTCTTGCTACTGCTTATTTGACCTTAAAGTTTTCCTTTAATGCTCATAAAGATTCAACTCAAGTAAAATTTGAAAATATGCAGAAAGAATTTGATAAAGAATTAGAGATCCTTAAAATAGAGAATACCTCATCTAAAATGGGTAGGCATGCAATTAAAAAAGAATTGATACACTTGGTAGGTGAAAAATTTGATGTTGCAAACCTTAGAATAGATAAAACACAAGATGATATTAAGGAACATAAATCAGTAGTACAAAGTGAGTTCAAAGAAATTAATAGTAATCTGAATAAGATTGTAGGAATGCTTGAGGCTCAACAAAAGAAATAATTAACTATATTTGAATAACTTAAAAGTAAATAAAATGAAAAATCCAAAAATGTTTTCAAGTCAAATGGGGAAAAAAGCTAAATCAAGTGGTACTCCTAAAGTAATGAGTACAAACAAAAGAACTCCAGTTACTCCACCGTTAGAGTCAACTAATAAGAGTTCAAGAAGTAATTCAACTAATTACAGACCTCAATCTAACTAATTATGACTACAGGCAACAATAATAAATCAAGAGCTGCTAAAGGTAGAAGTAAAACTGGTCAAGGTCCTGATGTTGCTTCTGATAGAGCTCGTCAATTAAAAGGTAATTCTATTGCTGCTAATAGAAAGCAAGAGAAGAGCTATGCAACTGCTGATAAGAAATCTTTTTCTCCTTCAGGAACTTCTAAAGCTAAGGCTATTTCTGGTGGTACTCATAGAGTTTTTAAAACTAAATAGTTATGGTTTACGGAACAACTAAAAAGACTACTCCAGCTTCTAAGCGTGTTAAAACTGCGGATAAAGCTATTGCTAAAGCAAAAGCTAAGCCTACTGTAAAAAACAAAGCTAAAGCGACTAAAGCTATTAAGGTTAAGAAATCAAAACCTACTTATAGAAATACTTTTTAATTATGGGATTTTGGAGTGATCAATTTAGAGATAAGACTGGTGGTAAATATTCCTCAAAGAAATTTTGGGGGTTTATCATTATGTTTTTAGTGTGTATTACATTCGTGTTAGATGGTATAGCATTTTATACTGCAAATGAAAATTTGTTTAATTCAATGCTTATAGCTGGATGTACATTACTTGGGCTTAGAGTTGTAAGTGGAATATTTAAAAAGAAAGATGCTCCAGAGTAAGGTTTTAATATATATCGTAATAGGGTTACTATCATTAGTTTCTTTATCGAGTGTATTCAAGAATGTTAAAGACACATTCTTTCCTGCAGAAAAAACGTATAGCCTCGAAGCGGTGCAAATGATGATAAAGCATGATAGGTTAAAGCAAGAGAATAAAGATTTATTAATAGATAATGAAGTAATAGAAAAAGATAATGAAAGACTTAAAAAAGGTATTCCGGCTGATAGTGTTTTTATTGCTAATACAAGTAGGAACTACAGAGATAGCATTAGGGCAGCAACATTCAGATAGTTGTATCTGTTATACAGATGCAATGGACATTAAAGCCATTACATGCATTAGAGCACAAGCTACTAAAGATAGTATAATATCGAATTATGGTCTTCAAATATTTAATTTTAAGACTGTTATTAAAAACCAAGACACTATTCTTAAAGATGATGAAATCACTATTGCTAAACTTGAAGATGAAAATCAAGAAATTAACCTTAGATTGTTTAGTGCTGTTCGCAATATTAAGTTATTTGGTGTGGGGGGCGTGGTCATTGGTGCTGTTGCTGTATTATTATTAAAATAAAGGAAAATGAGCTACGAAGAATTTGAAATAGATACAATAGGTTATGATGAAAAGTTAAATCCATTTACATTTAACCTTGCAAATATTAGTTATTATAGAGCATATGTTGATTCTCCAACTGAGGGAAAAGGTAAATTACAAACTATGGTTTATTTGGTAGGATCCGTTAAGGCAATTCACGTTAATTGTTCTTACGATGTATTTAAAGCTAAGATAAAAGAATTAAAAGAGTCAAAAAAATAACTTTCAACCTTCCCTGGTGTAAGTCAAAGAAAAAGAGTAACCCGTAATAGGTTACTCTTTTTTGATTATTCTTTTTTGACCAAAACAATCCCACATTATTAATGTAGTTTCCCAAGTCTTCATTACGGCATACATTGAAACTTTTCTAAACTCCATGTTTTCTTTAATACTACGATTTAAGGTTTTAAAGGATTTATGACCAATAAAATGAGTCATATATCCTTGACTGTCCTCATAGTGAGCAGTAAAGGTTCCGTCTTCTGTATCGTTATAGGCATAAACTTGAATCATTCGTATTTAATTGATTTAAGTTTTTCATCTAATGCATCAAGCATCTCCTGATTACAAAATTTTCTTTCTTCTTTCTGCAGAGCTATTTCAAATTCAATGTAACCACGTTTACCTGTGGTTGCTACATATCTTCCACTCCCTATTCGATATAATTGATTAGGTAGTTCTCTTTCTATTTTAAGTCTTGCTACAAATTCCCACCATTCCATAAGGATAGGTGTGTAGGTTGCTTTTACCCAATTATTAAATAATTGTCCATTAACCATTTGATGCGATAGAGAATTTATTCTGGAGGTTGTTCTAATTTTTTGAATAATAAACTCTCCAAATCTCATTCTCAATCCTTTGTATGGTATTGTTTCTTTACATTCCATAATTAAAATAATCTTATTTGTCCTACTGAATCACAAGGATAGTGTTCTTGCATTACTTCACAAGCTATCCTTAGCTTTTCATCAGACGGGTTAAATACTTGTGCAAATTCAATAAAGTTTTTATATTTTAAAGGCTTTTGTCTATCATAATAACAATCATCTAAATCATCTTTTGTAGCTGTTATTGCCGCAATAATATCTTTATAACCTTTATGCTTATTCTTTCTATGATACATTCCGAAACAATCAGCAGTCATAACAAGTTGTGTCATTATGTTTTGATTGTTTTGATACATAATATTTATGCTTTTAGAATCTCTCAATGCTCCAGCTTTCTCTTTATAATAAATCATTATTAAAGGAAATTGGTCTTGCACCCATTGAGGATGTTTATAATCAAGGTCAAAGCTGTACTTCTCAAGATTATCCCAAGTTAATTTTTCTGGATAGATTTTATCCATTGCTATTGATAGCTCTTCAAAATATAGGAATAAGTTTACTAAATCTTTCATAATATAGTTTTTAAAAATTTCTTTCTTTCTTCCCAAGTTTCCATTTCACACGCTTTAAGATAGTTGTTAATAGATATATAATTTCTATTAACTAAAAAGTCAAGAAGTTCTTTTGGTGTAAACTTTTTCTCTTCAACCCAAGATGTAGGTAATTCACTAAATTTCATAATATAGTTTTTAAATAACAAAGAGCCACGAATGACTCTTTGAAATCTACTGGTGAGTATGAGCGCACCTCTCTAACATTTGCGTAAGCACAACGGATAATCTTTACTTGTGTTGGCGTAATTATCACTGAGCCAACTTTCTTAGATACTTCCCATTTCAAGGAAACTATCAATTAATTTAGGATTTTCAATGAAATGCTTTTTATACATCTCTAATCCCATTTGGTACTTCTTTTGACCTTCTTCATAGGTATTAGGTGACATTTCAGCTAAACATACTGTGTATGGATATGTTTTCTCTTGAACTAAAAACCAAAATGAAGATACTCCAGCTACATCTCTATAAAATGCTCCTTGTCTATCATAAGAATAATTATTAACTGATTTCTTAAAATTAAATAAAGTTGCTGGATCCTTCGATGTTTTATAATCTAAGATGAAATTACTTGTGTTAATAGCATCAACTTTGATTTTACAATCTACACCTAACATTTTCTTAGCATAAATGATTTCACGCTTATTAGCTGATTCAACAAGCTCTCTAACTTGCTTATACCCCATAGCTTTATCAACCATATCAGTAATAGCTGTAATGTCTTCTAAAGACAACATTTGTCTATGTTTGTTTTCTTCGACAATCTTGCCTAACCATTCTTTGTAGATTTTAGTAGCTCTTGGACTTTTATTTTTCTCTTTCCAATCACTACCAGATGCTTCAATACATATTTCAGTATCATCAATACCATAAAATCTACCATTAAAAGCATCAGGCTCTAATAATAAACAATGTGCTGCTCTACCAAATATAAATGTATCGGTATCTTTTTGACCTTTTTGATAATATGCTTTTAAGGTTTGAGGCCCACCTTTTAATATCTGCCCTAAATGCGAATTTGTTACATTCTTTTGGTCAGCGTAATACCAATTATCATCTTTTTCAATGATATGGCTTGCGTTTTTGTCATAATTTTCTTGATGTTTGATAAAGTCTTTTGCTTCATCACTTGGTATTAATTGACTCATTTTCTATATGTTTTAGGTTTCATAAATTTTTTTTTCTTTTCAGGCTCTATTGCTTCCCATTCGGGTTTCCCAAATAGTTTCCAATCATAGCCTCTCGTTAAAGCGTATTTGACAAAATCGATTATGTTTATTTTATAGGTATTCTTTTTATAAGTAAAATGCTTTCCGTTAAGACCTAATGTTTCTTGGTCTATTGATTCGATTAAACATAACTTAGAATACTTAAATTTAACCCATAATTTCTTAATGGTAAATTCATCTTCATTAAATAAGATAACACCCATAATACCATAATCATCAATCCAATAGCTTCTATTTCTGTATCGATTCAGTAAATTCTCGTAAAGTTCTGACATTTTTATATTTAAGTTTACGTGGTTGAAATGTCTTATCTGTCATTAGGAAACGGTCTGGTGTAAACGTTTTATTAAAGATATCCGGGATCTTAATCATATTTATATAAACATTGTATGTTTCATAAACAAACTTGATGTTGTTATTGGCTAATCTTGTCATATTACCCATATCAAACATACCTTTAGTTTCTATAATAGATACCATTTCGGGATTTTGACAAATAAAAGGTGTATTAATCTTCTCTTTAGTATTGTATAATTCAGAAACGAATATTCCAATAGCTTTAGGTTCCCAATATATTTTAAAATCAGGTGTGTAAGAACTTGGCGCAAGTATTGTCTGTTTTAAGGCTTTATCCTCTACCTTTTTCATTGGCTTGATATATTCATGTTCCAATCCTTTAGTAAGCAAGTAGGATGTTTCAATTCGTTCCCAGTGGTTGATATACCTACTTGCTTTTAATTGTTCTAAATACCAAGAGAAATACAATTCCTCACTACTGTCAAAGTTATTTTTCATATCCGTAATGTATTTATGTTGTTACTGGTTCTTCTTCTAACACTATCCAAGTTTTAATATCATAGATACCGTATTTCTTGATTAATGCTGCATTTATTTGGGGTTTAGTCCAAGATTTAGGAACTTGTAATGTTATTTGCTTATTCCCATCATAATTCAATGTTACTAATACTTTTTTCATATCTATAAGTTTTAAATTCAAAGAGCCACAAAGGACTCTTTTAAATCTTATTTGTTAGGTTGTTTCTGAATTTAATTTAACCCATATTACAGCTCCTTTTGGATGTTTATATGGTATCGGTTTATCATACCGTTTGGCTTCTGATAACATCCAAGGGTATTTCCATTTTTTAAGCAGTTCGGTATCTTCAACCTTGTGCCTATCAAAATATTTGTCGTTTGGCTTTATTGGTATATGGGAGCATCCAATTAAGTTAGCCTCTCCAACGATTAAACCGCTTCCCGATTCGATTAATCCTATAACACCCCTAATTTTAGTTTTAGTTGTTCGCATTTCCCAAACCTTACCATCATCAAATATTTTATTCAACCAATCCTTTTTTATTATTAAAGCCCTTTCCATATCATTTCTTTTCAAAGGGTTTATTAATTAATCTAAAATGTAAACCACCTTTAAATATTAATCTTCCGTTTTTATCAAACTTATCTTTTAAAAATATTTCTTTCATTACTATCTATTTTAATTATTGTTTATTCCTATTTGTTTTAAAGCTGATTCTGTTAGGGTTAATGTCCATCCATCATTTACTAAATCCTCAATAATTTCGTATGGTTTATCAGTAAGCCATTCGCAAATTGATTTAATACCTTTGTGGTAATACAGTCCTTTTCTATTAAAGTCTTTGTAATCAAACAACAACCTACTCTTTGCTTCATTGAATTGGTTAATTTTTTCATTACAAACCACCCTACATTCTTTATCTTCTTCTAATCCTTGATTGTCGCAACCACAAAAATCATTAGTATCAGGTAATACATTTCCCTCTAAATCACAAGGTATAAACATTCCAAGTGTTAAAGTCTTCTTTAGAAAGTTGGCGTACTTATGACAATGATACATTCCTGCCTCTGCCATTAAGGTTGTATGCAATCCTTGTTGCAATACGTAGTCTGTCATACTTATTAATTCCTTTGCCTTTTGTTCTGCTTCTAACATAATCTATTTAGTTTTATTTGTTTTATAATCCGAATAACTATGAGGCTCTATTCCTTTTGGTAGGTTTATAGCTTCTTTAATTATTTTTTCTAACTCTTTTACACGTTCTTTTAACTCACTTGTTATTAATTTTTGAGTTTGAAATTTATCATACCAACGACCACCTTGTTTTTCCTTCTCTTTTAGTTGTTGGGTTAATAGGGTGTTTTGTTCTTTGTTTTCTAATGCTTTTTTTCTATAATATTCTTTATTTATACATTTTGCCTCAAGTTCCTCAATCCTTTTTGATTGTGATTCGGCTAATGATTTACCCCAATTAATATACATTTTGTCAACGCTTCCCATTTTCTCTTTTACATCTTGTAATTCAAAATGATTTAACGTTATAATATATCTATTTAGTTGTTCTTTGTTTTAGTTTAGTTGGTCAATAATAAATAGTTGGTTTAGTTTATACTCAAAATCAATAAACAATAACTCTATCTCAAGGCATCCCGCCTCAATAATATCTTCTATCTCGTTATCAAGCATTTTCTCGAGCTGTTGCCATCATTTCTGCTTTCATCCAACTTAATTCAACACTAATTTGAATATGAACTTTTTCTGAAGCCTCCATAAACCTACGTAACATATACAACTCTGGATGCTTCACATTAGCTTCATTGGTTGCTGCATTAACTTTTTCTCCTTGTTGTCTTAATGAATAAATACAGGCTTCAAATGCTTTTTGTTTTTCTGCTCTGTGTTTTTCTAAGAAAAAGAGATTTGATGATAAATTTCTTCCCATATTAACCAATCCTTCAGGATTATGATTATTAGTAGAATTGTAATCTACAATGATTTGGGTAATAATGTCTAATGTTTTTTGCATAATATTATTTTAAATTACAGAGAGCCCATAAGGACTCTCTGTATTTTTTTAAAATGGTAAATCATCTACTACTCCATCAGCATTTGCAACTGGTGGTGGATCTGCTGAAACTATCGGAGTGTTTGCTCCTCCTGCAGGATTATCTCTTTCCCATTTTGCTAAATCGCCATCAAACTTTGCTTTATCCTTTGGATTTAGTGGTGTAAAAAGATAAGATTGATTTCCTTTTATATCCTTATCAGGAAACGTACTAAAAGAATAATCAATTTTAGTTTTAATGTTAGGCTTATTGTTAAGCGCAGCATCTACACCTGGATATTCTACTTCCTTAAATAATGCTTTAACTTCTTTTCCAATAGCGCTAATTATTACTTTTTCTCCACCTAATGTGAAATCTGCTCCAGCATGAGTTAACAATTCTTTGATTTTTCTATTTTTGAATTCTTTCGTATCGGGAGTATCTCCTTCTCTTACTCGATACAATCTTGTAGAATTGCTCTCTTTATTTTCTCCTTTTGTTTCAAATACAAATTCAATATAAGGACATCCCTTAAAATCTGCAGTAGTTGGAGACATTTTGTAACTTTTAATTGTAACAACCTCAACACAAGGCTTACTTAGATATTTACCACTTGTTTCAGCATTTGCAATATCATTCATTTCATCTTCTAACGACATAATTTTATTTTTAGATTAATAATTAAATTTATTGTATAGGCGAAACAACTACTGGGGCTGTTTCAGTTATTATTACTTCTTCTTCATTATAATATTTTTCACAAAGAGCAATAACCTCTTTTAAATCATTACCCATTGTTGGCGGTAACATTTCCATTGGAGATTTAACACCTGTATGCTCATAACCTTTTTGTTTATTGGTTATAAAACGATACTCCGCTACTCCTTCGGCATTGGTAATCATATCAGTAAATAAAACAATAACAAATTCTTTTTCAATTTGTTTTTTTAATGCTCCTTGTACTGCTATACATCTTTCTTCAACTCCATTAACACCTTCAAAAATATGGTCAATTCCTAAGAATATAATATACTTATTTGTGCTTTTAGATCTACTTAAGATTCTTCTTATTTCAGCTTGATAATCAGCCCATAAATCAAATCCACTATAACTTCTTCCTGAAGCTAAGAACTGTTGTTCTATCATTGAAGTAAATGATTCAATCACTATCGTATCAGCTATTTCTGATATTATTGCTTTTTCAAAAGCTACATGAAAATCCTCCATATTAGCTATTGGTACATTAAGCTTGAACTTATTACTCCCTCTAAACGGAAGTGCTTTCTGTTCGGTATTTAAAATAATTGTTCTCTCTGGATTTAAATTTCTTAGAGATGAAGATTTACCTGAGCCTGATGGCCCAACTATAAAAATGTTTGGTTTCATAATTTAATTGTAATAAATGAAAAAATTTGTGCCAGTTTGGTCTTTTATGCTATCAACGACAGCATCATAATACACCCTCTTGGACTTACCTTTAAAATTTTGTATTCGTGTTTTTTTCAATAAGACTTGTTCACAAGCCAATTGTACTGTAATATCATCATCGATCATATCAATTGTCCGGTTCAAACCCTTGATAAATGATATATAATCTTTTTGACTTACATCTTTTGCGGTTAAAGTTATACGTGTTTTAGCTCTACTCATAACAATGTAAATGTACAAAAAATACACAAGAAAAGCAACTTAGCTCTTCCCTTTTTTAATGTAAGTGTATTTTTGATTTTTACGCTTTCTAAGATTAACATCTTTACCTTCTTTTTCAACTTTACGTTTATAGTGAGAGCTTAATTTAAGGGTAAATAACCCTTTTATATTAATCTCTTCATTACGCATCATAAGTTTTCTTAATCCATCATAGAATTTTCTAATGATTAAATGTACAACCCTACGGTCTAATCCTGTTTCTTTGGATATTTTATTGACTATTAGACTATGCCTATACTTTCTCATTATTAAAATTCATCTCCTAATGGTAGAGCTCCTAATTGATTTAATTTTAGTTGTTTCATCTCTTCATAGCTATTATTAATAAATTTAGCTTTGCTTGATTGAAATGCAACCTCAACCTTCCCAATACCTGTTGAACGACCTTTTGCAAAGATTAATTCAGCATATTCGGTATTAGGTAAATCTTGCTCTACGATAAAGTATGCTGGTCTATGTACAAATATAACCATATCAGCATCTTGCTCAATAGCTCCAGACTCCCTTAAATCTCCAAGAGTTGGTCTTTTGTTTGCTCTTGCATGAATAGCTCTATTAATTTGAGATAGTGCTATTATGGGTATTCTAAGTTCTAAAGCAAGATTCTTAAGAGTTCTTGTAATAGTAGCCACTTCTTGTTCTCGATTTCCAGTATTTCCAATATCACAAGTTGCTAATTGTAAATAATCAATGATTACTATTTTGGCCTTATGCCTAATAACAAACTTTCTTATTTTATTACATATGTGTGATAAATTCCTACTCTTATCGTCAATAAAGAATGTTTTATCTTCAAAATTCCCAATAGTTTTATCTAAACGACTACGATCTTCTCTTGATAACAATCTTGTTCTCATTTGACTTAAATCAATATCAGACTCAACAGCGTACATTCTATTCAATAACTGCGTAGTTCCCATTTCTAAACTAAAAAATGCACAAATAATATCATTCAATATCCAATTCTTAAACAGAGTTAATACAAATGCAGTTTTTCCCATTGAAGGAGCTGCTGCAATAATTATTAATTCTGTAGGTTCTAAACAGTAGATGAACTTATCAACTTCTGTTACATAGGTTTGAACAATGGTATCTCCCGCCTTTTTAGGCTCTAAACTTGCGTATACATCTTTATTAGCTTGTAGCAAATCAAATTCTGCTACATCTCCCATTTCTTGTATATCAACAATTTTGGAATTAATCTTATTAATTACTTCTTGAGGATCAACCATATCATTACAGTCAACATTAATCTCTTCGGCCAATAATGTTAATTCTCTACGCTTTGCATAACCATGTAAGATACTTACGTGCTGTTCAAGATGAGCATCAGAGTCCACTCTACTACATATATCATTTAAATAGACAATTACATCAAAACCTTTTGTTTGAGAAAATATAACATCAGTATATTTCTTTTGAATAAGTTTATCGGTAATTGTAGCTAAATCTATTACAGAAACTTCGGAAAGTTCTTTAATAGCTAAATAGATATATTTTGTATAAGTTTCTGAAAACTCTCTAATACTCAATTGAGCTGCAACTTTAAAGTAAGATTCTGGATAATTTGCAAGTGTAGCTAATACTATCTCTTCTAAATCTAAATTAGATTTACCAATAAAATTACTGGCACTCATTAAGTGCAACTGTAGGTTATTTCTCATATTTTATATTTTTAAAACAAAGAGCCACAAAGCACAAACGCCTTGTAACCCTTTATTAGAATAAACTTAATTGTCCTTCTTCATTGTCTTCTGCCTCTTCTTCAGCTTTAACTTCTTCTTTTAGTTTAAGTAGTCGTTTTTCCCACATTAAATCATGCTTCATCTGAGATTTATTTTCTTTTTCCTGTAAAGAGCCAGGTTCAGCTTTGCACACTAAATGCTTTTCTTTGTACAGTCGCTCTTCTTCTGTTTCAAAATCTTCATCACTAATGATTTCAGGAGTATTATCTCTCATTTTTTCATATTCAAATACTGCTATTTCAGTAATGATAGAAACATCTTTCCATCCGTTTTCATCATGTACTTCCGTAGAATATCCCATATTAGGACTCATTTCAAGACCTGTTTCTTTATAGAACTTCTCATATTTAGCACAAGGAACATTAAACTCATTATGCCTACTCTCGGTAGTCATTTTAAAGTTACACGAGCCTTGAGGAATAAGAAATGCTCCATCATAAGCACCAAGAAGATAACCCAATTCGATAGCTTTAAATTCAAATTCAGGACCTTTATACTGAAGAAGTTCTTTGGTATCAGTTTTTACTTGTTTTCCATAAGGTGGATTTGAGATAATAGAAAATATTTTTCCTTTCATCAGATCCTTTACTTGCTGAATAATTTGAGGGTCAAAGATATCTCCATTTATCCAATGAAATTCTGGCATTAACTTTTTACCAATTCTATAATATTCGGCACAATTCTCAATACAAACTCCTGTAATATTCATTTCATTACTTTGAAATTGATGCATTCTAAGAAAGCACCAAGATAATACTCCAATACCAGCACATAAATCAACAAAGTTTTCACTTCTTGCACATTGCTCTACGCTTCTTGCTATTTCCATTGGCGTAAAGTGTGCACTAACTAAGTTGTTCATATTTGTAGCTCCTTCATGATAGTTTTCGAGAACATAAATTTTATCATCATAAGATAATTCATCTTGTTCTATTATTTCCATAGCCTTACTATGGCGTTTCATGGCTTCTTTGGAAATCTTACCCATTACTTTTTAAGCAAATTACATAATTCAAGAAATTCTTCGTGCCAATTACCATTATCATCAAAGACTGTATAATCAACATAATCGTATTCCGCAAATAAGGGGTATAAATCCTTTCGATTATAAATTGTTTTAAATGTGATAATTCTTTTATGAACACTAATTTTAAGATTGGTAATTGTAAGAGCTCCTTCATCCATCAAAGCTATTTCAAATGGTTCTTCATAACGTTCGTCATATCCCATTTTAACACCTTTAGGCGTTAAATCATCATGGATAAGCAACATTAATCTCCCCATGCATTTTAGTAGTTTAGACTCGTTGAATAAGTCTCTTGGCATTACTCTTGGATAATCTTTATTCATAATTTAAATTTTAAGTTAATAACATAGAGCCATAAAGGCCCTATATTATTACAATAATGTATTTTCTTGAACACCCTCGAACTGAAACTCTCCCTCTCCAGAATATCCTTGTGTTTGTTTGATATTTCTTAGATTGAATAATTGGTCTTCAGAAAGTTCTTCATTGTCTCTTTTTACTTGAGTTTGACAAATATGTATTGCATGCACCTCACAATCTGCTACGCCAATAATATCTCTTGATGCATAGCTGTGATGGATGTCTGTTTTATATACTAAGTATATCATACGTCCTCCTTTTTTGTTATTGCAAATGAATATTCTTCATCTTCATTTCCATCTCTACCCATGTGGTAGCCTTCTTTTAGTTTTTGAAACACTTGGTCTAATGAAAGTTCAAAGCCCGAGTCGTTTATTTCAACATCTTCACAAGTTATTTCTATTTCTATTGTATATTTTATTCTACTCATGCTGCTTCATTTAAGATTCCTAAATATTCAATAGCTTTAAATGCATCTTTCATTGCATCATAAACTATCATTTTATCATTCTTTAATGCTCCAAGCCAAGATTGAATATAAGCCACATTGTTATCTACAACATCATTTTCAATTCCTGCTTTACTACATAAGAATGCTGAGGTAAGCTCTGCTACTAATTCTTCACGAGCATATCCTTTACTGCCTTTTTTATGATGTCCAATGATTCCATCTCTATCTAATCTACTTGTATGTCCAGTTGAATGAGCCATTTCGTGAAACAATGTACAATAGTAACCTTCAGGTTTATGAAAGTATTCTTTATTGGGCATTGTAATAGTATCTGCTCCTGGCATATAAAAAGCTCTCTGTCCATTATCATGAGAATATGAGGCTACCTTATCTGTAAATGTAGATAATAGTTCCTCACAACTCTCAATAGGATTGAAGTCAATAAGATTTTCTTCTTCAAACTTTTTCTTTTCTTCATCAAAGGGATTCACAATACCCTCAATCTGTTCTAAATTGAATACGGTAGATTTCTTTATCATAGGAAATTTAACATCGTTTCCGTTATTATCTTTCTTTTCAATGAATTGAAAATAGACAATAGGAATACCACGTTCTCCTTTCTTAACATTTCCACCAAGTTCTTTAGCTTGATTATAAGTAAGCCAATACGGTGTAGCTCTATCTTCAAGTAATGCCTCAAAGAAGTTACAACCTTTATATACTTTCTTACTTATAAAATTTTGAGGATAACCGAATTGAACGGATTTCCAAGGTTTTTTCCAAGGGATTTCCCCTTGTTCTAATTTTTCTACTATCTTGTCAGTTAGCTGTTGATATACGTCAATTTTAGCTTTCTTTTTAAATGTTTCAATCTTCATCTTCATCATCATCTTCATCATCATCATGTCCTGCTGGATTATGAATTTTATATCCGCATTCACAATAAACGATAGTTGGATTTTCTTTGTCCTTACCGAAATTATCCCCACAATCGGGGCATCTTAAATCTACTGCCATATCATTAATTTTAATTATTAAAAATCGTGGTCATACCACTTTGTTTGTTTGTTTACTATTTCTACATAATCTTCTTCATACTTAAATATATAGCCTCCAGAATGTTTTCTTTCTCCTTTACAACAGCGCTGAATATTAGAGCCACTTACTTCAAGTACTCTTTTAGCTACAGCTATAGAACTAAATTTAAATACTCTTCCATTAGCTTCAACACTTGTAGCTACAACAGCTTTTTCCCTCTTAGGTGTAACTGTAAATCTTCTTAAAACACTAAGAGATGTTCCAATATCTAAGATTTCTCTATCTATTCTTATTTTCTTTTTTTGAGAAAGCTCAAGATATTCTTCTGAATCAGTATAAATACTTAATTTAAAGAAGTATACTTCAAGGTCATAACACGTATAAATACTAAATCCTAACATAATTTTGATTTTAAATTCAGAGAGCAACAAAGCTCTCCGAATACTATATTTTTATTGGTTTTGTAATACAAGTTGATAGATTCACATATCCACCTTGATGAGTTATTCGATATTTGGTCAATAATGTCCAAATAAGGTTCATTCCGGTACTTACCAAAACTGAATTAATAAATAAATCTTGCTTTAATAATGCTTCCCTGGTACTACAACTTGGTGCATCAATATCCTCATTTTTCTCCATATCTGAAAACATTTGGAGAACATTTTTTAAGAAATCTACGTTGCTTGGCTTAGGTTGTTCAATATAATTAGATCCTAATACAAACTGTCCAAAATCTCTACCATTACCAAAGTCTAACCAATAATAGGGAGTATTAAAATCAGATAATGAAAAAACTCCAATAGCTGCAATTTTTATTTCCTTTCTTGCTTTTACATTATCAACACAAGAAATAACAATATTAGTGCCTTTCCATACTCTTTTATGGAATTTTTCAGTTACAGCTCTCCAATCTAAACCATAAAATCTATTTAGCCTTGTAATGGCTACTACAGATTTATATTGTCCTAAATCAGCTTGAGAGAACTTTTGCCTACCAATATTAGTTTGTTCAATCTTATCATCATCAATAGCGTACACCATTAGACCAGGATGATTTAATTGTTGCAAACTACAATGTATTTTTGCTAAGTCGTTTAAGACTTGCGTTCCGTTACCACCTACACCTACTACTGTAACAGTAATAGGATGTAGAGGTTCCATAAAATATTGTGGTGCATAGTGATAATTAATCATTGTACTTTATATAATTCAGCAGCTTCCTTCATAATAGAAATTACAGTTATCATTAATTCATGATTACGTAATACATCATTAAAATCAGCCCAATCATTATTTTGTGATATTAAATCTAAACATTCTTGATAATTCATATTAAATCCCCTATAGTTTTATTAGTAGCTATCAATACATTCTTATCGAATGGTAGCTTACCTTTGATTTGACGATTAATGAAAGTGGTAAGATTTCCTACAATCGGACTCTCTCTATTTAAGTGAGAGAATTTAGATTGAAAGAACGCATCTTCCCAAGTTTTCATTATTTTACTTACTTCTTTTGAATTATTAACTTTAGCATTTCCCATACATACCTTTCCACCACCATAAACATTATGAAATGGTGCATCATATAGTATAGTATCTTCATTAGGATTATTAGTTTTAATAGCCCAAACTGATAGATTTGTTCCTTTTAACCTAAATACCAATGCTGGTAGCTTCATTAAGCCATCTTTACATAATCCCTTAGTAAAAGATAAATTCCTTTCAGATGCTTTAATATACCATATTACTGTAGGTTCTGCATTTTCATTATTAAATGCTAATAAGTTTTTAGGAAGTAAACCTTTGCAATATGTTTTTTCTAATGCTACTGGATCTATCTTCTCTAATAATTCTGCCAATAGTTTTTTAGTCAGAGGAACTCCCTCTAACATTTGATAGCCATTACTACTTTTCTTTATTTTCCTTGATTCCAAGTAATTTTGATTAGAATCACCTTGTTGGTAAACAATAATCGCAGCTGCAGGAACAAAGTCTTCTTTTATAATATTATTCATAAAAATCTTTCATTATTTTATCAGCATAATAAAATGTTGAACTTTCTTCAAGATAGTTCTTCATTTCACGCCTCTCGTTTTTATCAAATATTTTTACTTCTCTTTCATTGGTAGTCTTATAATCACAAAGAACTACTTTTAATACTTGATTCTTGTGTACAGTTACTTTTACTGTACCATAATAGCAACACTCTCCAATATGGTAAGTCTTGCTTTGTTTACCTGTTAATTTTACTTCTTCAATTCCGAACATGTGGTTGGTTTTTACATAAATAATCTCTTACTGTAAATAATATTTCATAAGAGCTATCATATCCAGCTCTTGAACAGTAAGTTTTAACGTGCTCATAATCATTATCCCTACCTTTAGTAAGAATATAACCATGAATAATTTCTCTATCTCTATTAAAATGTCTTACTTTATAAAGAATATGTTTTGATTCTCTGTCAGCCATTGAAACATGATCTCTCATACAAGTAGGAATATTTTCATTGAAATTTTTAGTTAAATCCCAATTCTGTAAATATCCTAATGGCCTATCTTCAAATCCATTATGATTATCAGTATAAGCTCTAATACAGGCTCCATTTAATGTGTTAGCTACAATGTTTCCAGTACTAATAATATTAGTCTGTTTATCAAAGGTTTTATGACCTGTATTAATTTTCATTTTATTGGGATTTTCCCATTCAATTTTTCTCATAGGGTGTAGTTTTATTAATAACAAAGAGCCACTAAGGGCTCTCTGTATCAATATAGTCTTGCAACTTCTTGTAAATTATTCAATAGGTATATCCATTCATAAGGAAAATAAGATTCTTCTTTATCTTCTTCATTCATTTCTATCCATCTAAACGGTAGTGCTCCATAGTTTTCCCAATTTATTTGAGTATTCTGACTATCGTACCGAGAATAAGGGTCATCATCATCCTCATATCTCCATCCAATAGCACAATAATCTGAGGGCATTACTGGACATCCATCATTAAATTCTTCTTCAGTAGCGTGGTAAAAATCCCAAAATTTAGTTTCAGGATATTTAGCAAGTAACTTTAAAGCATTTTCAATAAATTCTTTACAAGATTTTTCTTTGTTGTTTTTAGGCTTGAATAGTTTATAAAGCTTCATATTAAAAGATGAGCCTTTAATATCATTCTCAACTATTTTGTAATTACCAGTTTTATATTCCTTTATATAATCCTTGTAAATTCTAATAGCTTTTTTATCTCTATCCGCACCTTTCATTTCAAGCATTTCTCTCAACTCTTCTTCAACCATTTCGTCTGTATAATCATTATCAGCATTCCAAAAACAAGGAACATTAAATTGACCATGTAAAAGACCTATTATTCCTACCATTAAATCATACAGCATAGGATTTTCTTCTTTAATTGTAGGATAGAAATCTATACCTACAGAATGTCCTCCTTCTGCTATCTGATAATCATACATTCTTTGAATACCCTCATCTTCTATTGACCATATTGCTTCGCTATGAATTTCTTCATAACAACGGAACATCCAGTCAAGGAAATCTATTGGATCTGTATTCTCATTAAATGATTTAGAGTGTAGGAATATAGATATATCATCTTTCATTATTGGATATAACTTTTTAATCAAATCAATAGGACTTACTCCATTTTGGAACAAACCTTTTTCATTTAAGTAATCCAATTTTAAAGACTTTATATCTCTTATACTATTGGTTGTAAGAAAATTGACATAGGTAATACTCTTTCCTTTTGCTCTCCTATTCCTTGTGATAGGTTGCTTTTGGTTTCTTCGAGAATTATTGATACTATTGAACTGTGAAATGCTTTGTCTATCTTGTTTTTTCTTTTTGCGGGTTTCTGTTTGCATATGAAATCGTAAAATTGGTTAGCATTCATTATTCATTAATTTTTAAGTTTAGATAATCTTGTACCATATGGCATTCAGAACTATGTCCAATTTTTTCACGAACATAATCTTCCCATCCATTTTGAGGTTCATCTAAAACTTCTTCTACTATTACTTCTCCGTTTTGATAATCTAAAATAGTTAGCCACATATTTATCCTTTTGTTCCTACTGATGTAGTAAATTCATATTGTAATGCATCATTTACAACAGTTGGTCCTGTTACGTGAGCATTTGTTAGCTCTGGATATTGATTAGAATAAAAATCAAGCACATCGTCTTTCGATATACTTTCATTTGGATCCTCCAATACAACATCTTTATGTTTAAATACTCTTTTTAGTTCTGTTACCTCCATCTTATCCTAATATTTCAATATTATTACTTGCTGGAGCTATTGGAGCTTCAGCTTTAACTTCTGCATTAAAATCCTTTTCACGTTGCAACATTTCTTGATGCCTCATCTCCTTTTGTACTTGTTCTTCCTCAGCCATTTCTTGCATATCCGATTTAGGTTCTTCAATAGGAGTAGCACTTGGCTGAGTTGCTGCAGGATTATCTGCTATAGTTTCTGGATTGAATACTAACCAAGAGTTTAATCTTATAATGTATTCTTCCATAGGCTCCATATCCATTCTTGTAGGCTTAGGAGTTCCAGCTAAACTAACAGGTTTATTATCTGAAGTTATTTGACTAACTTGAGGCGCTACTACAATATTTTCTACTATTGTAGGCTTCATACCTTCAGGATTGTTATCGTAAAGCTTAACTTCTGGAATAATATCTGCAACAACGGGAACAACAACTGGAGCAACCACAACATCAACAGGAGCAACAAATGCTTCAACTTTCTCTTGTTTTTCAGGAGAAATAGTTTCAGGAGTTGCCAATGCTGGACCTTGATTTGTTTGAACTAATATATTGGCCTCATCAATTATTTGAGGTTCACCAGTTTTAACTAATTCTTCTTGAGCTTTTTCAATAATTGGATCAGCCTTTACTTCTTCAACTACTGCAAATATATCAGGAGCAGTTTCTGCCTTATGTTTAGCTAATAAATCAAGAGCCTTTTTGTACTCTGGTGCAATTTTCAATGCTGCCTCAATTTTCAATACTGCTGCAGGAATCTTATCTTCTTTAATTAGCTTGTCTGCTTCATCTAAGAATTTATCTGCTTTATCAGTAAGTTTCTTAGATTCATCTTTCTTAGCCTTAGTAATAGCATTATCTGCTTCTGTTTTTTCTACTGCTCTTTCAAATTGAATAAGATTTGTAGATATTCCTGATACTTTTTGTAACGGTTGTTGAATTATTCCTGCAAACTGTGCATCTAATTCTTCAGCCGTACCTTTTAATAAAATAGGAGTAATATTACCTTTCGCTTCATCCTTACAAGTAAGTTGAGGAAACACAGATACTACCAATCCTGTTTCATTTTTACTGATTACGATATTTAAATTCATACCGACTAAGTGTTGTTCAATACTTTTAAAAAACATATTTATAATTTTAGGTGTATAATAACTAAAGAGCCACAATGGGCTCCTTAGTAAGGTACTTAGTAAGGTATTCTATCTACCTTCTAATTCATATTTAGCCATGCTTCCATTGATATAACATTTAGCATTTTCTTTAATGAGTTTTAACCTTTCAGTTTTAGTAGCTATAGACTTAGCTAACTCTCCACCTACTTCATCAATAACTCTTGCTAATGCCAAGGCTTTCAATTCAGTGAAATCTCTTAATTCATCCCCCCAACGTGCAACAACATATCGCTTTACGTTAGTTTCATAAGCAATGCCATCATTTTCAGGCTGAGCCTTACATTCTTCTTTAGTATCGAAATACCTTGTAGAATTATCCTCATTTTTAGAATTGTTGTAATACTGAGAAGTAATTCCTACAACAATAGGATCTGGTTGCTTATCATCAGCCCAAATCATTATTCTATTAAAGTGTTTCTCTTTTACTGAGAATGCAATTTGTTTTAATACTTCTAATGGAATAGCTGTATTCTTATAATCTTTAAAATTAGTCTTATTTGGACATAGGGTTTCATATACTCTTTCCATTCCTTCGTTCATGTATGGATAGGGTATTGGACTATTATCTCCTGTTGAGAGTCCTAATTGACCTTCCATTCCTAATTCTTTTGCTGTTGCTTTCCATTCATCTAATGATTCTACATCAAATGCAATGTCTGAAAGCTCTTTGTTAAACATATTTTCTACCATCATTTATTGGGTTTTAGTTAATACAAATTTAAACAAAGAGCACCAAAGAACGAAGTTCTTTAGTACCCTAAGTTATCCTCTTTTGTTAAGAGGTTCCTCCACCCAATATTGTGTCAATTCCATTTAGATTCCTACTGATAGCATTTACTCTCGCATTGATGCTTTCTCTATAATCATCTAAGTCTTTTTGTGTCGTAGCTATAAAATAGCCATCTGAAGTTGCCACAATATTTCTAATGATTCCTGTTGATCTAATAAAATTCAATATCTTTCTCAATCGAGGTCCAGATATTAAATGTCCTTCAATTCTTAGTTGCTGACACATTTTTGCATTTTTAATTGCGTTCTGTTTACCAACTCTTTTAACTATTCCTTGTATTACTCTTGGAACAATTTTCTTTTCTTGGTCTGTTAATTCGTGAGTATATAATTCCCAATTGATAATCATAATATTCCTTCGTCTGTAAATGAATAAAACTTATCTGCAGTTACAATAATATGGTCCAACAAATCAATTCCAATTGCGTGACAACCAGCTTTAAGCTCTTTTGTTATAGAAATATCCATATTACTTGGATTGAGATTTCCGCTTGGATGATTGTGTGATATAATGATTGATGTAGCTCCAGTATTTAAAGCTGTTACTAATACCATTCTTTTATCAATTATGGTTCCTGTAATACCACCTTGGCTAACTTTAAACCAACCAATAGTATTATTCACTCTATTTAAAAATAGAACTATAGCGCTTTCACAATATTCAATGGTATCAGCATCATAAAGTTTTTTCAATAAATCATATGAAGTTCTGGAGTCTGATATTTTAACTCTTTGGGTTTCACCTGATTTATATTTTAATGTTATTTCCGGTAATTTACTTTTAAGTAAAGTCATAGTTCAACGATTCTACATTCATCAGCTAAATCATCAATAGATATTTTTGTTCTAATAACTACCTCTTTGTAGTAATATCCTTGAGCCCTATATTTATCTACGAACATACGAATAGCTTGTTCAGCTTCTTCCTTGTTTTCGTATTGCTTTAGAACTTCTATTGGCATACCATCAGGTCCTATTACTATAGATTTATTTGTCATATTATTTAAGTTTTAATCATTTTATGATTCTTGTCTCCAGTCCCAAGGTTCCATATCATCAAATGCATCACGAAAATCCATCTCATCGTGCATCATTTGGGCTATGTCTCCTCTTGGTTGAAGAAATTCTTGCAAGCGTATCTTTTCGGCATTAGCTTTAGCTGTTTCAATGTTGCGGAGTACCATCTTGAATGCATTGCGGACGTGGTTATCATCCATATCATCTACATTCATTTTTTTACCGTCTTTGGTTGTCCAATATACGTCTTTACTCATAAGTCTTTAATTAAGTCCTCAACCTTATTATTCATATCGATTCTAATACGATTTACTTGAGAACGATTGTGCATTCTATTTAACATAATGTTTAAATAATGAGAAATCATATAGAAATCTTCTCTTGCTTTACTAAATGTTTTTATCATTTTATATTATTTAGGTGGTTAATAAAAAGAGCATCTAAAAGTAGGTTGCTCTGTATTAAAATTAAGTATAAATATTCTATTGGCCCCAAAGCACTTATGTGTGCTCACTGTCGTATGTTTATAGTCTAAAATAACTGATTCATAAGGGGGTTTATTTCCAATGTGTTTTTATCCCTTCTCCTTATGATGCAGTTAATTCCAGCCAATTCGGTAATACAAGTTATACCTTCTCAGTAGAATATTTAATACTAAAGAGCCACAAAGTGTCGCTCTTTAGTTATTATCTATTCAATACTGGCTGTACTATTGTATTCAATCTTAGTCTGAAAGGTATAATCGCCCTCTTCATTTTGATACATACAAGCATTTCTCTCTTTACTGCCATCGAAATCTATATCAACATATTCAAGATATGCTCCAGGATCTCCCGATTTAATATGAATAACCTTAGTCTTTCCTTCATCACTAACAAATACTATTTGATAGTTAAGATTAGTGGCCAATCGCATTCGGTATTTAGTAGATATTTTCTTGGTATCTACTTTGGTCCAATCATCAGAACTATCATCTTGACTATAAACAGTGATGTCTGCATTATGGTCATTTACTATATTACCTTTAATTTTAAGGTAATCATTACTTGATTGGGCTGAGCAACTGCCTACTAAGACTGCTCCAAAAATTAATAATACGGCAAATATTGCCATTGCATTTTTTACTTTCATAATTAAATGATTTAAGTTAATAATAAATTCAAAGAGCAATGAAGCCCTTTGAAATGAAAGCAGTGACTCTTTGATATAAATATCTCAAGTATGTTCCTATAGTTTAACCGAATTGATTCCATCTCCAAATATATCTGAAGCTCTCAATACAATTCCATTGTAACTAAACATTAAATACTTATCTCTAACAAATGGTTTAACCCATACGCTAAAATTCTTTTCTTTGGGTGCAAAGAAATTTGATGCTAATTGTATTCTAACTCTCTTGATATAATGCCCTTGCATCTCTACCATTGCATTACCTCTACGATTTACCCTATAGAGTAGGTTATTCATTAATTCACTTCCAATCGTTGGTTTACGGCTTTTTATTTTAACCGATTCCACACATTTTAGGCTGTTTTCTTCGAGTAATTCCATTAATTTGCTCATTGTCCATAGTTTTAAGTTAATAATTTCCCTCTCACGATTCTTACAAAAGATGTATATAATAATACTATCACAAATACCTATTCTGTACTTGCCTATGTATTTCTTGAATTAAAAATGGATCACTAATAATATCTTTAATATTCCAAACATTTAATCTTAAATAATATTTCCATCTTTTTATTTTGTGCTTTTTCATCCAGTCTATTGTTTCTAAACTTACTCCCGGATTGTTCTCAAGCCTTTTAATGTAGATAGCTAACTGGATATTCCAATCATCTGCAAGTCCATTAACATAACCTACTCTTAGTATTGTAAATAACAACACAACTAACACTATTGTAAACTCTACCATCTTTTAATTCTTTAAGTAAATAATTGATTTCAGTCTTTCCTTTGGCTTAACTACTTTAAACCAACATACCCTAATTAAAAAACGAGCCTACTAAGTTGTAGTAGGCTCGTTTGTGTTATTAAAGTTTAGGCTCGTTAATAGAAACAAGTTGTTGAAAACCACGAGTGGTATCCATTTTTGTTTCTAAATAGAATGTTTCTCCAACAAATCCCTGCAATGCAGTTATTAAATTGGTAATGTATTCTTTAGGATTAACAAATCTGATAGCAACACGAGTATTGTTATCATCATCAGCCCAAATAAATGTTACATCATCTCCATAATTAGCTCTAATTACTGCTAATTGTTCGTTAGTTGTAAATTCAATAGGTGCTAACATTGGTGTACCGTCTGCATTCATTAAAGCAACTCCATTTTCATCTGCTACAGGTTGTGCAACATATTCAACAGGATTACCTAATTGCATAAATAATGCTTTAGCTTGTTCATTTTTAGAATGTTTAGCTATGTAAACGATTTTACCAAATACTCTTAAAAATCTTGCTCCCTCTGACATACTCACGTATTCATTATGACCATAAGATTCATCATTTGGTTTAGCTTTACTTTGGAAGCTAATTAATGCACAATCATTACCTTTCTTAGATAAATGAGGCACTACTGCTTTAATTGTTGCTAAACCATTTGGCATAGATACTTTAGTTGTGTCTGAAGTGTTAGCTAATGCTCCTGCTCCAGAAAAAAATGCATTTAAATCTTTCATTGTATTTTATATTAGTTTATAATAAATTCAAATAGCCACAAAGCACAATCGCTTTATGACTATTTATTTACTATCCAAATAGTATCTCTAACTCGTTAATAGTTAAATCACAATCTAATAAATACTGTTGTCTTGCTATATCTTCCATTGGTATGAAGTTTATGTTATTCAACATTAAATAACAAAGAGCCCAAAAGAACTCTTAGATATTTATAAAACCTACAATAGTTTAAATTCAACAATAGTTCTTTGTTCTTCAAATGTATCGTTAGGAAATTCTAATAAGAATATAATTTCTTTGTGCCCATATTCTTCTTGAATTATATTAGTACTAATAACATGTTCAGGATATAATTCAAAAAAGAATTCAATATAATGATTAATTAAATCATTAAGATTAGGACTAATAAAATATAGGTCAACATGATGGTCTTTTTCTAAAGCATAATAAATCATAATTTATAGTTTTAATTAATAATCAAAGAGCAATAAAGCTCTTTGGATAATTACTCATTAATTATCAAATGCAACCAACATTATGTGGCTAACATATCGTGTGTTTATTATTGTACTGCGATAACACACGACTAATCGTTATCAGTACTCAATCAAGGCTTACACTCCTTGATAAACAATGGCATAGAATTGAATTATTCCAATCCCCCCTCCTGTGCGTAGTTTACGTCTACAAATCGGATTCCGTTTACATCATTTCGAGATGGTTAGCTTTGCTCTGTACTAACAAGTGATTTTGGCCATACATCACGTCTGATGCACAATCACTTTAATTATGAAATAAACTACGTATCATAACCTACGTTGTACTGTGTTATATAACTACTATCTAACCGTTACTCGTTAGATACAGACGTACATAGTTTTATTTCAACTATTACCTGCAATGATTAAATTAATAATCAAATAGCCTAAAAGAACTTATGTCTTATACTCTATTCGTATGTAATCGTTTGTAGTCGTTTGTAGTCGGATAACACCATTCTAATACACCTATCCGAATGTAGTCGTTTAATGTCGTATATTAATACAATGCTAATCAATTACTTACAATCCTACTTAACATAATAACTTGCAACTGTCACAAATATCGACTAACTTCGTCGTCTAAGACTGTCTAAGACAACACAAGCCAATCGCCCACAAC
>Ga0210003_1000981_pt1 | contig 25333 bp, 27 predicted proteins | sample LantaG_FD_182804 | JGI IMG/M metagenome (GOLD analysis project Ga0210003, IMG submission 182804) | Deep subsurface microbial communities from Baltic Sea to uncover new lineages of life (NeLLi) - Landsort_02402 metaG (SPAdes) (version 2) | ecosystem: Environmental > Aquatic > Marine > Oceanic >... | reverse complement strand
TTAAAAATATATACGAAGCAGTTGAAGCCTGCTTAAGTGTTGATGTAGAAAAAATTAAGATTAAACCTTCTGATAGAATTTTGGATGTTGCAATATGAAGGACATCTCTGGTAAAGAATTGTGTAAAATTCTAAAACAGAATGGTTGGGAACTTAAAACAATAAAAGGTAGTCATTATGTTTATATGAAAGAGGGAAGAAAAGAGCGAATAAGTATTCCTGTACATAGCAACAAAAGCCTTAAAAAAGGCTTACTAAAAGCCGTTATAAAATTAGCAGGCATTAAATTAAAACCAACCGATAAACAAATAGACCGGTAGACTGGCAGACTGAATTTGCTTATCCGATTGTCTTTATCTTGTATTTGACTGGCAGACTGGCCGACCGGAAGACCGGTAGACCGAATTGAGGTTTTCTTATGCCCAAATCCGAACTTAACGCTCTATTAGAGCTAAAAGAAAATCCAAGTTTATCTCAAAGATTGTTATCTCGTAAACTTAATATCTCTTTAGGCCTAACTAACTCTATCCTGCAAAACTTAATTCATCGGGGTTGGATAAAGGTCCAAAAGATGACTGGCCGTAAGATTCTCTATCTTATCACCCCCGAAGGCATGGCAAATGTCAGCCGCTTGATGTATAACCGTTTCCAGGAAACCCTCCACTACTATCATTATACCAAGGATTTACTTACTGCTTACTTAATGAAACTCTACCAACAAGGAGAAAAAACGATAAATATTTATGGTACAGGTCAGCTTGCCGAAATCACTTACTATGCCGGAATAGATACTTCCTTAAAACTAAATGCTATTATAGCCGATGACCCATCCAAAAAGATATTCCTTGGCCATGAAGTCCTGACTCTATCTGATTTTATCGAAAAATATTCCCAGCAGCTTTCTGAAAAATCTCAGAAAGAATTGCTAATTATATCTACCGTCAACCCGGATAAACTTCAGCAAGAAATTAAAAAACATAAAAATATATCCAAAAATATCAAAATAATTGATATAGAAACTATCCTAAAAACTATCACTTAAGGCTTACAATTTATAAAATCTAAAAATGAATAACGAAAAACGGATCTTATAGTATTTTGCTTGCATTTATAGCCCGCGCTATAACTATCCGCTATTACTATACGCTTATTTCGTATTTTTCTTCGACCGGCAGACCGGAAGACTATATTTTGTGAATGAATTAAAAAAATTAAATAAGATAAGGAGATAATACTAATTATGAATCAAAAAAGAGTATTGATTACCGGTATAACTGGACAGGATGGTTCTTACTTGGCGGAATTATTATTAAGCAAAGATTATGAGGTATTTGGATTAGTTAGAAGAACAAGTATTTTGAATTTTGAAAGAATAAAGCATATACAAGATAGAATTGAATTGATATCCGGAGATTTATTAGACCAAAATTCTTTAATGAATGCAATTAAGGAATCTAATCCGGATGAAATCTATAATTTAGCTTCACAATCTTTTGTTCCAGCTTCATGGAAGCAACCTGTATTTACTGGTGAAGCAACTGCTTTGGGTGTGGCGAGAATGTTAGAGGCAATTAAAGCAGTTAATCCAAAAATAAAATTCTATCAAGCATCCAGTAGCGAGATGTTCGGGAAAGTAAGGGAAGTTCCACAAACAGAAAAAACTCAATTTTATCCAAGAAGTCCGTATGGAGTAGCAAAATTATATGGACATTGGATTACTGTTAATTATCGGGAGAGTTATAATATGTTTTGTTGTTCCGGAATATTGTTTAATCATGAATCACCGAGAAGGGGGTTAGAATTTGTTACTAGAAAAGTTACAAATACTGTGGCTAAAATTAAGCTAGACTTATCTAATGAATTAAGATTAGGTAATTTAGATGCCAAAAGAGATTGGGGGTTCGCTGGTGATTATGTAAAAGCAATGTGGCTAATGCTTCAACGGGATGAACCTGATGATTATGTAATATCTACCGGTTTAACACATTCTGTGAAAGATTTATTACTGGTTGCATTTGATTATGTTAATTTAAATTGGGAAGATTATGTGGTAATAGACCCAAAATTTATAAGGCCAGCTGAAGTAGAATTATTACGTGGTGATTCTACAAAAGCTCTAAAGAAATTAGGATGGACACCTGAAACAAGTTTTGAAGAATTAATTAAAATGATGATTAATGCAGATTTAGAGAGAATAGAAAATGATATTAAATTATTTAATTTAAATAAAAATAGGAAATAATTTTATGAAAGCTTTAATTACGGGAATTTCAGGTTTTGCTGGATCGCATTTAGCGGAGTTTCTTATCGATAAAGGATATGAACTTTTTGGCACTTTTTATGATAAGAGCACATTTTCAAATCTTAATGGTTGTATAGATAAAATTGAAATATTTGAATGTGATATAAGAAATTATAATAGTTTAAAAAAGATTTTTAAAAAAGTTCAACCTGATGAAATTTACCATTTGGCTGCAATATCATTTGTACCTACTTCATTAAAGAACCCGAAATTAACTTTTGATACCAATCTATACGGTACATTAAATCTTTACGAAGCAATTAAGGAGTTAAAATTTAATCCTAAAATATTATTTGTAGGGTCTGCTGATGAATACGGATTAATCAAAAATAGTGACTTACCAATAAAAGAAAATTGCCCTTTGCGCCCTGTGAATCCTTATTCTATAAGTAAAATAAGTGCTGATTTTCTAAGTTACTTTTATTTTAAAAATTACCATTTTAATATAGTTAGAGTAAGACCATTTAATCATATTGGGCCAAGACAATCTCCTGAATTTGTGTGTTCCAGTTTTGCTAAACAAGTAGCTGAAATTGAAAAAGGTCTTAAAGAATCCATAATAAAAGTAGGTAATTTAGAAGCGAAAAGAGATTTTACTGATGTTAGAGATATGGTAAGGGCATATTGGTTAGCTGTTCAAAAAGGGGAATTTGGGGAGGTTTACAATATTTGTTCCGGGAATGAGGTTTCTATCAAGGAACTTCTTGATAAATTTCTAAATATGTCTAAGAAAAAGATTAAAGTAATACAAGACCCCAAAAGACTTCGACCCTCCGATGTTCTACTTTTAGTGGGCGACTTTAAAAAGTTTACAAAACAAACTGACTGGAAACCAGAGATTCCATTAGAAAAAACATTAGGAGATATTCTGAATTATTGGCGTGAAAGGAGTTAAACTTGAATACAGTTCAAAGAATTGCAAAAAATACAGGAGTGTTACTAATTTCCCAAGTTATTAGTAAAATTTTAGTCTTTTTCTATATCATGCATACTGCTCGTTATTTAAGAGCAGAAGGTTTTGAATTATTATCTTTTGTACTTGCTTTCACCGGAATTTTTGGAGTTTTTACTGATTCAGGGCTTAGCTTATCTTATATGGGAATCCAGACAAATAGATAAATTAATCAAAAATAAGGAAAATAATTTTGGTAAATAAAATAAAAAAAATATTTAATAATTTAATAACACCTGGCGAAACTCTTTCTCAAAAAGTAGTAAAAGGCGGTTTCTGGGTATTTTTTCTTAGAATAGTCAATCGTGGATTAAGTTTGATTAGACTTATCATTCTTGCCCGTATTCTTTCACCAAATGATTTTGGATTAATGGGTATTGCTCTTCTTACTATGTCCACCTTGGAAACATTTTCTCAAACAGGATTTCAAGCAGCTTTAATTCAAAAGAAAGAAGATATAGAATCTTATCTTAATAGCGCCTGGACTGTTTTAATCTTAAGAGGATTCATTCTCTTTATAATATTATATTTTATTGCTCCTTATGCGGCTATTTTCTTTAATTCACCAGAGGCAAAACCAATAATTCGAGTTATTGGATTTTCAATTCTTTTTCAAGCATTTACCAATATTGGTATTACCTATTTTAAGAAAGAGTTGGAGTTTAATAAAGAGTTTATATATCAACTCTCTGGAACCTTAGCGGATTTTGTTGTTGCAGTTTCTGCTGTTTTAATTTTAAAAAATGTTTGGGCACTGGTATTTGGTTTGCTTGCAGGTAATGCAGTTAGATGTTTTGTGAGTTATTTAGTACATCCTTGCAGACCTCATTTAAGTTCTAATTTAGGAAAAGCAAAAGAATTATTTGGTTTTGGAAAATGGATTTTAGGTTCGAGTATCTTAATTTTTTTACTTACACAAGGAGATGATATTTTTGTAGGGAAATTATTAGGAACTGCCGCATTAGGTTTTTATCAATTAGCTTATCGGATTTCAAATTTGCCGGCAACTGAAATAGCTCACGTAATTTCTCAGGTTACTTTTCCTGCTTACTCTAAATTACAGGATAATATTCCCAAATTAAAAGTAGCCTATTTAAAAGTCTTACAACTTACAGCATTTTTATCTTTTCCTATAGCTGGTTTAATTTTTGTCTTGGCTCCGGATTTTACCAAGATATTTTTAGGGGAGAAATGGATGCCAATGGTCCCGGCAATGCAGGCATTGTGTATTTTTGGAGTAATAAGAGCTTTAAGTGGAGCAGGAGGTTCAGTGGTGTTAGCTATTGGAAAGCCCAAATTTACCGCATATTTTACTGCTATTCAGCTGTTCATTTTAGCATTAACTATTTATCCACTTACTATTAAATATGGAATTTTAGGCACAGCTGTAGCTGTTACTTTATCTACCTCTATTGTTATAATCACAGGACAAATAGTCATAATATTTAAAATTATTGATGTAAAAATACATCAAGTCTTAAATCTGCTTAGTCCTATCTTTTTAGCCACAATTATACCTTTTGGATTTATCTTTGTACTTAAAAATTTTATAAAAGAAGAAAGTAACTTTTGGATTTTCTTAATATTTATCCTTTTTTATATAGTTTCGTTTTTAATTTTATTCAATAAGCTTTATTGCGGTAAAATTTTTATCACTTTAAGGAGATATAAGGAGATATTTTTATATGATAGTAAGTAGTGATCCTGACCTTAATATTCATATTCAATGGTATGAAAGTGGTTTTTGGAATCCACGTATAAATATAGTGTTAAAACAAATAGAAAATTGGGAAGGGAAAAAGGTATTGGACATGGGTTGCGGAATTGGGACTTTTGCAATAGAAACAGCAAAAAGAGGAGCGGAGGTAATAGCAATTGATAGCTTTGATGAATCAATAAAGACCTGCCAAGAGATGGTAAAAAAATATGGGTTAATTAATAAAGTTAAAGTAATTAGAGCAAATATTCTAACTCTACCACTTCAGGCGAATACTTTCGATGTTATCATAATAGCAGATGTGATTGAACATATAGTTGACTCTTCAAAACTTCTGGACGAAATTAAAAGAGTTGGGAAGGAAGGAAGCATGGTAATTTGTACTACAAAAAATACTTTATCCTTTTATTTATTTTTAGGATATTTAGTACACCGAAATATAGGCATGATTCGAAGAAGTTTACAATCTTTACATAGGATATTCAATAGGGGGAATAAGAAGATAGATAACCGTAATCCTTATATTTCCTACGCAGGACATGTCAATGAATATGATCCTTTTAGGCTTAGGATGGATTTTAAGAGGGAAAGATTCAAAATTATATATCATGCCACATACTCATGGAATTGGCGTTCTGACTGGGAGAATTTGAATAGAATTTTTAGGCCCTTCTTTTCTTCATTTCTATTTAAGAAGATTCAAAATAAATTATTAGGATTATTTTTAGGGCACGATCAAATTATTGTAGCCAAGGTATCTAAAAATGAGAAAAAATAAAAAGAAAATATTATTTAACGTTTCCGGAAGTGGAGTTTTAAGTTCAAATAAAGGTGGAGCAATAGAAAGAATAGTAGCTAATCAGTCCAAATATTTTTCTGACGAATTTGAAGTAATAATTTTTGGTCCACTATTTCCATTAAATAAAAATGTAAAAAATATTAATTATGATAGACGAATGAGTTTAAATTTAGGTATTAAATCTTTCTTAAATGATATAATATTCTTAATTTTAGGTCTTTGGAAAATGCGCAAAATTAATGCAGATATAATTGTTTCAACTCATGAAAGAAATTTTATTTTATCATTATTTTATGCGAAAATAAAGAAAAAACCTTTGATTGCATGGGAATTAGACCATGTTTTTTGGATATCACCATGGACGATAATTAAAAAAGTTTATCATTATTTAGTTAAAAAAGCTACTCTTGTGGTAACAGAGAGTTCGCAGCAAAAAAGAAGAATGATAAAACAATATATTGATTCAGATAAAATAAGAGTAATTTATGCTCCAATTGATATAGACAAATATTATCCTTTAGACAAAGAATCAAACAGTAATTATATTTTATATGTTGCAAAATTTACAGAAAGAAAAAATCAACTATTATTGTTAAAAGCATTTAACAATATTGCTAAAAAGTATGATGATTTTAAATTAGTTCTTGTAGGACCTAAAAGAGGAGCATTTACCGGAGCAGAGGATTCTGTTTCTGAATATTATATACGATGTATGGGTTACATAAAAGCGAGTCATTTAGAGAATAAAGTAATTTTTTATGAGAATCTCGAAGAAGAAAAATTAGTAAAGCTTTATCAAGAAGCTACTCTTTTTGTGTTCCCATCATTAGAAGAGGGCTTCGGAATGACATTATTAGAAGCAATGGCTTGTGGTTGCCCTTGTATTTCGAATAATATTGAACCTATGCGTGAAGTTTTGGGGGAAGCTGGTATCCTTATTGATACCTCAGATGTAAACTTGTTATCAGGAAAAATTATGTTTTTATTGAACGATCCAGAATTAAGAAGAAAATTAGGCAAATTAGCAAGAGAAAGAGCAGTTTCACTTTTTAGCTCTGATAAGATACATAGACAATTTGAAGAGATAATTATAGAAACTTTAAAAAAACGCAAACGAATAGCAAAGAAGGTGAAAAAATGAAAATAGCATTTTTCGTAGGTGAATTTCCAACATTATCAGAAACTTTTATCTTGAATCAAATTACAGGCTTATTAGATTTAGGACATGATGTTGAGATATTTGCACAAAGTAATCCTAAAGATAAAAAAGTTCATTCCGATATAGAAAAATATAGACTTATGGAACGAGTTCATTATTTTGCCAAGCCTTGTAATAAAATTAAGCGAATATTAAAAGCAATATTTGTAATAGTTACAAACTTTCATAAAAATCCACTCAAGATACTGAAGTCACTAAATATATTCAAATATTGCAAAACAGCTTTATCTTTAAGATTGTTGTATACACTTATTCCTTTTTTAGATAGAAAGTTTGATATAATTCATTGTCATTTTGGTCCAAATGGAATTATTGGTATACATCTTAAAGAAATAGGAATCCCAGGGGAATACATAACCAGCTTTCATGGATATGATGTTAACAGTTATCCCAAAATAATGGGCAAAAATGTTTATGAAGTTTTATTTAAAAAAGGAGATCTTTTTACCGCAAATACAAATTTTACGAAGCAACAAGTAGTAAAGATTGGGTGTGATGAGAAGAAAATTATAATTCTACCTGTAGGGCTCAGGATTGCAAGATTTAATTTCTCTACAAGAAAAATCCGAAATGGGGACCTTATTAAAATATTAACAGTTGGAAGGTTAGTTGAAAAGAAAGGTTACGAATATGCAATTAGAGCAATAGTAAAGATAGTTGCTAAACACGAAAATATTTTTTATATGATTGCAGGTGATGGACCTCTCAGAGATAAATTGGAATTTTTAGTCTCAGAATTAAGAGCTAGAAAATATGTAAAATTCATGGGGGCAGTAGAAGAAGATGAAGTTTTAAAGCTTTATCAACAAGCACATATTTTTGTTCTTCCAAGTGTGACCGCAAGTAATGGAGATCGGGAAGGGCAGGCGTTGGTTCTTCAAGAAGCTCAAGCGGTAGGATTACCTATTGTATCCACTTTACATAATGGAATTCCAGAAGGTGTACTTGATGGTAAATCAGGTTATCTCGTGCCTGAGAAAGATGTAGATGCTTTGGCGGAAAAGTTAGAACGTCTTATTGAGCATCCGGAAATATGGCCAGAAATGGGGAAATGTGGAAGAAAGTTCGTTGAGGAAAGATATGACATAAAGAAATTAAACCAACAATTGATGAAAATCTATCAAAATCTTATCAGAGGAGAATACTAATAAATTTGATGGTGAGCATTATTGGGAGATAGGAAAGATTGGTTTTCCACTAAGCAAAATAACTAAAGATATTTGAAAGCAGGATTTAATATTAAAAAACAATAAGGTAATAGATTTATGAACGGAAATAATATATTTTTTTATGAATATAAAAAAATATTTCTATGTATTGTTATTATTCTAACTTGTCTTTTAATTGGAATTAAAATATATGGTTTTGAATTAGGTGCACTATTACTTTTATTAGTTATTATTTTTTTTATTATATATTTTTTATTTTTTAAAGATAACAAGCTTTGCATTAAAAGAATAATAATTCCATTATTAATAACGTCAGTTTTATTGCCATCGATCCCGCTTTCTGAAGCACTTCCGCAAATTCGACTGGATTTTGTCATTGTTTTTATAGGTACTATATTATTTATTTTTGGTAGTTTTATTACAGGGAATTCTCTGCATTTTCGGGTAAATCCAATATATAAATGGTATATTCTATTTAGTATTATAATTTTAGTTTCAATATGTTTTTCTGCCTTTAGTAAAAGCAATTATCCTATTGTACGTGATTATTGGGAATTTATAAAATTATTAAAGTATTTTTTAATTTTTGCTTTAATTAGTAGTTTACATATTTCTTTATCAGATTTACAATATTATTACAAAATTACTCTTATTATATTTTTAATTACAACTTTGATAGCATTTATACAACATATAAACTTATACAATATTAACGATATAGTTAATCTAATTTATTCTACTAGTAAAGCAACATCTGAACGTGTAGTGGGAACTATGCAGAATCCAAATGATTTTGGTGCATTAATTGTGATGGCATCAGCATTGGCATTTTCAGGAGGATTATTTTTCAAAAAAAGATCGATTCGTTTTTTTTCCTTTTTTTGTTTAATAATTTTTACTTATTCTATTACATTAACTGGTTCAAGAACGGCTTATATTTTATTTATAATAGTAATAAGCTTTATTTTATGTATAAAATACCCTCCACTATTGATTCTGAAAAGAAAAGGAATGTTACAGAAGTTTCTGCTCATATTAATTATTTTATTAATAATATTTTTTATTATTATTAAACTTGCACCAGATAGTTTTTTATTTAGATTAAATACACTAAGAAAACCTTTTCATACACAAAGCTGGCAAGAAAAAGTTATTACTTGGAATTATGTATTTAATTTAATCAAGAATTCACCAATATTTGGTTTGGGGCCCTGTAAAAGTATTATAGATTTTTCCGTTGACAATGAATGGTTGTTAATAATATTTAGATATGGAATTTTAGGTTTATGCGTTTTTATTTTGTGGATGATGAGCATTATATTTGAACTCTATAAAATTAGAAAGAATTATTCAGATGAAGAGCTTGTTGTATTTACGGTAGCTTTGCAAGCAACATTAATAGCGTATTTAGTATATATGATTCCTGCTACCTTTCTTGTTAATATACAGCTAATGTCGATATTTACTATTATTTTAGGCTTGCCTTTTTCTAAATATAAAAAGAAAGAAAAATAAAGATTATGAAAGTATTAGAAATTTCCAATTTATATTCAATACATTACGATTTTACTTGCTGAAGTGGTAACACACAAACAAAATAACACCCTAAAAAACAAAAGGTGTCAAGTAATAGTTATTTCTCAAACGACACAGTATCTAACTATAAGAAATTAAAAAACTGTAATTTTGGGATTAGCCTGTAAGCCTGATATCAGTTATACTAGAGAGTTTTCAGTAATTAGAATTGTTGAAGAGCTTATGGAAAGAGATGCTGAGATTGAAGTTTATGACCTTAACATAATATTTATAATAACGAACTCTGGAGAGTTTTATTATGAAGAAAATATAGAGGGAATTTTAAAACCGGCGGAATGTATAATATTGGTTAACGTACATACATTATTTAAAGTAAATTTAGAAATATATCTTAAAATAATCCACAATAGAGTTAAAGAATAATAATTGATGTGATAAATATACCAAATGGTATTAATAGAAATAATTTTGTTATACTGTTATTATCTTTTAGACTAGGGGGTTAAAGATGTGCAAAGTATATAAAAAATTATTTTATAATATTTAATAATAAAGTTGATTTAAGATACGGTAAGATGATCCCCTTTCATTACGATTTTATAATGAAATAAATGTTAAATACAAAATGTTATATTTTTTAAAATATATTGATTTATATTTATTAGGTTTTTGTTCATAAGGAGATATTTTAGATTGAGAATAGCATATATTATATGGATTGAATCATTGGAAACTCCAATTATAAAAGGGCAAGTAAATGAGATTCTAAAAATGATAGGTAATAATTTATCTAAAAATGATAAACTTTTCTTTTTTGCATTCCAACCTGTTCATCATATTTTACTGCATTACCGAGAAATACAAAATATAAAAAAAGAATTAAAAAATAATAATATAAATTTAATTATAATTCCCTGTTTAATGTTACCTAGAGTTATTAATTGGACTAATGCAAAATGGTATATAATTCCAATAATTTTTATATATACTTTTCCGGTATTGCTTTTCTTACGCATAATAAAAAATATTAACCTTTTTCACTGTCGTTCATATCCGATAATGCTATCAGCTATAGCAGTTAAAAAATTAACGAAGATAAGAATAATATTCGATCCTAGGTCAGATTTCCCTGAAGAAAATATAACGTCTAATCAGTGGAAAGATAATTCTATTTCTTATAAAACATGGAAATATTTAGAAAAAAAATATTTGAAAGAATCAGATGTCACAATAGCAATTGTTAATACATATGTTGAGCATTTCAAGAAAATATTCCCGAATTCGAAGCTTGCAATAATACCAAATAATGTAGATATTAAAAAATTTAAATTTAATAAAAAATTTCGTCAGGAATTTAGAACAGAAAATGGAATTAAAAGTGATGAAATTGTATTTTGTTATTGCGGGAGCATGGGAAGTCATTGGCACAAGCCAGAAGTTTATGCAAAATTCATAATAAGACTTAGAAAATTTGGCATAGCTCATCGTTTTTTATTTATAACTCATAATGTATGTGTTTTAAAAAAAATATTTAATCAATTTAATATAAAACAGAGAGAATATTTTGCTGTAAGTTCTACACTTTGGGATGTAGCAAAATACCTTTCTATTGCTGATTTTGGGCTAATTTTTATGGATAGATTCAAAATTGCAATGGCAATAAAAACAGCTGAATATTTAGCCATGGGTCTGCCAATAATAACAAATCCAGAAGCAATGGGTGCAAAAGAAATAGTTGATAGATATGGTGTTGGGGTAGTAGTAGAAGATTTTGAAAATATTGATTTTAAAGTTATCGAAAATTTAGTCAAGAAGAAAGATGAGATTTCGTTAAAATGCAGAAAAATTGCTTGCGAAAGATTTTCTAACGAGAAAATTTCAACACAATATATAAAGATATATAAAAAATTAAATAATTAATTTTTAAATAAAGATTGTACTAATTTCGAGTAGTATTTAAACTTAGCTTAAAATAAATATATAGACTTATTATTAAAAGTGTAGAATTAAAGGAGAGTAAAAAATGAAAGGCATAATCTTAGCCGGTGGAGCGGGGACTAGACTTAATCCCTTGACCAAGGCAGTGAGCAAGCAGTTAATTCCAGTTTATGATAAACCGATGATCTATTATCCCTTATCTACTTTAATGTTAGCCGGGATTAAAGATATTTTAATTATCTCTACTCCACAGGATTTGCCTAAATTTACGGAGCTTTTTGGAGATGGGCGAGAGATTGGCCTAAATATTTCCTACAAAGAACAGCCCAAACCGGAAGGGATTGCCCAGGCTTTTATAATCGGAGAAGAATTTATCGGGAATGATTCGGTGTGTTTAATATTAGGGGATAATATATTCTACGGGCATAATTTATCGATGACTTTGCAGAAAATGGCAAGGATAAAAGAAGGGGCTTGTATCTTTGGTTATTGGGTGTCTGACCCGCAAAGATATGGAGTAGTGGAGTTTAATGAAAATCACGAAGTTTTGAGCATAGAGGAAAAACCGAAGTTTTCTAAATCCAATTATGCCGTTCCCGGACTTTATTTTTATGATAATGAAATTGTGGATATAGCTAAAAATCTAAAGCCCTCTGCCCGGGGGGAGCTGGAGATAACTGATGTAAATTTAACTTACTTAAAGAAAGGAAACCTTAAGGTAGAGCTTTTAGGACGGGGTTATGCCTGGTTGGATACCGGTACTCCGGACAGTCTGCTTGATGCCTCAAATTATATTGCTACTATGGAAAGAAGACAGGGTCTAAAGATTGGCTGTATAGAAGAGGTGGCTTTCAGAATGGGTTATATTGATAAGAACCAATTAGCGGAAACAATTAAGAAATTACCGATGAATGATTATAGAAAATACCTGGAAATGATTTTAAAAGAAGAAAAAAGATAAGGCAGCAGGAGGAGGAGGAGGAGGAGGATGGTTATGGAATTTAAAAAAGGGGAAATAGAAGGGGTAGTAATAGAAAAATTAATTAAATTTTCTGATGAGAGAGGTTTTTTGGTAGACACTTTCAGGGTAGATAGACTGCAGGATGATTTGCAGCCGGTAAGGTGCAAGTAGTGTACAAACAGAGGGTGCCCTTTTTGGCGAATCCTATAAGAATTTGATATTATTCTATAAGAAATATCGTTCTTCTTGTGAAGTATTAAAGATGAAAGCAGCCATAGGCTTGGGTTTCCCGTTTAGGATCTGTTATTGGGTCTTTGGGGTGAAGCTAGGAAGATCGGAGCATAAAGTATATTTAAGAGGAGCACTATCTGTGCTGAAGAATTTATTTATAAGGATATAGGAGAGTACTATTATGATGGGCAGCATGAAGAAAATTTACAAGTTCGTTACATATTTCATTGGCAAACTAACAAAAAAATACTATTTTGAAGATAATATAAGAGTGTATCCAGATGGAATTAGCTTCAATCGCTTTGGAAGAAGGAGAAAACCTACAAGAAACGCTTTCAATAATTTCTTAAATCACTGCAAATTCTACAAATTTGCCGCTCAATTTGCCAAGGATAACCGAATTGCTGATGTAGGCTGCGGATCTGGATATGGTTGCAAAATATTAAAGAAAAATGGCGCAACATTAGTATGCGGATCAGATATTTCTAAACATAGTGTCAGGTTTGCCAAATCCCGATACGCTGATTTCGCTGAGTTCACAGTCCAAGGAATAACTGATATGAGAGAATATCAAGATGATTTCTTTGATGTTGTAGTATGCAGCGAAGTGCTAGAGCACATCAAAGAATATAGGATGGAAGAAAAAGCCATTAGTGAATTAAAACGCATCACACGGGATGGAGGTTTGTTGGTTGTTGGGACACCAAATATCGAAATGCTTGGCGAACACGGGTTTTCTTTTGACGAAATTAACACTTTATTCCATAAATATTTTCTCCAATTTTGCATTTTTGAGAACGCCCTTCTTCCTTTTAAAGATAAGAGATTATTGTGGGAAAAGAGACTATCTGAAGAGAAGGTAGGCATAATAATCTCGGAGCTTATTGATTTGTCAGAGACTGTTTTGCCAGATGGTATAAATCCTGAAATTAAGAAGGGGATTAAAGCTGGGAGATTCAAGTTCGCAAATTATGATATTAATACCAGATTACTTCATAACACGCATTCATGGGTTATTTTGGCTGTAAACAGCAAATAATAGGCTACATCGAGCTTTGCCGGATAAAGTGTATGAATTGAAAGGCAGGAAGAGGATGGTTATGGAATTTAAAAAAGGTGAAATTGAAGGAGTAATAATTGAAAAATTAAATAAATTTTATGATGAGAGAGGATTTTTAGTAGAAACCTTTAGGACAGATAATCTGTCGGATGATTTACAGCTGGTAATGAGCTATATCTCTTATACCAGACCAGGAATCGCTCGAGGGCCTCATGAACATAACAAGCAGACTGATATATTCTGTTTTATAGGACCAGGTAATTTTAAAATAAAACTTTGGGATAATCGGAAAGAGAGTAAGAATTATGGATGTTGTGTGGAGATAACTGGAGGAGAGGATAATCCTATCAGGGTAATTGTCCCTCCGGGGGTAGTTCATGGCTATAAAAATATTTCAGAAGAGGTAGATGGGATGGTGTTAAATTATCCTGATAAATTATATCGGGGTTGGGACAGAAGAGAAGAAGTTGATGAAATAAGGCACGAAGACAAAGAGGATGAATTTTATTTAGATTTTGTTAAAGAGGATAAATAATTTATGATCTGGCTTATCGGGAATAAAGGGATGTTGGGTAATGATGTAGAAAAATTATTAAAAGAGCGAGGGCTTACTTATTGGGCTAGTGATAAGGAAGTCGATATTGGTGATTATAAAGCACTGGAGAAATTTGGAAAAGATAAGAAGATTAAATGGATAATCAATTGTTCAGGATATACTAAAGTAGATAGGGCAGAAGAAGAAATAGATGAGGCCTTTAGGATAAACAAAGATGGAGTTAGGAATATTGCCTTATTTTCAGCAAGTAGACAGATTAGATTAATTCATATCTCTACTGACTATGTCTTTGATGGCCGGCAAGAAGGGGGTACAGTTGCTTACAAAGAAAATGATAGAACTAATCCTATAAATATATATGGTAAGAGTAAATTGGCTGGAGAAGAGGAGATAAAAAAGATTTTAGAGGAATATTTTATCATTCGTACGGCCTGGCTTTGTGGATTGCAAGGAAACAATTTTATTTATACTATGTTAAGATTATTTAAAGAAAGAGATTTAGTAAAGGTAGTAGAAGACCAATGGGGTTCTCCAACTTATACAGTGGATTTAGCGGAAGCTATTTTAAAGATAATAGAAGATGATTCAGTTAGTTATGGGATATACCATTTTACCAATGAAGGTATGACTAACTGGTATGAATTCGCTCGGGCTATTTATAAAAAAGCTAAAAGATTAGGATCGATTGAAGGCATTAAAAAAATAGTGATAGAGCCTATTAAAACTGAAGATTATCCTACAGCTGCCAGAAGGCCAAGATTTTCGGTTTTATCTAAAGAGAAGATAAAGAAGGTATTTGATTTAAAGATTAGAGATTGGGATGAGGCGCTGGAGGATTTTTTAAATAATTTGTCGTTGCGAACGAAGTGAAGCAATCTCGGTTTTTGAGATTGCCATGTCGCTTTGCTCCTCGCAATGTCAGTGGTGTATATGTTTTAATAAATATTTACCAGAGGGTTATATATGATGAAAAGGAAATTGGAAAATATTTTAGTGACAGGGGGAGCAGGATTTATTGGCTCAAATTTTATTCATTATATTTTTAAGGAAACTAAATTTAATGGGAAAATTATCAATGTAGATAAGCTGACCTATGCCGGTAATTTGGAGAATTTAGTAGAGATTGATAATAAATATGGTGGAGAGAGATATTTTTTTGAGAAGGCAGATATTTGTGATTTTGATGAGATTAAAAAGATATTTGAGAGATATAACATTGATACCGTAGTTAATTTTGCCGCTGAATCTCACGTGGATAGGTCAATCTTTGGGCCTAAGGATTTTGTGCAAAGTAATATAATTGGAACTTTTACTCTCTTAGAAGTGGTTAGAGAAAATTGGGAAGGCAGAGAAGATGTACTTTTTCATCATATCAGTACTGATGAGGTTTATGGTTCTATTGAAGAGGGGAAATATTTTTATGAGCATACCGCCTATAAACCCAATAGTCCTTATTCTGCCTCTAAAGCTTCCTCAGACCATCTGGTAAGAGTTTACCATAGAACTTATGGCTTACCTGTCACTGTTTCTAATTGTTCTAATAACTATGGGCCTTATCAATTTCCGGAGAAATTAATTCCTCTGATGATATTAAATATTTTAGAAGAAAAAAATTTACCGGTATATGGTGATGGCAAAAATGTGCGGGATTGGTTGTATGTGGAAGACCATTACCGGGCAATCTGGGAGATATTAAATAAGGGAAGGGTTGGAGAGACTTATAATATCGGTGGAGAGAATGAGTGGGAGAATATAAAACTGGTTAATATTCTTTCTGAAAAGATAGCGAAGATAAAGGGAAAAGACGAGGGCTATTATAAGAAATTGATTACTTTTGTGAAAGATAGGCCCGGACATGACAGAAGATATGCTATAAACTGCGATAAGATAAAGAAAGAATTAGGATGGAGTAGGCAATATAATTTTAAAGAAGGATTAGATACTACTATTAAATGGTATATAAATAATCAGGGATGGGTGGATAGCGTAAGAAGTGGAGATTATAGGAAATGGATAGAGAAGAATTATGGGTTGAGATAAAAAATAAATGTATATTGCTTTTACATAAATGGAGTATGTGGTGAAAAAAATATGTAATTATAAATATTTTAATTTATCTAGTATAACTTATTTTGATATTTGCAAAAATATTTTTTCGAAGTCTTTTGTTGTTTTTCATAATGATATTTGTTCCAACAAAATATCAAATGACTAAAGCAATTTTGTTAGGCGTGGCATTAATATTAATTTTTGGTAATATATTGATAAATAGAAGAAGAATAAGACTTCATCGAATTAGCTTACTTTGGGTTATTTTTTTTACCTCTTGCCTTTACTAATTTATGGCTTATAAAAAGGAAGAAATTTGATGAGCAAGATTAATATTATTATTGTTAATTGGAACTCCGGAAGGCAACTTTATAGTTGTCTAAGATCTATTTCTGGTATAAATGAAGATGGATTTAAATTGGGTCACGTAATAGTGGTAGATAATGCCTCGACAGATAATTCACTTGAGGGATTAGAAGATTTAGTATTGCCTTTGGAGATTATTCGAAATGATAAAAATATAGGATTTGCAGCTGCGTGTAATAAAGGTGCAAAGAATAGTAAAGCAGATTTTTTATTATTTTTAAATCCTGATACAAAATTGTTTTACAATTCTTTAAGTGTGCCTATAGCTTATATGAAAAAAATGGGGAATGAAAGAATTGGAATATGCGGTATACAACTTGTAGATGAAAAAGGTATTGTTCAGCGTACATGTGCAAGATTTCCAACATTAGGACAATTTGTTTCAAAAATATTGGGATTAAATCTGCTTTTTCCAAAATTAATTTTTTCTCATTTTATGATTGAATGGGATCATATGGAAAACAAAATCGTAGATCAGATAATGGGAGCATATTTTTTAGTTCGTCATTCTTTATTTAAAGAATTGGGCGGTTTTGATGAACGTTTTTTTGTTTATTTTGAGGACGTTGATTTTTCTTTACGAGCGTACAAGGCAGGTTGGAGAAGTGCTTTTCTTTCGGAGTCAAAAGTCTATCATAAAGGCGGCGGTATATCGGAACAAATAAAGGCAAAACGTTTATTTTACTCTTTACGAAGTAGAATCCTTTATGGTTATAAACATTTTAGGTGGCTATCTGCAACAAGTTTGATGTTATTGACTTTATTTGTAGAACCGTGGACGCGTTTGGTGTGGAATATTATCAGTGGTTCAAATAAAGAAATAACAGAAACGTTTAGTGCTTATTTTTTATTATGGAAAGATATGCCAAAATTATTAAAAAGGTTAAATTGGAATGACAAAAATAAAGATTCTTCTTCTTAGTCGATATGAAAATCTGGGTGCAAGTAGTAGATATCGGAGTTATCAGTATATTCCATACCTTTGCAATGAAGGAATTGAAATAACAGCAGCTCCTCTATTTGATAATGATTATATTAAAGATTTATATGCTGGTAGAAAAAAAAATCTTCTAAAAGTTTTAAAAGTATATGTTAAGCGCATCATAAACTTATACCATGTAAGGGATTTTGACTTGATATGGATAGAGAAAGAAGCACTTCCCTGGCTTCCTGCTTGGATTGAGCATAACTTGGGTTTAGCTAAGGCGACTTATATTGTAGATTATGATGACGCAATTTTTCATCGTTATGATCAATACCATTTTAAATTGATTAGTTGGATTTTAGGGAAAAAGATTGACCGTATTATGCAATATGCTACACTTGTTTTAGTTGGAAATGAATATTTATTAGGGAGAGCAAAAAAAGCTGGTGCCAGAAGAATTGAATTATTGCCTACCGTTATTGATTTAAAAAAATATCCAACCAATTCCTTTAGTAATAATGAAATTTTTACGATAGGATGGATTGGCTCTCCCGTTACCTCTCATTATTTAAAATTAGTTATGCCTACTTTAGAGCAATTTTGTAAAAAAAATACTGCACGAATAGTGCTTATTGGAGCCAAAAAAGAAGAGCTGCCAAAAAATATACCAGTAAAATATGTATCTTGGTCTGAAGAAACCGAAATAAAAGAAATTCAAAAATTTGATGTAGGGATTATGCCCTTACTAGATAATAAGTGGGAACGAGGTAAGTGTGGCTTTAAATTAATACAGTATATGGCTTGTGGATTACCGGTAGTGGGGTCGCCGGTGGGGGTGAATGCAAAAATCATTAAACACGGAATTAATGGTTATCAAGCTAAGAATACTAATGAGTGGATTTGGGCTTTACAAAAATTAAAAGGCGATCAAGAGTTGCGTCAGAAAATGGGTAGAGCAAGCAGGCAAATTGTTGAAAGGGAATATTGTCTCCAAGTGACTGCTCCTCGTTTGAGAGATTTAATATTTTCAGTGGTTGAAGAATTAAAGAAGAAAGAATAATATTAACTTGAGTGAATTATTTGAATATTAAAATATAGTATTTTCTAAAGCAGGTTTTGTATAGTGGGGGTATGAATGAAAAAAATATTAGTTACAGGTGCAGCGGGTTTTATTGGTAGTAAAGTTTCTGAGATGCTTCTTGAAGAAGGATATAATGTTATAGGAATAGATAATCTTAATGATTATTATGATAAGAGGCTTAAGTTGTGGCGTCTTGAAAGTTTAAAGAAAAGCGATAGCTTTAAGTTTTATCAGATTGATATTGAGAATTACAGTGATTTAAAATTAATATTTCAGGAGCATTGCCCAGAGGCAGTGATTAATTTCGCAGCTCGTACGGGAGTACGTTATAGCTTAGAGAATCCATTTATTTATCTTTCCACTAATGATAGAGGTACACTAAATTAATCAGAATTATGTAAGGAATATAATGTAACAAAATTTATTTTATATTAAAAAGGCTATCAAAATGAATTTATATAAAAAGATAAAAAATAAGGAAGAAAAATTATCAGTAATAGGTTTGGGCTATGTTGGATTGCCACTGGCTATAAGTTTTGCCAAAAAAATGGAAGTAATAGGGTTTGATATAAATAAAGAGAAGGTAGACGCTTATAAAAAGGGTATAGATGTAACTAACGAAGTGGGTAATAAAAATCTACAAGAAACTACTGCTTTTTTGACTTCTAATGAGAAAGAATTACAAAAAGCAAAATTTCATATAATTGCTGTGCCTACTCCTATTAATCCTGATAAAACGCCTAATTTAGATGCTGTAATTGGAGCAAGCAAAATAGTAGGAAGGAATTTAGTTAAAGGCTCTATTGTGGTTTATGAATCTACTGTTTATCCGGGAGTTACAGAAGATATTTGTAAACCTATTTTGGAAAAAGAATCGGGATTGAAATGCGGAATTGATTTTAAAATAGGATATTCTCCAGAAAGAATAAATCCTGGAGATAAGATTCATAGATTAGAGAAGATAAAAAAAGTAGTTTCCGGAATGGATGAAGAGACTTTAGATCTTATTGCTAAGGTTTATAGTTTAATTATAAAAGCAGGGGTATATAGAGCGGAAAGCATAAAAGTGGCAGAGGCAGCAAAGGTAATTGAAAATGCCCAAAGAGATATAAATATTGCTTTTATGAATGAGCTATCCATTATTTTTAACAAATTGGGTATTGATACTCAGGCGGTACTTCGGGCTGCCAGTACAAAATGGAATTTTTTGCAATTTACTCCCGGATTAGTAGGAGGTCATTGTATAGGTGTAGATCCGTATTATTTAACTTATAAAGCTGAACAGATAGGCTATCATTCGCAAATAATTCTTGCGGGAAGAAAGATTAATGACGATATGAGTAAATATGTAGTTGAGAATACTCTAAAACAACTTATTAAAGCAGACAGGCAAATTAAAAGATGTAAAGTTTTGGTTATGGGAATTACTTTTAAAGAAAATTGTCCTGATATTCGAAATAGTAAAGTAATAGATATTATTAATGAGCTTAAAGAATATGGAATAGAGATAAAGATAGTAGATCCTCTTGCCAAGAAAGGGGAAGTAGAAAGGGAATATGGAATAAAACTTAGTAAGATAGAAAATGTTATTGATATGGATGCAATAATATTTGCTGTTCCTCATGAAAAATATAAGAATATAAGCCTAAAAGATTTAAAGAAAATATATAAAGACGATAAGTTAGTATTAATAGATATAAAAGGGGTGTTTAACAGAAAAGAAGCAGAAGATTTGAATTATTTATATTGGAGGTTATAAGGTGATAGATAATAATAAATATTCTTTTGAAAAAGACTCTTCTTTCTTGGTTACTGGAGGAGCTGGTTTTATTGGTTCTAATTTAGTGGAAAAAATATTAAATTTAGGGTACAAAGTAAGAGTTTTAGATAATTTTTCTACTGGAAAAAAAAGAAATATTAAAGAATTTTTAGATAATTTTAATTTCGAGCTAATAGGGGGAGATATAAGAGATCTTGCTACTTGCCAACAAGCCTGTGAGGATGTAGATTATATACTTCATCAGGCAGCTTTATGCTCTGTTCCTCGTTCTATAAATGATCCGAGAAGCACTAACGATGTAAATATAACCGGAACTTTAAATATGTTGATTGCTGCCAGAGATAATAAAGTCAAAAAATTTGTATATGCTTCTTCTTCTTCGGTATATGGTGATGAACCTAATTTGCCAAAAGTAGAGAATAGGGTGGGAAAGCCGTTATCTCCTTATGCCATTACTAAAAAAGTAAATGAACTATATGCCCGGAACTTTTATGAATTATACAAGTTGCCGGTTATAGGCTTACGATATTTTAATGTCTTTGGGAAAAAACAAGATTGTGATTCAGTTTATTCTGCAGTAATTCCTATATTTATAAAGAAATTGTTAAGTGGAGAGGCACCAACTATAAACGGAGATGGGAAACAATCTCGGGACTTTACCTATATTGAAAATGTTGTAGAGGCAAATTTAAAGGCTTGTTTAGCTGATGGAGGGGCTTTAGGGGAGGTATTCAATATTGCCTATGGAGGAAGAGTTTATTTAAATAATTTATATGGGAAAATATGTAAGCTATTAGAGGTTGACATTCAGCCTATTTATGGAACGGAGAGACCCGGGGACATAAAGCATTCTAATGCCGATATCAGTAAAGCAGAGAATATCTTAGGATATCATCCGGAATATGATGTAGATAAAGGGTTAGAAAAAGCGATAGAGTGGTATAAGGAGAATTTGCAGGGATTAATAAAATAAAGATATGAACTTATATATATTGTAAGTTCATATAAGAAATAATAAATATTTCGTATTGTGTGTAGATAGCAAATATGTATAAGAGTATAGTTTATTTACTGAAAATAATTTGAAAAAATATTGAAAAAGTGAAAATCTATGAGAAAAATAAAAATTTTAGAGCTTACTAGTGTTGACTTTGTAGTGAAAAATTTATTGCTTCCCTTAATTGATAGACTTTCTATAGAAGGTTTTGAAGTACATATTGTATGTTCAAATGGAGAAAGAGCAAGAGAATTAAGGAAAACAGGATATAAAATAAAGACAATTGAAATTCCACGTCGAATTTCTATAATACCAAATATTATTTCTTTAATTAAGATATACCGATTTATTAGAAAAGAAAAATTTGATATTGTTCATGTGCATGCCCCAATAGCATGTGTTTTGGGTCGAATTGCAGCAAAAATTGCCGGTGTACCTTTAATAATTTATACTGCGCATGGTTTTTATTTTCATGATGGTATGGCTAGGTGGAAAAGAGAATTTTTAATTAATATTGAAAAAATTATGGATAAATTTTTTACAGATTTAGTTTTTACTCAAAGCAAAGAGGATAGAGAAACCGCAGTGTATAAGAGAATTATCGATATAGATAAAATTATTTTTATTGGTAATGGTGTTGATATTAATAAGTTTACTATAAATAATAGTAATAATAATTGGCTAGAGAAGAGGAAAGAATTTGGTATAGATTCAAAAACTAAAGTGATTTGCTTCATTGGTAGAATTGTTAGAGAGAAGGGTATTGTTGATTTAATATATGCTTTTGAAAATATCTTAAACGATCTTCCCGAGGCGATTCTTTTAATAATAGGTGACAATAGAGCAAACGAAAGAGATTTAAAGACGAAAGATGAAGTAGATTTATTAATTAATAAATCTAATATTAAAGAAAAGGTTATCTTTGCCGGATATAGAAACGACATCAGAGATTTATTAGCAATGTCAGATGTTTTTGTACTACCTTCTTACCGCGAAGGAATGCCTAGATCGATAATTGAAGCGATGGCTATGCAGAGAGCAGTTGTAGCTACAAATATTCGTGGATGCCGCGAAGAGGTAATCAATAATAAAACAGGTCTTTTAGTGCCCGTTGGGAAACCGAGAAAATTAGCTGGTGCTTTGTTAAAAATATTGAAAGATGAAAAATTAGCTTCTGATATGGGACAGAATGGAAGAAAAAGAGTTGAGGCAGAATTCAATGAAGAAATTGTTTTGGAAAAACAAGTTAATATTATTAAACAATGGATTCAGATTAAAAATATAATATAAAAAGTCATTGAATATTTTTAACTTATAAAAGTAAATTATTATGATAATTATTTTAAAAGTTGGGGTAATTTTTAAATAAATGAAGAAAATTGTTATAACTGGGGTTAATGGCATTATTGGGTCTGAGTTAAGAAGGCGATTTATTGATAAGGGTTATTACGTTATCGGAGTTGATAGAACAGAACCTAAAGAAAAAGAGGGAAATGGCGACGAGCACGGGAAGTTTAAATATGCTAAGTTAGATATTACTGATAAAGATAAAGTGAGCCAGTTTTTTTCAAAATTACGTTTTGATTATTTACTCCATTGTGCAGCATTGGTGCATAAAAATTCTCCAGACCTTTCTTTTGATAATTTTATGAAAATTAATTTTGAAGGGACTAAAAATATTTTTGATTCTGTTGTTGCAAATAAAAGTAATTCAGGAGTTGGGGGAGCGATATTTTTTAGTACCATAGAAGTCTACGGTGGGGAAGGAAGAGATGAAGTTATATCTGAGGGCGATGAGTGCAAGCCAATTACTTTTTATGGGAAAAGCAAATTAGCTGCCGAGAAGTATTTAGTGGAATTGAATAAGGAGTATAAGCTGCCAATTATTATTTTACGACTTGCCCCAGTCTATAGTAAAGATTTTTTAAGAAATGTGAAGAGAAGAGTATTAGTAGCGGCGGGAAAGTTTTTTTATAGAGTAGGGAATGGAGAGCAGAAAATATCTTTATGTTCAAGAAATAATGTAATTGATGTGGTGGAAGCGTGTATTGAGGGTGAAGTTCCTTTTGGAGAAGTTTTTAATATAGCCGATGATAAAGTTTATAGTTTTAATGATTTATTGAATTATTTTCGAGAATTAGTGGGTGGGAATCGTATGACAGTAAAAATCCCGAAATGTATAGTGTATCTTGGAGTAAAATTGCTTAGTTTAATATTTTCAGGTAGAAAAGAAAGGTTGCTTTCAATTTATTATAAGTTGACCAAGGATAATATATATTCTATTGAGAAAGCAAAGAAATTATTTAAATATAATCCAAAATGGAATTTTGAAAATACTATATTGAAAGATGGAAAGATAGGAGAAGATGATAAAAAGGATATTTGATTTATTTTTCTCTATAATTTTATTGATTGTTTTAGCTCCTTTGTTTGTGGTGGTGGGAATTTTAATAAAGTTAGATTCTCCGGGGCCTGTTTTCTTTAAGCAAAAGAGAGTGGGGAAAGATAATAAAACTTTTATGGTTTATAAATTTAGGAGTATGAGCGTGGGGACACCGGATGGGGCAAAAGAGGATTTAGGAGAAGAAAGTTCGTATGTTACCAGAGTGGGGAAAATAATAAGGCGATTTACTATAGATGAACTGCCAAATTTATTTAATGTGGTAAGGGGAGAGATGAGTTTGGTTGGGCCCAGGCCTCCTCATTATAGGCAGTATGATTTGATTAGAATGAGGACTGAGGCGGGGATTTATACGGTTAAGCCGGGCATTGCCGGTTATGCTCAAATAATGAAAACCGGAGGCGAAGATTTAGTAGCGAAGGTAAAGTGTGATAAGTATTATGTTGAACATATGAGTTTGTGGTTAGATATTAAGATTATTATTAGGACTGCTATTATGCGTCTTAGTTCGAAGGAGACGTTTTAGGACAAATTTACCAATTGACCGATTAAAATGCAAGATAATTCAATTGACCAATCCACCAATTTACCGATTGACCAATTAAAATGCGGGATGCAAGATATAAATATGGTTTTTAGTTATTAGTTTTTGGTTTTTGGTAGAGATTGCTTCAGTCGTTTCACTCCTTCGCAATGACCCTGTATAAATATTAAATGCAATTTAACAGGGCAGGCATAAAAGACTGTGGGAATGACCGAGTCAAATAGACAGGCGAGACGCCTGTCCTACGATAAACGAGTTCACAATGGCATTCAGATAATTATCTATTATTTGCATTTTAGATTTGTGATATAATATAAGTGTTAAGGATTGGAATCGCTAAGCAGGAAGATTATTTCTTTGATTAGAAATCTGCCCTATTTGGAAATAGAAAATTTGATAATGTTATAGATTGAGGAAAAAAGGAGGTGTAAATAATGAAACAAACATACACAGCATTAATACGAAAAACCAAATTGGAGTATGTGGCAATATGTTTAGAACTAAATGTAACAGCAAGAGGAAGAGATCTTCCTGAAACAGAGACAAATCTTAAAAATGCAATAGAGATATATCTGCAAGATGTGAAAGAACACCCAGAGACAGTAGTTTCACCAATTTCTACAGAGGAACTTATTGAATTTTTAGCAGATACAGAACCTGATTGGGTAAAAGAAAGAAAATTTATGAGACCTCTGGAAGTTCATGAGGTGCCATCTTATGTCTAAAATTCCTTCTATGTCAAGCAAATAAT
>Ga0210003_1000976_pt1 | contig 25350 bp, 18 predicted proteins | sample LantaG_FD_182804 | JGI IMG/M metagenome (GOLD analysis project Ga0210003, IMG submission 182804) | Deep subsurface microbial communities from Baltic Sea to uncover new lineages of life (NeLLi) - Landsort_02402 metaG (SPAdes) (version 2) | ecosystem: Environmental > Aquatic > Marine > Oceanic >... | reverse complement strand
ATTGTAACCTGATGGATTCTTTACAAACTATATCTAATGTTGCTGAAGCCGAGGCCGGTCTTCTATTCGGCGAGCTGCTTGTCGCCAAAGGTATGTTAAGCCGAGACGAGCTGCAGGAAGTGCTTGACATACAGCGTGAGCAAGGCGGTCGATTCGGCGAGGTGTTGCTGCAGCTTAAAAAGCTGAATGACAAGGACATCACAGCCGCCCTGGCGGAACATTTCTCGATGGAATACATCCACTTCGACGACGCCCGCAAGCTGGACAAGATCGACATGGACATCGGTCGAATGCTGCCGGAGAGCATCGCCAAGCGATTTTGTCTCGTGGCTATCGAAGAGGACGATAATAAAAATATTATTATCGTGATGTCTGATCCGCTCAATGTTGTCGCGATAGATACCGTCACGCTGAAACTGAAGCGTCAGATTAAGCTGACAATCAGCTCGGCCAGGGAAATACGCCGGGCGATAGAGATGATTTATCACGGCTCGGATATGGAAGAACAGCAGCTTCGTAATCTGGTGGAGATCGAGGTCGGCAATGAAAGCATGCAGGATGACGACGTCCTTTTAGAAGACATCGCGGAATCGGAAACTATCGGTGAAGATGCCGCAAATAAGGCTCCCGTGATTCGGTTCGTTGACTTGCTCATGAGCCAGGCGGTCAAATGCAGGGCAAGTGACATTCACATCGAGCCCCAGGAGAATTCGACTGTTGTGCGCATGCGAGTTGACGGCATTCTTCGTGACATGGTTCCGCCGGCAAAAAAGATGCAGGCGGCGGTCATAGCCAGAATCAAGATTGTCGCGCAAATGGATATTGCCGAGCGCAGGTTGCCGCAGGACGGCCGATTCAAAATGAAAATATCCGGCAGGGCCATTGACGTCCGCGTCTCGACAATTCCGACCATATACGGCGAAAAAGTCGTTATGCGAATTTTAGATGCATCGGCGGTCAAGCACAACCTGGATTTACTTGGTCTTGAACCGGAGCGTCTGGCAGAACTGAAAGACAAGCTGAAGCAGCCTCACGGAATCATCATTGTTACCGGACCGACCGGCAGCGGTAAAAGTACGACGCTGTACTCGGCGCTCAGCCACCTTAAAGATCCGACGAAAAATATCACAACCGTCGAGGACCCGGTCGAATACCGCCTTGCCGGAATTAACCAGATTCAGGTCAAGTCGGAAATCGAACTCGATTTTGCTCGATGTTTGCGGGCAATTTTAAGACAGGACCCGGACATTATTCTGATCGGCGAAATTAGAGACAAAGAGACGGTCGAGATAGCAATAAAAGCGGCCTTGACGGGCCATCTGGTTTTAAGCACGTTCCACACCAACGATGCGCCGAGCGCGATAAGCAGATTGCTCTATATGGGAATTGAGCGGTACCTGCTGGCTTCGGCACTGAATTTGGTTATTGCTCAGAGACTTGTCAGAAAAATATGTGATCATTGTAAAGAGCCGGTAACATTGAATGAAGAAGCCCTCAAACATCTGGGGATAAGCAAAGAGAAGGCCGAGAACTCGGTGTTCTATCAAGGCCGGGGATGCCCCGCCTGTGGAGAAACGGGTTATCTGGGCAGATTGCCCATATTTGAGTTCCTGGATGTAGACACCGCCATCAGCGAGAAGATTATTGCCAGCGCAACCGAATCTCAGATTAGAGAGGCATCGCGTGAAAAAGGTTATGGCGGCCTGCTCGACAGCGGTGTTATTAAGGTATTGGAGGGTTTAACAACCGCCGAAGAGGTCATTAGGATAGCTTTCACAGACAAAGGGTGAAAGCTCTTATAACAAAAAGAAAAGGGTACTTTTAGAAGGTTTAGCAAATGAAAAAATATGGGTATGTCGCTCGAGATTTGACTGGGAAACCGATAAAGGGATACGCGCACGCGGCTAACTCAAATGAGGTGCTTAACCAGCTTCGTGAGCAAGGGCTAACACCTATCTCTGTTAAGGATGTATCCAAGAAAGATGCCACGAAATCCCGGCCAAAAGGTCATCGTAAACACATCAAATCAGGGGACCTGGCGGCACTTTGCTGGCAGTTGGCAACAATGCTCGAGGGCGGAATTCCTATTACTACAGCCTTGGACATCATTAGTGAAGACACGGATAATGCACAGCTCCAGGAGATTCTCAAGCAGATATCGGAAAAGGTCAAGAAAGGTCAGCCCGTCTCGGAATGTATTGCGGAATATCCGAAGGTTTTTAACCGGCTTTGCTGTGCCATGGTCCTGGCCGGCGAAACCGGCGGTAATCTCGCCAAGGCAATAAACAAGCTGGCAGAGTATTTTGAGAATCGTGACAAACTCGCTAAAAAAGTCAAAGGCGCGATGGCTTATCCTATCTTTGTGCTCTCATTTATTATCATAATTGTCATATTCATAATGGCTTTCATTGTTCCCCGATTCAAAAAGATATTCGATCAAATTGGCGGGACAATGCCTGCTTTCACCCGTGGCTTTATGGGATTCTATGATATATTGCACTACAATCTTCACTATATTATTGGCCTTATCATTGTCCTGGTAATGTTTGCAAAGTTCTTTTCCAGGACCAAAAAAGGCCACTATTTATTCAGCAAACTTTCCCTGTCTTTGCCTATGTTTGGAAATATATTGAGCCAGGCATTTGTTGCAACGTTTTGCAGAACGACTTCAACTTTGCTTTCTTCCGGCGTTTCAGTGCTCGAGGCATTTACTATTCTCACGGGGATGACCGATAACGATATCATCAAGTCGGCCATCGTCAAAACCAGAGAAAATATTGTCGGCGGTTCGAACATTTCATTAAGTATGAGCTCGGCCGGCTTTTTTCCGAATATGGTTATAAAAATGATACAGGTCGGAGAAGAAAGTGGTTCAATGCCCGAAGTGCTCGAAAAGACCAGCGAGCATTATGAACGCAAGATCGATGCTACTGTCACTATGTTGCTGAGTCTTCTTGAGCCGATCATGATTATATCGGTCGGGGCGATTGTATCGGTTGTTGTGATTGCACTGTATCTGCCGATTTTTACAATGTCGGACATGTAGGGGGGGACATAAGTCATTGTCGATTTTCAGATGGTGAACCGTAAGTTTCGAATCGAAAGTGAAGTCGTTTATTGATTTAGCCGAATGGGATAAAGACCAGGTAACGCACTTGGCGCCCAAACTTTTTTCAAACTTTTATTTGGAGAGATGAAAATGAAGAACAGAAAAGGTTTTACACTGGTGGAGCTGATGGTGGTGATTCTCATCGTCGGCATCCTGGCTGCAGTGGCGATTCCGCTAATGCAGGGCCGCATCGATAAGGCCAAATGGTCTGAAGCGAACGCTTCAGCAGGTACGATCCGTACGGCTGTTCGCGCGTATTGTGCCGAGACAAGCGTTGCTAATGCCGTGGCAACCGTACAAACAGCGCTTAGTGTTCTTGACACACGGACTGCCCTGGGCTTTGGCACCTCGGATTTAGAAGGCACCTATTTCGCAACCGGGGATTACAGCATTACCGCTATCGATGGTAATGGTATCGCTACGGTTCAGGTTGCGAGCGGCAGCAAAACCGGTGCACCTACCGACGGGCCATACGAACTGAGTAATGTGGATAATTCCTGGGGCCCAGTTGCTGGTCCGTAAGGATGAACCCTGCTAAGTTGGGAATCCGGAAGTCACCTTCGTGGCAAGCCAGCGTCCTGGAAAGTTGAGATCTCTCTTATACATATTATCCTGGACGTTCAAGGGCAAATATGCGGACGCGGAGGATCGCCTATGAGCCCATGTTTGCGGTAGTAATGAGTCTGCTTGAGATAACAGTGGCTATGGTCGAAAACGACCATAGCCACTTTCGAAATAAAAAGCACCTGCGGTTCCAGGATAGAGAAGCAATTTTATTTCGTACACAATTTCCTGTTTAGACTCCAAATTTGCCTCAAAGATAGGGCGAAATAAATACCCGATAAAAGGCAGCAACCTTGCGTTCTCGCACTGATTCAAGTCTAAGCCTGCATGATTGATGCGGGACTAAAAGGGATTTTTCTAAAGTAAATAATTATTTTTTTGCTTCGATGGTTTTTTGTAGTACATTTTAAATAGTATAAGTCAAGAAAAAAGGAGGGGTTTACGTAGTTCGGTTTCTTACTTTGAATTTATTACGCCGACGCAATCACCACTTGATTACCAAGAATTCCGGGGCACAGAAGCCCTGTCGTTTGGAAAACTACGGAGAGACAAGGATGTAGATGATGACTATTTGGCAACGCAAATATACTTAGATATTTTGGTGGAATCAAAGGACGGAAAAATGTCTCAAAAAGTGCTAAAAAGGAAATGTCGACTTACGGTTCGAAAGTCACAAAAGGGAATAGGCCTTATTGAAGCGATGTTGGCCATTACAATTTTAGTAATTATCGTGCTTGGAGGCACTTCTCTCTTTGCCTATGGCGCAGGTCAAATCAGCCAGAGCAAACATTCCCGGGTAGCTGTCCAATTGGCCAGCCAAAAGCTGGAGCAGTTAAGAGCAGACAATAATATCAGTATAGAAATCCCCAATGGTGAAACGATAGAGAGTATTCCTTTGGAAGACATATCCTACGAGCAAACGACAGCGATAGAAGATTTCGGCTCATATAAAAAGGTTGAAGTTACTGTTAAATGGATGCAGATGGGCAGGCAGCATAATGTGAACATGGCCACTTTGTATGTAAAGAGATGAATTCAATGAAAGCAAAAAAACGAAAAGGTTTTACACTGATGGAAGTTGTTACTGCGATGGGCATATCCGCCATCGTAATTTTGGCCGGGGGTGCGGTCCTGGTTGCGAGCCATACACGGTGGAATAAAGCCTGGGATGATGTGAATCTTCAGAGAGATGCCTCTTATACTATGCTTGAATTGACCCGTTCCATCAGGGCGTGCGCTTCGGCGACAGTGGAGGCAGATGGTGCAGCTATAAGAATGTACGACAGAGACGGAGCTTGGGAACTGTTCTCCCTTGGGACCGGAGCTGACAATATTCAATTCGAAATTGAGGGACAAAGCCCTCGAACTATTATCGATCGTAATTTGGAAGGTCTGCAATTCAATATAGAAGGCAATAGAGTAACAATAGACCTCAAGTTGAAAAAAGACAATCAACAGATAAATCTTGTCTCAACAGTCCTGATGCGAAATTACGGGGGATAATAAGATGAAAATGAGAATATTAAAAAAATCAGAGAGAGGTGCAGCACTTGCTATAGTGGTAATCATCGGTTGTATTTTTACCATTATAGGTTTCTCCGTGCTTAGCCTGGCGGGATCTGAGAAGATATTGACTCAAAAGACTGTTAAGGAAACGAGGGCTTTTCATTTAGCGGAAGCTGGAGTAGCGAGATTCGTCGCAAACGGGTACGGCGGGAATTTTGTAGACATTAGCGAAACTGCGTTAGGAGATGGAAGTTACAGTGTTGATGTTTATACCGATGTATACCCCGGGTATGCTATTGCAACCGGCATGGCAGGTAACGAACAGAAGAGAATAAAGGTGGAGATTTCCTTTCTGAGTCCGCCTTATGAGCATGCTATATATTCATGTAATCTTTCCGCGCAGAAGTGGGTGCTTGAGTTAAGAGGAACAGGCGTCCCCCAGGATGTCGGAGGCGGAAGGGAGAATGGTGGAAAAGATATAATCAACGGAGACATATACGTTGATGGGGATGTCAAAATGTACGGGGAAAGCACTGTTAATGCTCCGCTTGCTCCCAATACTTATGGGCTCAGCGGAGATGTGAGTGCCACTGGTAGTATCGATGTAACCGACAGTGCGTCGATTTCCGGAACGGCCCAGATAGGTGCCGAGAAACGTGGCGTCCCCGACTTAGTCGCAATGAACTATAATATTAATAATACACATGATGTGAGTGAAATCTTTGCGGACCAGGGCGTTAGTAGCGGGCACTTATCCTCGGACCAGGAGTTATACAATGTGGTTGTAAAGAATCCTGGGGACAGGGCCACTGAGTGCGCCACTACCTCAGGGGATGATTATTTCCTGGAGCCGGCAGGCGGCTTTATAGCGGGAAGTCCAAAGAACGGAGCGACTCCTTTGAACCTGGGAAACGACGAGAGGATTTACTACGTAGATGGAAATGTGTGGATTCACAGCCCACAAACCTACGGATTTTTGATCAATGGTAAAGCGACGATTGTGGCTACGGGAAATATCTATATTTGTGACAATACCGTATATGCAAATAGCGAAAGTGTGCTGGGCCTGGTGGCCCTCGGCAAATATGACAGTGGGGATCAGCTTGTAAGCGGCGGCAATATCTACTTTGGAGACCCGCGCTTCGGAACAACGTATACCGTTTCCGGATTAATGTTTGCTGGAAATGACTTCTTGTATAATACTGACTCTGTTACCGGAAATGCGGCAGAGCCGCAAACCGGCTTTACCGTTAACGGCAATTTTGCTGCTATTAATCAAGTCTCAGTACGGCGAGACTGGTATACTGCTGACGTAACTGGGAAAGCAAGGCCTGCGTACTTCAATACAGACACTAACCAATGGATAGATATGGATGATAGCTCTGTCCTGACAGCGATCGAGATTAGCAGCCTCAGACACTATCAGATGAAAGTTAATTATGATGACCGTGTTCGAAGTTCAGAAACACAGCCGCCGGGCCTGCCAAGAGGCGGGGGAACTATTTTCAATGGAGTTACAAACTGGGAAGAATTGCCGCCGAGCTAATAGTAGAAAACGGGCAGAAAGTAGATAGATAACAGAAAAAACTTTCGTAGGAGATATGGCCCGGTAAAAAGCAGCAGCCATGAGTTCTCGCACTGAATCAAGTCAATGCCGGCATGATAGATGCGGGACTAAAAAGGAATTTTTATCGAGTAAATAATCATTTTTTTCTGCTTCGATGGTTTTTTGTAGTATATTTTAAATAGTACAAGCCAAGAAAGCGGAAGGAATTTTTGTAGTTCAGTTCCTTATTTTGGATTTATTACACCGACGCAATCACCGCTTTATTATCAACAATTCCGGGTCACAGAAGCCTTATCGTTTGGAAAACGACGGAGAGAAAGGATGTTAACGAGACGGCAACGGCGTATACATTATTCTATCTCGATGGGGACCAGTTGAAGGTTGACTACGGTCCATATCCGCACGGTGCTTTCATACATAATCAACAAGCTTTTCCGTCTCCGCAGCCAACCGGCCAGGCCGGCTACCATGCTCACCAGGTGACTTTGCCCATATTCCAACAAAACCAACGACCAGCACCAAAACGGATATAATTATACTCGCAGATTCACGTGACTTTGGGTCTGTTGTTTTAGCCTGACTAACGCCTCTCAAAGATCCTCCTCATCCGCCTGACAACCGGGTCATCTAACCATCTATTCCACAAGATTAGCAAGCTCGAAATTGCCATTGTTCCTGCGATACCCAGCGAGTCCCATAACCACCTGGGAGGGCTCATAAATCAATAGTATTCTGTTGCCAGGTTAGTGCATACAAAGATTTAAAAAAATACTCTAAATACCCCACGCAATATGGTCTTTATAGGACTTATACCTTAAATTCATACCCATTATATTTGAAAAAACCAACGCTATTGCAATTCTTAAATAAGGCAGCACCTTTTTGAACCGAATTAATGCCTAATAGTGAATATTTATGGCGCATAATCCATAAACCGAAAGCCAAAATAGAACGAGAGATTAATGATCAAAGATTGGAAACATTTGTTTGAATTGAAGAAAACAGATGTACTGGGTCTGGATATCGGCTCATGTGCCGTAAAGATGGTCGCTTTGCGCAAGAGCGATACCGGCTACACAACCACCGCAGCTGGCATTACCGAAATTGCGGCAAGCGAAGATGATAATCATCGAAGAATAAACACCATCCAGGCGATTCGTAAATGCTTCGAGTCGGCCAGGATCAAGACGAAATTAGTCGTTTGCGGAGTGAGCGGTCAGGAAGTTGCCGTGCGCGATTTTGCTTTTCCTTCGTTATTACCCGAAGAAATAGTTTCAGCGGTATCACTCGAAGCCTCGCAGGTTTGTCCGTTCAGTGCGGCAGATAGCGCTGTCGATTATAATTTAATGCCTAATAACGACAATAAGTCAAGCGGCGTGTTAGTCGCGGCGATGAATACCTTGATAACGAATAAGGTGCAGCTCACTAAAGAGGCCCGTCTGAAATGCGTCCTGATGGACGTTGACGGATTGGCGCTTCTGAATTGTTTCAATGGTCTGGCCAATGGGCATGAGAAGTCCGAGACGAACCAGACGGTTGCTATTTTGAATGTTGGCGGCATGCATACAACTCTGGCAATTATGGACAATGACGGCTGGCCGTTTATCCGCGATATGACTTATGCCGGTAATGATATTGTCGCGCAGATAGCCGCCATGAATGATATGTCAAAGGAAACTGTCAGGGGGATTTTGTCCGGCGATTCGATGGCGGATGAAGCAGGGCTAAGTGACAGCCTCGAAAAAGCCTGCCATAAATTAATTACCAATGTAGGCGAAACATTACGCTATTATTCAGCCCAGTCTGCTTCGGCAAATGTTGAAAAACTATTTGTTTGCGGGGGTTTTGCTTTGGCCGGAGGATTCGTTGAGTTATTGAACCGCCGGCTTGGAGTAGAGGCCGTCTTGTGGAATCCATTTGACAAAATATGCCACAACGCGAACCGGCAGTATGAAGATCTTTACGCAAAGAACGGCCCTGCAATGGCAGTAGCGGCCGGTCTTGCTATGAGATCAGTCTAATCGATTATTAAGAAGAGCTAAAAGTTATAAGAGCAACAAGACGCGAAGCTATGTTTACAATAGATTTATTAAATGGACAGGCAATTCCGCTGAAGAGCAAGCCCGGCAGCCTTGCTATCATTGCTGTAACAATTGCAATACCTATTGCAGTCGCAATAGGAATGCTCAGCTTTTATATGCAAAACAAAATCGTTGTATCAATAAAGAAGCAGGAAGTTAACAAATGCCAGGCGGAGATTGACAAATTATCAGACGCTGTCGGGCTGCAGAAAGCATTAGAGCAGAAGGTAATAGCTTATAGTGGTTACTTGTCGGAAGTTAAGTCGTCAATTAAGAGACACACTCAATGGTCGCCTGTATTGACGACACTGATGGAAAATATACCTGACTCGGTAGTGCTGAAATCTCTTGCGGTAAATCAAAGCTCTGTGAAAAGGAAAGCGCCCAAAAAAGATGAGCCGGATCAAATGGTAGAGATCGATGTCCCCGTAAAAATATTGCGGATGATTGTTAGCGGCGGCCCTCAGGGCAACTGCGACGAAGCGGTCAGAGACTTCCGGGATCGTATTCGCGATTCGGCATTTCTCGGACCGAAGCTCGAAAACATCGGAGTTTCGCAGAAGACTGAAACGTTCGAAGGTCAGAATGTTGTCTCTTATGAGATAAGTTGTGTCCTTAAACCGGGAGTTTAGCATGACTTTTATCAAAGCTTTAATACAAATGTACAGAACATATCTTATGAGAGCAGCTATCGTCTGGGTGGCCTGCGTGATGCTGTTTTTCGTGGCTTATGTAATTCTGCTGAAACCGCAGATTAATAGCAAGATGAACTTACAAAACACACTCAATGAGAAAAAACAACTATATGAATCTGCACAAAAAGCAGCAGATGAGCAAACCAAAATCCGGTTAAACGAAGAAATTGAGAGTCTGCGAAACACACTGAAGAATTTTGTAGTTGAGCAGGAGGATGCAGCTAATTTGACGTTTGATATAGGTCGGATCGCCAGTAAAAAAGATCTATCTTTATTCAGCATTAAAAATAAAGACAAGCGGGGCGCCGCGAAAATACCCGAATCTAACAGCATATTCGAGAACCACATCGATATCAATTTTGTTGCCGGATTCAATCAGTTTGCTACTTTCGTGAACGCCCTGGAGAGGCATCAGCCGGTCCTCTTTGTGAATGAATTCTCAATAGCTCGCTCAAATAATAATGATTCAGGTTATAAAGTGACTCTTGACGTAGCGACTTTTGTCAAAAAACAGCAGGAAAAAGAAATCGCCAATCAGTTCCCGGCACCAGATTTAGGCTCGAAGATATGAAAACTATATCAATAGTAAATCAAAAAGGCGGTTGCGGCAAAACAACCACCTCAGTGAATCTTGCGGCGGCTTTTGCAGAGAAAGGCTACAGAACCCTGCTGATCGACCTTGATCCACAGGGCCACAGTACGATCGGTCTGGGCTATGAGCCTGATGAGATGAGCCTGACGATTTATGATGCCCTGGTGAACGTTCAAATTGGAATATCCAATGTAATATTAGGCACGAAGGTCGAGTGGCTCGATCTGGCCCCAAGCAATGTATTGCTTTCGGGTGCCGAGCTTGATCTGACCGGCATTGTCGGCAGAGAATTCGTCATGAGCGAGAAACTCCGAATAGTCAGGGACAAATACGATTTCTGTGTTATAGACTGTCCGCCGTCGCTCGGACTGTTGACCTTAAACGCACTGCTCGCCAGTACCGGTGTCGTCGTGCCGGTTCAGGTTCATTATTATGCTATGGAAGGCCTCAAACAGTTGTTCCAGACGGCGAACATCATTGCGGAGCGTTTCGACCCTTGCCGTGTAAAGATCTTAGGCATATTGTTGACTCTTGTCGAAAACAACACCCTGCTCAGCAGGCAAATTCAGCAGCAAATGCGGGAATTCTTCGGCGATTTGGTGCTCGATACTACTATCCACAGAAGTATAAGGCTGGCTGAAGCACCAAGTGCTGGTGAGCCGGTCCTGATTTATGCGCCCAAAAGCAAAGCGGCTGCTGAATATAGAAAGCTGGCTGAGGAGATAGTCAACGACGGGATTTTGGTCGAACAGATAAGGACGCTTGCTGAGGATATAAACAACGACAGGATTTCGGCTGAGCAGATAATTGACCAGAAGGCTTTGGTCAGGAGATAATTAATGTCAGAGCTTGATAAAAATAAGGCAGGATTGCATAAGGATGTATCGTCGGTATTTAAAGGTGTTCCTGTTCCGCAAAACAACGGCTCTCAGCAATCTTCCAGTACATACACACCTGACCGAGCGCACTCTGTTCCTCCAACGCCCGTGGCCGCAGACCGTCAGGTTTCACAGAGTTCTCTGTTTAATAAAGTAAATCGATCCGAGGATTCTTTGGATAATACTGCACAAAAACAAACTGCCGGCGCCTTTCCAAAACCGACTTCCACGAACCCGATGACACAGAGTCCTCTCATTAAAAAACTTCCTCAGCCTGAAGAGTCGTTGACGCGACCCGCAAAGGCCACGCAGCCCGAAAGCAGTCCGTTTATAGAAGAAACCGGCGACGGCCTGTTGCAACAAATCAAAGCCAAGCTCTTTACACCAAAGCCGGGCAGTAGTCCAACCAAGCAAAAAGCTATGATAATAATGGTGCCAATCCTCGCTGTAATTATGATTTTTGCCTTTAGGCAGGTTCTCAGCAAAGCTCCGCAGAAGACGAAAGGAGCCGGGCCTGACGAGGCTCTCGTTGTTGTCGCTAATGTCGATTCCGGTCAGGAAATCGACTGGAAGATTCCGGAAGCAATAACGGTTATGACGAGGGATCCGATGAAATTGCCGGATGAAATCGATACACAAAACACAGAGCAAAACGCAGCACAAAACGAAACAGCTAATAAGCCAAAACAAGAAGTAATAATCGTAAGAGCTATCGTATATTCAGACGACAGGCCCTCCGCCCTGATTGGTACGAAAATAGTATACGTCGGGGATAAGGTTAATGACGCTACTATTGTAAAAATAAACAGGGACAGCATAGAATTCGAAAATGACGAAAGCAGGTGGGTGCAAAAGGTCCGCGAAGCTGAAAATATTTCTGTTCAAAAAGTTGGTAATCCGATTGAAAATCAATCTGAGTCCCAATAATTAATAAAACGAAAAATTACACTACGAATCAACGAAGTGAAGTGATATTCAAGTAAGACCGAAGTTAGGAAAGGGGTTGTTATGAAAAGTTTAAGAATAAAATCCAGCCGTTTAAATTCATTGGTCATTTGTGCGATTCTCTGCTTCTGCTGCATTTCGGCCTTTGCCGCCGAAAGCAGCGAACAGACAACAAAAAAAGCCGTTTTGAGCGCCATCGAGCAACGGATGCAGAAAGTCGTATGTATCGACGTCAATGAAGTCCCTATTAGCACCGTAATAAGGCAACTGGCCGATCAGGTTAATGTGGACCTTATTATGAGTCCAAAGGTCATCGGCAATGTGACCGTTTCACTGACCGAAGTATCGCTTGACGAAGCTCTGCGGTGCATTCTCGAGGTCCACGGCGCCGGTATTATTGTGGGTGAAAATGTCATACGGATATTGTCGCGCGAGGAAATACCCGAGATAGCCGAGAGGCTTGTCACTCAAACGTTTGAAATTACTTACGCGGATGTCATGCAGGTCGTTAAGGCTCTGGAAAAATTCAAGTCGGCCCAGGGTTTCGTCTCCTCCATCGAGGGTACCAGTCATATCATCGTGACAGATACGGAGAGCAAAATCAAGGACATCACGAATCTGCTGAACACAATCGACCGCATAACACCGCAGGTATTGGTCGAAGTGAGAATCTATGACATCACCAGCAAGGACAACCTCGATCTCGGCATCGACTGGTACGCCGGCAGGCGAACCAACTGGAATGCTTCCGGTTATCCGGTCAACGACGATATTGTCATCGACAAGGGCAGCTGGGACAACTACATTGGCAGCCGGACCGAGCCATCTTTCGATGCAGGTTTTATCGCCGGAACAAACAAAACAGAGAATAGCACGCAAGGGTATCTTCGATTCGGCCTTCTTAATGAGAGCGTTGACATCAATGCAATACTCAGGGCCGAGAAGGAAAATATCGATGCCAAGCTTCTGGCCAATCCGAGAATTATGGTTGTCGACAATGAAGAGGCCACTTTCGATATCGTGACCGAGCATCCCTATGTGGAACGAACCATCACGGCGGGCAGCACAACCGAGACGGTAAAATTCAAAAACGTCGGCGTCAAGCTCGTTGTTACCCCGCATGTCGCAGGGGAAAATATGTTGAGATTGAAAATCGCGCCGGAATTCAGTGTCCTTGTGACTCGAGTTCAAATCGCATCGAGCAATGTCCCCGTTGTCGACACTCGCAAAGTTAACACAATCGCACTTGTCAGAGATGGACAGGCGGTTGTCCTGGGCGGTCTGCGAAAGAAAGAAACGTCCATGCAGGTTAACAAGGTGCCCATACTCGGTGACTTACCCGTGCTCGGCCGTCTCTTCAGCTTCGAAGGTGAATCGACGGTAAATACCGAGCTGGTCGTATTCATTACGCCACGTATTATTACAGAGCCGACTTTGGACAATACAGAGCAGCAGGCCCTCGATATTACTGAGTTTAGCGGGCCGGTGCCGACGACTACCAAAGCAGAGAAGGTAGGTAAATAGCCACTTGATTCGCCGCTCGTGAGGTGTTTAACGATTCACGAGCGTCGGGTCCTGGGTGGCGAATCAGTCTTTCTTGACATAAAGCGTCCGGCTGGGGAACGCGAATTCGATCTTACCGCCCTCGAACCGCTTCATAATCTGGTATCAAGCGATGCATCCTTTTTTTAATTTTGGCCTTCATATCGAATTTACGGCTTAAAAGAACCATTTTTTACTCAATTTCAGCTTTGTCTGCAACAAAACCCGCCGGCCAATCGTCTTTACTTTCGAGCTTCGAAGCTCACGAACGAAAGCGTTTTCTTTTTTGCTCAGGTGTTCATATGTTAAAACGCGCGACGGCAAATTTTATTGTCGATTTTATCGCTTTTTTAGACCTTCTGGCGTTAACCTTTACCGGCTTTCTTATGAAATACGTTCTACCGCCCGGCTCGGCAGGGCACGGTCAGGGTTTTCGTGGTGGCCGGGGACCGAGACAGATCCAGTATTTCTGGTCGATGGACCGTCACGAATGGGGCGGCGTCCATTTCTACCTGGCCCTCATTTTCGCCGTTCTAATGCTCATACATATCATTTTGCACTGGACCTGGATCAAGTGTTACTTAAAATCCCTTCTCGCCCCCAGCCGATAATCCGGTTAGCCATCTTCACCTGCAAAAAACGGTCAAACCGGGGAATTTCTTCCCAACCGCCCCACGTTTACCAGTTTATGAGGTTGAAGAAGAAAAGTGAAGCCAAAGACGTATAGAAACAGAAGTAAAAGAACTTCAATACACGGAATCGGCAAACGGTTCTTTTTACCCACCCAGGTTCTAACTCATCCTACGATCGCACATGCAATGTAGGGGACGAGATTGAACACCCAAAAGAATATCTTGTATAATCCAATGAAGGAATATATTGCTACGTTGAACGCATCTCTTGATATCGGGAACAATTTGCTGTGCATCTGATAGACCAAATCACCGGCAAATGCACAGATCAGGAACGAGAAAACCAGTAACCCTCCATTGATAATAGAGCACCACATAAAAAAGGCTCGGATAGTCATAATATCCATAGTGTATCTCCATTTTTCCGCCTGCATTGAACATAATAATATCCAGTACTTTCGTTAGAAAATAAGCTGTCGCAGAGTTGATGTCAACGTTTCTATGGGAATTATCAGAGACGTTGGGGCTGTTTATCAATGATTATTGAATAATCATTACGCACAGGATGCCTTACGGCATTGATTATACCCTACAAATCTAACTATGCGCTATTTGTTATAAGGTCGAAGGCTATGGAATTTCTGCCGGGGCCGCCGCACTGAGGTTGGGCAGTTTTGCTTCGGATGATAACCGGTTTTCGAACCATGTTCCTTTCCCGCTGTTCCAGATCCGGATGTCCGTGATTTCCACCTCCGTCTTTAAGTCGTCCGCGGAGAAGACGGGATGCCCCCTGTGAGAGGTGACGAAACGCCTTCGAGAGCCGGGCATAAGCGGGCCGCGCCAGTCATCATCGGCGGCAATGGGTGTGGCCGCCCACTCGTTCGACTCGGTAATAATTTCATTGCGTGAGGTAAGAACGACGACCCGCAGCGAAAGAAGCGAGACGACCTCCTTACCGTTGTTGACGACCTCAATCGTAGTTTTCACCGTTCCGTTATCGTTCGGCGGCAAAGTCGTACTGGGGGTAATACTGAGTTGAGTGATGTAATCCGGCTGGCGGCGATCGTTGAGCATGTCGGCCAGGGCCGGCGGTAGCGACTTTTGCAATTCGGGTAGTCCGCGGATGGCTTCCTCGGCCAGTGTGACAAGCTCCTTGGATTTGTTGCCGGCAAAGTTCATGCAGAAGATTATCACGACCGTACAGCTAATGATGAACGCAATAATAATGGCGCTTACTCCCATGGCCATGGCCGACAGGAACGTATGTTTCTTATAAATGATCTGTGGAAAATCGCTCATGATACAATTACTCCTAATATTTGTTCTTTTTAATCTATCTTGTTAGTCGAGAATCGCACTAATTTGTTTCTGAGTAATTTTCCTTTTTTCAAAGATTTTGTGATTTTCCATAAACTCGCCGGCAACATAAGAATAAAAACTCTTGGTCGTTTCGCATTACCGGCAACAAAATCGGCTGGTTTTTTGGAGATTCCTAAGTGAAAAAGGCCGGAAAGAGCATTTTTTAAGTTTTCATAATACCCTGTTATTAAGAAACTTATGGCAAGTCGCTATTCAACAGGCGGGTCTTTCGTCTTCGGCTCAGGATGATAAAGTGCCGGGTGCCTCTGATTTTTAAGGGCAATCAGCATAAAAAGAAAACATCGAGACATCCTCCTGTTCCATAGCCTTCTCGAATAGCCCTGGCCCAGCGGAAACTTCGCAACTGCGCCAGGAGCAGCAGCAGCATTACCAGGGCCCAGTATCCGGTGAAACGCAGATAGAAAAGGACCATGCCGAGCGTGTTGCTTATGTCGGTCGTGCACCATCTGGCCAGCTCGCCCGGAGTGTAGATGGCTCCCATAGCGATGGGGCCGAAGAAATTCTGCCAGGGCACCAGCAGAACGAATATAATCAGGGCCATATATAACGCCCCGGATATATGGGCCAGGCCCCCGAGTCCCCCTTTGAATGAAATGCCCAGACCGAAATACATTATCAGGGCATAAAGCACGGATGTTAATACGAGTATGATATTGGTAATGCGCACAATCGAAGTCAAACGCTCGAATGTTACATCAAAGCCGAAAAGCCATGGGCTTGGCGATTCTTTGGCCGGCGCTGCGGACTGGTCGGCCTTTATGCTATCGGCGCCCGGGACAGCCGGCGCTTCGGTATTCGTATTTTCTGAAATTTCAATCTGCCCGGTACTAACAAGCCAAAAAGATCCCTGAAGCAGCAGAAGGCAAAGCAGCATAACCACAAACAGCAGGTTCTTCCATTGACGGAATACGTGAGCAGCATCAAGGCAGTCTGATTTGAAATATAAGTCCTTTTTACTCGGACTGGGTTTCAGGCTCAACAGATCGTGAAATTCTTCTTTCATTCCTAAATCTCCTGCTCTCATACGTTGCTCATCATTTTGTTGCTCTCTTGACCGGGTGATAAACAGGGCCAATGAACCTGCTGCGAAGATGGGAAGAACCCATAATGCGGCTGAAGTGCCTGTTATTTGCGGCAATGTCACACTGCCGAAGTTAAGTATTCTTTCGAGCGGAACGACAACCGAGGGGTAAATAAGTATATAAACGTGAGCCCCGAAGAGCATTCCGATAACTGTGACCATCGCGTCGAGACGCCCTGAAGCGGCGGAAGCCAGGCCGGTGGCGGGACTGAAACCCGTCAGTCCGAGTCCTGTTCCGAGCAAAGCTCCGCCAATCAGAACAGTCAGAATGACTGCCGGTTTGATACTGAAGTTGGCGGCTCCGAATAAATCCAGAATCAACGTTCCGAGCATTCCAACAAGCAGAAAAACCGCAACCGTTCGTATCGCATAGAAATCCTTAAGTCTGAGAGCACCGATGATTTTGTCCGGATTTGTCAGTCCGGTCAGGACCAGCGAGGCCCCGAAAATAACACCCATGATGAGACCTACAATAGGAGTAGACATCACTCTTCGCGCCTTAATCGATTCGGTGCTTTTGGATAAACAAGATAAGCAACGAGCATTCCGAAACCAAACAATGAAATCGTAAATGGAATGGCCGATAGTGACAATTGTGTCCAGCCGCTGATAAATTGTCCGGTTATGCAGCCGTGCGCCAATCTGGCGCCGAGAAGTAAGAGAACTCCCCCGCAAAATCCCGCTATCAGGCGCAGCAGCACGGGAGCATCATGGTTCCGCTTCCACCAGAGAGATACGGTCCGGACCCTCCATGCCCGCAGGTACAGGGCGGCCAGACATGCGCCGAGAACGATACCGATATTAAACCACCAGCCGTAGCCGAATTTCTTGTATTGCTCATTACTGAGAAGCGGATGGTTCTCTGAATATTCGGGCGCGACCCGTTCGAGTACTTTGGCGTCGGCAACGACAAACTGTTTTGAAACACCCATCGGTTTGACCAAGGCGATCGCTAAAACCTGCACGAGTCCCAGTAATATGCCTGCAGCCCACCACGGCAGAGGAGGTGTCCGGCTATTGAGTTCTGTCATAATCAACTCTTCTTAACACTTAGAGCGTAGTACTCGGGACTCCTTACGGAGAAATGCTCAAGTATTGGCAACTCATCCACTACGCCCTGTCTATAGGGCGGATTCCACGACAACCATGTATTTCGCGGGAGAAAACTTGCCGGAGAAACAACTTTATAAGCTTCTCACTAATCCTCCGTGAAGTACGGCATTGTGAGGATTGTATTGATCTGGTAGAATATGTCAACAATTAAACACCTCAAAGCCCGGCCTGTCAGAGGAACAACAAACAGCCTTTGGCTGTGATTAACCCGCGAATCCGGATACAAGTCCGACAGTAATAAGTATCCGGATAACAGCTCTTGCTCTTATGCAGTTTATAGGGTAATTTTATGCTATTCGGAGTCTCAATAGCTCAGTCAAAACCAGGGCTCCGAGAATGCTAAAATTAAGGAGAATCAATCATGATCGAAGATATGAACCGCAGGAAATCCGATGATTTGACCGGCCGCAATAGCTCCGAAAAAAAGCAGGCGATAAACCGCCGCGAGTTCGTCGCTACTGCTTCGGCGGCGGTCGCTACGTTTTCCATCGTGCCCCGTCGGGTGCTCGGCGGCACCGGATACGTTCCACCCAGCGAGAAAATCAACGTCGGCTACGTCGGAGCGGGAACTCAAGGTATCCGGCAGTTGATGGACGCCCTGCCGAAATCGGAGCTACGAATCGCCGCGGTGTGCGACCCGAACAAGGACAGCAACAATTACGTCGCATGGTCGCGCAACGAAATACGGGATAAGGTCCGCGAGTTTTTGAAAAAGCCCAACTGGGGCCAGGGCCAGCGAGGCTGCCGGTGCGGCAGGGAAGTCGGCAGAGAAATCATCGACAGTTATTACGCCATGAGCACAACCTCAGGAAAAGCAGGGGCCTGCTCGACATACATTGACTTTCGCGACATGCTGCAGAACGAAAAAGATCTGGATGCGGTTTACATAATAACCCCGGATCATCTTCACGCCACGGTTGCGATTGCCGCCATGAAAAAGGGCAAGCACGTAATTACGCATAAGACCGTTGCCAACGTGCTTGGTGAGGTCAGGCTCGTGACCGATACTACGCGCAAGACCGGAGTTGCCAGCCAGATGTTTTGTGCCGCGGATCAAAAGGAAACGCCCATGATAGCCGAATGGATTCGGGCCGGAGCGATCGGGCCCGTGCGGGAGGTTCACAACTGGTCCACGAGGCCTTTCTGGCCGCAAGGGATGACCGAATTTCCGAAGGAAACTCCGCCGATCCCGGATGGTCTCGTATGGGATTTGTGGCTCGGGCCGGTACCTCATCGACCCTACCATCCGGCTTACACGAACGCGGTCTTTCGCGGCTGGTATGAATTCGGGGCCGGGGCATTGGGTGACATGGGCAACTACAGCTTTCATCAGATCTTCGAAATATTGAAACTGCCGGCGCCGATCAGTGTGGAATCCACCCGAAGCCAGTACTGGGCAATCGTAGATAATTTGTGGCAAAAGCAGGTTAACAACGTATCATTCCCCCGCGCATCGATGGTTCGCTGGGAGTTTCCGGCACGCGAAGGCATGCCGCCGGTCTCGCTGCACTGGTACGATGGCGGACTGAGGCCTCCGATGCCCGAGGAGCTTGAAAAAGACGGCAAAGATATGCCGGATGAAGGAATGCTGTTTGTGGGCGACGATGGAAAAATCCTCGCCGGCTTTACAGGCGACAATCCGCGCATCATTCCCGAAAGCAGGATGCGGGACTACAAGAAGCCACCCGAAACGCTGCCGCGACCGATCAGCGAGCTGGACCAGTGGATCCGGGCCTGCAAAGGCGGCCAGGCCTCCGACGCCAGCTTCGATAAGATTTATCCGTTCACACAAGCGATCTGTCTGGGCGGAATCGCGATGCGGGTAAACAAAAAGCTCCTGTGGGATGCCGACAAAATGCAGTTCACAAATTCGCAGGAGGCAAATCAGCTCATGCACAGAAAATACAGAATGGGTTGGGAGCTGTAGCCTTGTTTTGACAACTCCGGCCCAATTTATACGCTGCCGCCAAATCATAATTCAATGCGAGGGAGTATGATATGGAAACGAAATATAAAACGTATCTTATTGCCAAAATAGTGCTCGTAACATTACTCTGCAGTATCTTAGCCGGCTCGGAAGCCGAAGAACTTGGAGTCAAAATCGAGCGAAATGTACCTGTTCCGATGCGAGATGGAACTATTTTGCGGGCGGATGTGCATCGGCCGGATCGCGGCGGACCTTATCCTGTGCTTGTGCAGCGTACACCGTATGGTAAGAAGGGATTTTTCGATAGCTTCGTCAAGGCTGGATACATAGTCGTCAGCCAGGATGCTCGTGGTCGGTATGATTCCGAAGGCAAATTTGAATCAATGAAGAGAATTGGGACACATGACGCCGAGGATGGCTACGACACAGTCGAATGGGCGGCCCATTTGCGTGGATCGACCGGCAAGGTGGGCACTTTTGGAATTTCTTACCCCGCGTTTCTGCAATGGCGGTTAGCGTCATCAGCCCCTCCAGCGCTTGTGGCAATGTCCGCCTCTGGTGTACCGGCACAAGTATGGTATGCAAACAAAACTTGTTCGCTTCGTCCGGGCATTCGGCTGAGGTGGTTAGCGCAGCTCGCCGTCGACATGCGACGACACGAGAATCTTCCTGGGGTACATACCGAATGGGAAGATTCTCAGCTATGGCGGGAAGAATCTCAAAAGTGGCTCAACTGGGTCCCCTGGTTAGACCTGCCTCAAGATTTCTTCAGCTATGAAACCGAGACTCTCAAGTCATGGCTGAAGAATCCTTACATCGACCCCTGGAAATTAGATGAAGGATGCAAGGATACTGCGGTTCCTAACCTGGATATCACCGGCTGGTATGATCATGCTCATGGGGATATGCTGCTTTTCCGAACTATGGTCAAGGAAGCTAAGACAGAAGAGGCCCGTAAAGGCTCCCGGATCATTATCGGCCCCTGGCCCCATGGCAAATCGGAAAGCTCCTATGGGGATATCGACTTCGGCCCTAACGCCGGATTGTACATAGAAGACGCCCAGATACGTTGGTTCGACTATTGGCTCAAGGGTAAGCAGAACGGAGCCGATAAAGATTTACCCGTAAGAATCTTTGTTATGGGCGACAACGAGTGGAGGGATGAGCCTCATTGGCCTCTTCAGCGGGCCAGGGACAAGATCCTTTTTATCAATAGCGATGGAAGCGCCAATACCCCGGGCGGCAACGGAAAGCTCGGCCTTGAAATGCCGGAATCCGCCAAGACCGACACATATGTTTACGATCCGACCGATCCTGTTCCTACGCCTTGGGGTGTAGGAAGGCCTTTGCCAACGGATCAGAGGTCTTTAGTTAATCGGGATGATATTCTTGTCTATCAGACAGAGTTGTTGACTGAAAGAGTTGAAGTTACTGGTAATCCAGGCGTAGAGCTGTATGCCTCCTCTTCGACCCCTGACACAGACTGGTTTGTTCGGCTGATAGATGTTGCTCCGGATGGCCTGGCGCGGGATGTTTCTTCGGGCATGGTACGCGCCCGTTATCGGGATGGCTTCGACAAACCCAAGTTGATTCGGCCCGGCGAAGTCATTAAATACACGATCCGGATGAATCCAACATCAAATGCGTTCCTTCCGGGTCATAGAATCCGCCTTGACGTCACCAGTTCGGACTTTCCTAATTTCGATCGTAATCACAATACGGCAGCAGATCAAAATGCCGACGCACGCCTGGTAACCGCACAACAGACCATCCATCATGGCGGCGAACACGTGACACGGATTATCCTTCCTTGGGTGCCAGGTTCGAAAGCAACAGTGGTGCCGGCAGAAGAAAAGTCGGCAGAAGAAAGGGATAGGCCACAACAACAGCAGCAAGCGTATCCACTTCATCGGGCCGCGGCGGCCGGAGATGTGGAACAAGTTAAACGACTCATTTCAGAAGGGGTCGACATAAATCTCCAGGATGAAGAAAAAAAGACCCCGCTATGCCATGCCATTAAGGCAGGCAAAATAGAAGTAGCGCGGTTTCTCGTTGACGCGGGCGCCGATGTCAATGCGGGATTATGGCCGCCGTTGCATGTCGCCGTCGATGTGAATGATCTGGCAATGGCTGAGTATCTGATTGCCCATGGAGCAGAAGTCAATCCTCCCCGGATCGTGACTCTCTTAGAGAAAGCGCCTCGGTCTAGCAGTATTGAGATGGTTGAGCTGCTTCTCGACAAAGGCGCCGACATTAATGCAGGACACTTTGGGGGGATTTGGCGTCGCGCGATAGATGAAGCCCGCACGGATATTCTGGATCTACTGATACAAAGATATATAAAAAACAATTCTGAAGAGGAGTGCGGGGTATCGCCCCTGGACCTTGCTTTTAGAACGCGAAGATATGATGTGGCGGAATTTTTGTTGGTAAGGCACGCTGACTTTGTTCTGGCTCGGAAGAATGCGGGAAGTATTCCTGGCTTGCACAATGCGGCTGCGGCCGGGAAAAAAGAGATCGCTAAGCTGTGTCTGGCCAAAGGTGTGGACGTGAATGAAAAAGATGACGTGTATGAGTTTACGGCCCTGCACTATGCCGCAAGGTTCGGCAACAATGATGTCGCAGAGGTTTTAATAGCCAATGGCGCCGACATAAAGGCGAAGGATAGATGGGGTTATCAGCCTATACACTGGGCAGCTTATCACGACCGGCCGGATATTGTCGAATTGCTTATAGCTAAGGGTGCTGACGTCAATGCTAAGACCTCGTTGGGTCAGACGCCGTTGCAGTTGGCACAGGAGAGGAGAAACACGAAGACTGTCGAACTCCTCCGCAAGCACGGGGCTAAAGAATCACCGGGATAGAGCAAGGCAAGCAGCCCGGATCGGTCTGCTACTAACCATCCCAGCCTTGTCTGGAAAGTATGAAATAACTGCCCATTAACTTGCTAACAGTCGTTCCATGCGGTTATTTTACGCCAATGTCGGCGGTAATTTTGCATGATGGCGCCTGTTCTGTCATTCTGGCAGGTGCGGCAGGCTGTTTTGTCCGTGGCGGCGGGCTTCGGCGGTCATTAGTTTTGTCAGCTCTTTTTTAATATGTTCCGGCAGGTCCGGCGGCTGATAATTGTCCAGCAGTTTTTCCACTTCACGATGGGCCCGCTGGCCGAGTGTCAGGGCGCCTTTTTCTTCCCATCTTGACCTGCGGGCGCGGTCGATTACCGGGCCCGGGAAGAAGTGTTCCGTCTTGAGGTGGCGCCGGGTATGTTCGGAGATTAGCAGGTGTTTTTCTTTGAGCAGTTCCCGGAATATTCCTATCGCGGGGAAGTCGTCTTTCGGCTCGATCCCGGCGATTAATCGCTGCGACATGCCGCAGATTTCATTGTCCAGCACGATTTTCTCAAGAGACAGGCAGCTTTCGAAGTCGAGCATACCGGGGCCGGAGATGTTGTTTATGCCGGACAGCGCAGCTAATACGGCGCCGATTCCGGTCTCCAGACCCGCCTGGGCGTCCAGCTCTTTGGCGTCGCTCAGTGAGATGTATGCCTGGGTTGGCAGGTTGAGGTACTTGCCGATTTCATTGTATGCGCAGTCGATCATCATGGTCTCGATAGCGCCCATGGGGGTGGTTTCGTGCCGGACGTCGAATATGGCCGGCGAGCCGCCGTAGAGGATGGGCGTTCCAGGACTGGCAATCTGGCTGATGACAATGCCGCTGAGAGTTTCGGCCGTATGCTGGATTAGTGTACCGGTTAATGTTACGGGGGCTATGAATCCGGACAACGGCATGGCAATAAACTCCACCGGGATAAAATACCGGGCGCAATCCAGCAAGTTTTGCGAAGTGACCTGGCTCCATTTCAGGGGCGAGGTGGGGCAGCAGGAAAAGATAGTGAGAGGTTTTTCTTTGAGAGCATCCGATGTGCCTCGAACGGCGAGCTGGAAATCTTTCATTACCTCGAAGGATTCGATTGTAAAAGCGCCGGTAATCACGGGCTTGCTGCCATACAGCAGGCTGAGATACAGGCGGTAGCTGTCGGAAATTTCTTCAGGTACATCGGTGGATATCAACGCGGTGCTCGTCGAGGCGATATTGTCGAGTTGCTCGGTCACTTTTACGAAGTTGATATAATCGGCGGTGACGGCCTTGCGCATTTTCCTTTCCTGAGAATCGAGAATATTCAGGGCGGTCGAGCCGGGAGTGAAATAGACATTGTCGCCGGAGAAATCATGTGTCTGGTTCCCAGCGATATCATAAAGACCGAACGATGCCGGAGCGTTTTTTAGTGTTTTTTTAATGATTTCATTCGTAAGGAGGGCATGACTTTTTTCCATATCAACAGTGCAGCCGGAGTCTGAAAGCATGGCCAGCACTTTTTCGTTATGAATTTCGATCCCGAGCGTGCAAAGTATCTCGGTCGCCTCGGAAATAATCTGCCGGATAAGTTCATCGCTTAGAAATCTGATTGTCGGTCTCATATCAATATTCTTTCCATGATTAATAGTTACTATATCTGACAATTCTCATATACCTGACTTTAGCAATATCAGCTCTGATGTTACACTTACATACAGAATCTGCGCTAAAACTACAACTATCTTGAATCTTTATTCAAGAATTTCAGAGGATCACTAAGATCGAAATACTCATAAAATTGTAGCGAAGGCAGCGTTTACTCTTCCACAGACTTTCTCGGCCAATACAGTCGAATGTCGTCAATGAACATCTTGCCCGAACCGCCGGGGATTGTCATGTTACCCTTTGTGCCCAGACCGATTGCTATCTTGTCGACATTGGTCAAAACTATGCCCTGATCGGCAAAAGCCTGAAGCGGAATGATCCACTCTATCCAGGTCTCGATGTTCGCCACGGCCGGATCATCGTGGACTACAATCGCAGGTGCGCCTGTGCTGTTGGACACAGCTACATAAAGCGGTTCGGCAGCGTTGCTCTCAATACCTATATCCTGGTTTGTCCACTGTCCGCTGACGTTACCGGTAATAGTAACATTAGAAAACTTAGCCTCACAAGTTGCACTGGCATTATGGCTAGTTAGTGCTAAGCCAACATAAACATTAGAACTCATCGGGATGAACTGTGGATTCCATAACAAGGACTGCCATGTCGAGCCGTTGCTTGAGTAATAACCTCTGAAGTTGCCTCCAACATCTCGCTCCAGTTTCACCCAGTATGGAGCAACGATTGTCATTTGCTCGTCAGTAGCTACACTACTGTCGCTGGTGGCGGCGTCATCGGCTTCCAAACGGGCTTGGAATCTGCATCCATTTGTAGCAGTGCCGTCTGCATTAGTGGGAGTTATGTAAACCGCAGCGAACTTCGAGCCGGCATCGAGTGTCTCGCGAATCATCACGCCGGCCTTAGCCCAGTTGTCGGTCTGTTCGACACTCTCGACCCTTGCTATGATTGAGCCTGGGCCGGTGAGTATCTTGGAGGCGTAGTGGAATTCGTCCGCTGCGTTCCAGATATCTGCACCGGAGCCGGTCATCGTGTAAGTGCCTATCGGACCCTCGACAAAGCTGCCGACTGATACCGGATTGCCACGGAACCAGATTGATAATTCCGCAACACCTTCAGCAGTCCAGTCGCGCTGGTCTGTTAACGTATGCTCCACTTCTGAATACTTGGCGAAGCCCTGCTTGTTGTTGTCGAATGCAATCGGTATTGATTGAAGGCCGCCGTTGACGATCGTCTCTTCGGTATAAGAAGGGGTTGTTTCA
>Ga0210003_1000974_pt1 | contig 25370 bp, 24 predicted proteins | sample LantaG_FD_182804 | JGI IMG/M metagenome (GOLD analysis project Ga0210003, IMG submission 182804) | Deep subsurface microbial communities from Baltic Sea to uncover new lineages of life (NeLLi) - Landsort_02402 metaG (SPAdes) (version 2) | ecosystem: Environmental > Aquatic > Marine > Oceanic >... | reverse complement strand
GTACGGTCGGAAGCCGTGTAGGCATTGACTTTCCCTCCAATTTCTTTGATGTAGGGGAGGAACTCATCTTCTTTGGGGTATTTTTTTGTCCCCATGAAGAGCATGTGCTCGAGAAAGTGTGCAATGCCTGGGTATTCTTTGGAGTCGTTCCAAGATCCTGCTTGTACGGCTAGGGCCGCTGCAGATTCTTCTACCTCTGGGTCGGAGATGAGATATGCCTCTAGGCCGTTGGAAAGGCGCATTTTAGTGGTTTTTCGCTCGGCGAGTGTAGGGCTTAAGATTTGAAGCTCGGATTGATCTTCAATTGTTTCAAAGCCATTTGAGACTGCAGCATTCAAGTGGAGAGCGCTGAGCAAGAGAAATAGAATGTTTTTCATTTTTTACCCCAGAAATTTCTGATAATCGTCATGTACTAATTTCCAAATATAATCGGCTCTGGATTTTCTGCGTACATGTTTATCAGGATTTTCTGATCCGGGGTAGTTCTGCATATCGATTTCGGGGCCGATTGAGAGGTGAATGCCTACTTGATTGACCTCACGGTGTTCCCCTAGTTCTACTTGAATAGTTTCGGGAGGAGGGAGCAGATCGTAGGTCCCTAAAGCCATTGGATAGAAAAAAGTGGGCGTCTTGGATTTTTTTGCCATTAAATAGAACATTTCGATTGCTTGGGGATCAAAGGGGGCGAGGATGATCTCTCCATCTTCATTTTTTCGATCACGTCCACCGCTTGGAGCTACATAGATGCACTTTCCACCCTCTTTGAGCAGGCCACTCATCAGTTGCATGGTTTTTTTATTGTGGAGCTGTTTTTGAAGTTTGTTTTCTGGTGGGTGATCGATGTAGCGTTTGGAATAGATGCAAAGAAGGTTACAGCCTAAGCTAAAGGGGATAGAAAGTGTGTCAGTTATGACCCGCTCTCCTGCAACAAAGATCATTTCTTCTGAGAGGTTGGGATACTCTTCTTCAAGCAGAATGGAGATGGCTTGGGGATCGGCTTCAGTTTGGTGGTTGGCAAAGAATACGACGTTGTCCCCATTTTGGATGTGTTTTGTAATTTCAGAGAGCCTTTCTTTGCCGGAAATGAAGGAATTATTTTTCACGATTAGAGGTCGGATAAAATTTTTGCCAAAAGCGTGATAATCAATGGGCTCTCTTAAGCACTTATGGAAGGGCTCAAATTGATAAGGGGTTTTGCACTCCTTTTTTATGAGATCGAGAAACTTAAGAAAAACAGGATCGTTTTTGGGATCGTGGTTTGTGGCCACCAGGTAGCTTTCGATAAAATAACTCAATATTTTACCAAGCTTTGGAGGGATCTCTTTTTGCTCTACTAGAGATGAGAGGCACTTATGAAATTTCGAGTTTTTGTCCATTGATTGTGGAATGGAATTGGAATTCATTCAAATGTAGTGAGTCTAGACGGCTAAACTCTAATTGAGCATTGAGCTCTTCTGCTAGTTTTGTGAGAAAGTTTTTATCTCCTCCTTTAAGGAAGTCATCTAAGTGGGGATGGCAGACAAGTTTCAAACCGAATTGCTGTTTTTGATTGATGAGTTTTTTTAGAGACCTTTCAATTTCGATCGATGTGCTTTCATTGGTCAGGATCTGTCCGCTTCCGCTGCAATAGGGACAGTAGGTGTTCATAGTCTGGCTCAAAGATTCACGATTTCTCTGTCTTGTCATTTCAACCAGGCCGAATTCACTCATGCCTAGTATGGTGCATTTAGCATTATCTTCTTTCATGGAGTCTTTCAGGCGGTCTAGGACTCTTCGCTGATTTTTCCGCGAACGCATATCGATAAAGTCGCAAATTACGAGCCCTCCGATGTTGCGCAAACGCATTTGGCGAGCGATTTCTTCTGCCGCTTCCAAATTGATATGGACAAGAGCTTCTTCGACGCCGCCACTCTCAGTTTGTTGTGAACTTCTTCCCGAGTTCACATCAACAGTGTACATTGCTTCTGTGCGTTCAAAAAAGAGGTAGCCGCCGGATGGTAGCCAAATTTTGCGCCTTAGTGATTTCTCGATTTCTCGTTCAACGCCAAAGCGCTCAAACATGGGGGACTTGTCACGGAAAAACTCGATCTTTACCGAGTGCTCTTGGCTGTACTTTTCGTACATCTTTTTAAGCACTCCAAAGACATTGAAATCATCGACAAGGATGCGGTCATATTGTTTGTCAACGGCCTTCATCAAACACCGTTTCATCAAATCGGATTCTTCGTAGAGGCATGTGGGCTTATTGGCCTTGTGAAAATCTTCAACGACTTGTTGCCAAGATTTCAGTAAATCCGTGGCTTCGTCGATGAGCATCTCTTGAGTGGCGTTGACACTCGAGGTTCGGCAGATCAGGCCCATGTCAGAGGGCATCTCGAACGCGCGGATCAGTTTTTTGAGACGATCTCTGGCTGCAGGGTCTTCGATTTTTCTCGAAACACCGCGATGGGATGTGTTGGGTACGAGAACGAGGTAGCGCCCAGCAATTGAGAGATTGGAGGTGAGGCGTGCTCCTTTAGATCCAATTGGTTCTTTAACGACTTGTACGAGGACAGGTTGATCAGACTTTAGAAGTTTCGTGATGTCTGAGTCGTCCGATTGCTGTTTTTTCTCGCTTTGCGTTTTCATTTCAAAGTCCATTTCGAACATCTCTTGGAATTTTTGAGTGTTTTCGATGATGTCTGAAATGTGGATGAACCCATTCTCGTTTTCATTGATATCAATGAAAGCGGACTGGATGTTCTTTAAAATATTAGTGACTTTTCCTCGATAGATATTGCCTGTGATTTGGCGCGTTTTTTTTCTTTCGACGATGAGATCATTAAGAGTCCCATTCTGGAGGAAGGCACATCTCGTCTCTTTGGACTCGATGTTAATTAAAATTTCTTTCATGATGAATCTCGCGGTAAGAGCCTAGAATACCAGAAAGTCTTTATGAATTCAACTCTGCCTTGATCTTTTCGACAAAGCCATTTTTGACAAGGCGGCTGGTAGAGATGATGCTGGTGATAAAGGTCTCAGGCGGAGACGCCCCGTGGCACTTAATGACGATGCCGTCTGCTCCGCAGAGGATTGCTCCGGGGTATTCGGCGTAGCTCAAGCGGTGTTTGAGGGTGCCGATAATGGAGCGCAAACCTGGAATCATTTCAATAGGGCCAAGATTTTGCATTTGCTCTAAGACAAAACCCGCAATGCCTTCAGCTGTTTTTAAAAAAATATTGCCAGTGAATCCGTCGGTGATGAGGATGTCGATTTTGCCTAAAAATACATCTCTGCCTTCAATATTGCCAATGAATGCAGGTGCATCGAGGGGGGCGCTTTCATTGAGCGTTTGTAAAATGGAATAGGCTTTTTGATGCTCAGGAGTTCCCTTTTTTTTCTCTTCGCCGATATTGAGCAATCCCACTACGGGGTGGGGTAATCCCCTAGCTTTTTGGTAGGCGATGCCCATTTGGGCAAACTGGAGGAAATTTTCTGCTTTTACGTCGAGATTGGCTCCTACATCGAGTACGGCGATTGGTTCGAGTTTTGAGGGAATCAGTGTGAGAAAAGCGGGTCGATCAATGCCGGGCAGCATTTTCAGGGTGATTTTTGTCTGAGCTAGTAGCGCTCCAGAATTGCCTCCAGAGATGAAGGCATCAATTTCATAAGCTTTTAGCGCTCGAATACCAGCGGCGATAGAGGAATCTTTTTTTCGGCGCACAGCCATCAAGGGATCGTCTTCCATCGTGACTTCTTCGGTCACAACGTGGCAATGAAAATCTTCTGGGGTGGGGATATTTTCAAAAACTTCTTTAGTAGCAAAAAGAGTAAGAAGCGGGGGCGCATCTCCCTCCCATTCATGGGAGGCAATGGCCTTAAGAATTTTTTCAGCAGAAGTATCACTGCCCAAAAGATCGACGCCGATCCTAGGGCGGTGATAATCGCCTTTATTCGTCGTCTTTTTTTGCATGGATTACAGCGCGACCTTTGTAATGGCCACATTGCATACAAAGTTTATGGGGGAGGCAAGCGCCACCACAGTTGGTGCACTTTCCGACGTTTTTCGGTTTTTTTGCATGGTGAGAACGTCGATTGTTTCTGCGCGAGTTTGACGTACGGGTACGTGGAACAGCCATTCTAAATAGCTCCTTTTTTGCTTTAGCTACTCACTATATAGGAAGTGGGGATTTTTAACAATTCAAGTTGCTATCTCTTTTTCTTGAGGCGAAAAGCGAGCTGATTAGATACAAGATTCTTGAGGAAGGTCATATGAAGGCATATGGCAGACGAGAGAAGCGCAGTAGATAAATAGCGTAGTTCGCATAGAGGAAAAATGGACAGTAACGTAGTTTGTTTATAGGTTCAAATCAGAAAAAGGTGAGTGGGTATTCGATTCACTTTCCTTCAAAAATTTCTTTACGTCTTTGCGGCTGGGGCATTTCCCCTGGTTGCATTCGAGAAATTGGGGGATTTTGAGGAGGATAGCATTGCGGACCTCATCGCCGTAGTCATAGACTGCGGAGGGGATTTCTGATAATTCGACAGTTTGCTTAAAATCTTTTAATTCAATTTGGATCGTTGCTTTTTCATTGCAGATGGAACAGGGCATTTTCGCAGAGGCTTTGACTTTGAGATCGAGGATCAAGTGCTCGTTTGCTAGATAGGCTTGTCCAGAGACAATAATTTCATCTGTGAAGGAGAGTTCCTCTTCCTGAGCTTCCAGCAGCTTTGGCTCAATATTTTCAAATATTTGCTCGGTCTCATCATTTTTGAGACGATCTATGTAAACTTTAAGTGGGCTTGTGTTCATGTAGTGCTTTTTTTAAAACCTGCGAGATCTCTTCTTCAGGTTGTTTCCTTATGAGAATTGTACCAATTTCCCCACATTTTTCTCTACACTGTTGATGGAGCTGCTCGGATGTTAAAAATTGTTTAGTGTGATCATAGAGCGCTTTTTCGGTGAACTTTGGTCCATAGAGTTCTGGATAAATGCGTTTTTTTGCCACGATATTGACGATGCAATAGTGGGGAAGGCGGATACGCAAGAGGTTTTTAGCGATAAAGAGGTCGAGAGGTCCGATTGCATAGGTGACAACAGTAGGCACCTTATAGAGGGCAAGTTCCAGGTTGTTCGTGCCCGATTTGGCAATGGCTAAGTAGGCCTTTTTCATCAGAGCAGAATTTTGAGAGCTGCTAATCAACATGATCCGGTCTCTTTCGAGTATTCCTTCTCTTTTCATGATTTGATCGAGAAGGAGGGAGAAGGGACTCTTGGCAACTGAAATGACGAGGAAAAGATCGGGGTGCTCATCGAGCAGTTTTTTTGCTACTCGTATCTGCATCGGGAAATTGCGAAGGATCTCATTTTGGCGGCTGCCGGGGAAGAGGGCTAGAACTCGATATTTGGGGTCTACATCGATAGGAGGTGTGTTGTCTTTTTCAATTTGTTCTAGCAATGGATGGCCCACATAGTCCACTTGCAGTTTTTCTTTGTTGAAGATCTCCTTTTCGAAGGGGAAGGTGACGAACAAGTGGTCGAGGATTTTTTCCATTTTAGGAATGCGCCTTTTGCCCCATGCCCAGACAGAGGGACAGATGTAGTGGCAGACTTTTCCTTTAAATGAACGTTTGAAAAGGCTCTTTGCCATGGCTAGATTAAAGCCAGGGTAGTCGATAAAGAAAACGATGTCGGGATTTTCTTTTAAGATTTGATCGCGGAGTTTGAAAAATTGCCGAAATAGCCTCGGAAGGGCAAAGAGGACGTCGACAAATCCCATCACCTGGAACTTTTCCATTTGCATGATGCAGTCGAGACCCGCCCATCGCATTTTTGGTCCACCTACTCCAAAGATGCGGGCAGCAGGAAATTGAAAGCGCAGCTCTTTAACGAGCTTTTCTCCATGTAGATCACCGCTCATTTCACCAGCGAAGAGAAAGATTGACTTTACTGCCTTCATTGGATGGCTCCTAATTTTTTTCCTAGCCAATTGGCGCCCACTTCGAAGGTGTCTTTAGCTGTGCCATGGCCCAAGTGCCCAATCGATGGCGCGACAATCAATTCGATGGGAGGAGAGCGAGACCCTTTGTCATAGGCTTTATTTGCCAGTTGTAGGGCAAGTTCATAGCATTTGTCTGTGCCGACTCGAATATCGCGGTTGCCGATGTAAAAGCGGATTGTTTTTAAACAGAGGGCATCGACATAGCGAGTGAGAGTGTATTGCTCAGCCCCTCCAGTATCGCTGCCAAACTCTTTTGCATATGTAAGCTCAGTCATAGGAGCAAAACCAACGATTGCACATATATCCATCTCTGCTGCGACCAAGGAAGAGACGAGCCCTCCGCGGGAAAGTCCCATAAATCCGATTTTTTCTTTTTCAATCAGGCCCTTATCGATGAGTGCATTTATGGCAGAGCGAGCCTTTTGAAGAAAAGGGGCGAGGGGGTCTTTCCCTGCTTGAAATTCTTCTGCCCAAACGCGGAGGGCATCAGTAGGGTTTAAGTTGGGACCGTGAGCGGGTAGGTCTAGAGAGAAGACGCGCATGCCATTTTTTGCGAGATAAACAGCAGGCTGGTTGTAGGGATCTAGACTTAAAGATTCTTGCGCAGACAGGGCAAAGTAGAAAACGCTGGGAAGAGGGCCTTCATCAAGGGACGGGCCGATGTAGGCCACTTCAATATCCGGCTTGAGTTGGAGCATCTTCATCATGTTATTCTTTTTTTTCTTCTTCTGGGTCTATTTCGGCGTTTTCTGGGAGCGTGTTCTTCAGGGTGCTCCTCAGAAGAGTAAAGATCATGCCAGTCCTCATGAACCTTTTTCAGGCCAGGTTCTAGGCAAGAGCGGAGCTCCAAAAATTTGATTGCGAGGTGGAAGTCGCTATCTTTTGGTACTCTTTTTCGGAGTGTCTTCTTGTGCAATGGAGTAAGGCGATACTGTCCAAGAAGGACGTTTTGCATTTCGTAGCGAAGTCGCCTTGGTAGGAGCAGAAACTCTTGAAAAAGATCGGAGACGAGGTTGCGTGTATGATTTTGGATCTGGCCTAGGTGAGGTATCTTTTCTCTGTCAAGGAATTGGGTCTTGAGTCGTTTTTGTAAAAGAGGGAAGGCCATCGAGCAGAGCAGTAAAGAGCGTTGTAGATTGTCCGCCTCGGGGTCTTGAAAGTAACGGTCGATCTCTTGCAAATAGAGGTAAATCTCTTTCCCTTCTTCTTCTTTTTCAATGAAGTGGGCCACTTCTGGAATCAGATGACTCATCATCCCGTGTTCATTCAGTAGTTGAATAAAGGCATGAGCAGCGCCAGACTCTAGCATTCGGAGGATTTCTTCTAAAACTCTTGCGGGGGAGCTTTTGACGATGTCTTCTTTGCATTCGACAAGAGCGATGTGCGCATCGGGATCAACCTTTAAACCAAATCGAGCTTGAAACTTTAAAAGACGAAGCATCCGGACGGGATCTTGTTTGAAGCGGACATAAGGCTGGCCGATTGAGCGCAATAGATTTTTTTTGATGTCCTCATAGCCATTTACGTAGTCGATGATTTGCTCGGTGGAGGGGTCGTAAAAAAGGGCGTTGATCGTAAAATCCCTTCGGAGCGCATCTTCTTCTGGGTATCCCCATTGGTTGTCGCGCAGAATGAGTTCTTCCTTGTCAGGATCTCCTGCACGAAAAGTAGCCACCTCTAATATCTTTTTTCCAAAACGGATGTGTGCTAAGCGAAATCGCCTGCCTATGAGGATGCAATTGCGAAAAATCTGTTTGATCTCTTCTGGCTTTGCTGAAGTTGAGATGTCAAAGTCTTTTGGGCGCCGCCCTAAAAGGAGGTCACGAACGCTGCCGCCAACGAGATACGCAACAAATCCGGCGTTTTTTAGTTTTTCGACTACATAAATCGCATGGGTGTCGACTTTCTGAATGGGGAGCTGATGCTCTTCTACTGGGATGATTTTCTGTTCCACAAGACATCAAGATATCGGAAAAATCATTTTGCCTAAAGAGTTTTTCTGTTAAATTCTGCTGAAATGAAGCAATCAAAAGTTTTTACTGCATCTTTATTAGTCGCCGGCACTGCAATCGGAGCCGGAATGTTGGCTCTGCCTGTCTCGACAGCAGCCGGAGGCTTCTGGCCAGCTGTACTCATATATCTCGTATGTTGGATTTTTTCTGCTTGCACGGGACTTTTACTCTTAGAAGCCTGTCTTTGGATGCCTAAAGATACTAATATTGTTTCCTTGTCCTCACATCTGCTTGGAAGAAAGGGGAAATACGCCAGCTGGTTTCTCTACCTCTTTTTATTTTATAGTCTAACCGTTGCGTATGCTGCAGGGGGTGGAGGATTTATTGCTTCTGTGACAAACGGAGTTTTTCCAGCGCCGATTGCCATCTTGCTTTTCATTTTGCTCTTTTCCCCAGTGGTATACATCGGGACGCATGCAGTGGATCGGCTCAATTTTCTTTTGATGGTAGGGCTCATCTTCTTCTTCGTCATTTTTATTTTAATCGGATCTGGAAAAGTGGACTTTGATCTACTTGAACGTTTCCACTGGGGGCACGCCATTCTCTCTCTGCCCGTTGTCTTTACCTCGTTTAGCTATCAGGGAATAGTGCCTAGCATGCGCAATTATTTCGAAGGCCACCCGAAAGCCGTTCGCAAAGTTATTCTCATCGGTAGCAGCCTTCCCGTGATCGTTTATATCGTGTGGGAGTATCTGATATTAGGGATCGTCCCGTTCGAAGGGGCAAATGGCCTCTTGGCCGCGAAGCAACAGGGGCTCACTGCTGTGGTCCCACTGAAAAATATCGCAGATTCCCCTTGGGTGTACGCAGTGGGACAAGCTTTTGCCTTCTGCGCTTTGACTACCTCTTTTTTAGGTGTTACCCTCGGTCTTTTTGACTTTTTCGCTGATGGCCTAAAAATCTCAAAGAAGGGAAGAAGTCGCATAGCCCTTTATCTTCTCGTTTACCTTCCTCCTACGGCAATAGCGATGCTCTTTCCAAATATTTTTATCCGCGCACTTAGTTACGCGGGCGGCGTGGGATGCGTCCTCCTTTTAGGGCTCATTCCCGTTATGATGGTCTGGTCAGGCCGTTACCGAAAACAACTCGATCGAAGTCATGAGCAACTCGGTGGTGGTAAGTGGGTGTTAAGCCTCCTAGCTATCTTTGTCGTCTTTGAACTCATCGTTGAATCGATTAGCGAGTTGCTTTAAATCTTATAACTTTGCTAATCTTGCGACCTATGGCTAAAGGACTATTTGCAAAGAAAAGCGTTCAAGATATGAAGGATGATGCATCCAAAAGAGGGCTTGAACGCTCCCTCTCCGGACTCAATTTGATGTCTATGGGTATTGGTGCAATCGTAGGAGCAGGTGTTTTCGTCCTCATCGGACAAGCTGCTACCTTTTATGCAGGCCCCTCTGTGGTCTTTTCATTTTTATTTGCCGCAATTATTTGTGTATTTGCAGCCTTTTGCTATGCCGAATTTGCCTCGCTCATTCCCGTTGCCGGGGGACCTTACTCTTACGCCTATGCAACACTCGGTGAAATCGTGGCATGGACTATCGGCTGGGGGCTCACCTTAGAATACCTGTTTTCCTCCGCCACCGTATCGGTGGGGTGGTCTGGCTATCTCTCGAGTTTTCTCGCTGACTTTGGCTTAAGCCTGCCACAGAAATTCGCAAGCTCGCCCCTTGCCTATGATATTGTGACCGGTTGGGTCAAAACAGGGGCTATCCTCAACCTGCCCGCTATGCTTATTATGGGCTTTATCGGTGGAATGATCGCCGTTGGGATTAAGGCAGCTTCGCGCTTTAATAACATCGTCGTGGTTATCAAGATGACCGTTATTGTCCTCTTCATCGTTTTCGGACTTTTTGCCCTTGATCCTGCAAACTGGAAGCCCTTTATCCCAAAAAATACCGGAATGTTCGGTGAATTTGGAATCAGTGGTATTTTCCGTGGAGCCGGTGTGGTCTTCTTTGCCTATATTGGATTTGATGCCCTTTCCACCCTCGCCCAAGAAGCAAAAGATCCCCAAAAAGATATGCCCGTTGGCATGGTAGGATCACTTGGTATTTCTGCTACTGTCTACATGGTCATGGCACTTGTTCTTACTGGTGTGATTTCCTACACAAAGCTAGGAGGGCCTGCCCCCTTTAGCGCTGCACTAGAAGCTCTTGGAAGCAAATTTGCCTGGTTTAGTTATTTTGCAAAATTCGGTATTTTGGCCGGTCTTTCTTCTGTGATTCTCGTTATGCTTCTTGGTCAGACCCGTATCTTCTATGCGATGGCTCACGACGGACTACTTCCCAAAGCTTTTGGAAAAGTCCACAAAAAATACCATACGCCTTTTTTCAACACGATCTTCATCACATGCCTTGGCATGCTGATCAGCGGCTTTTTCCCCGTTGGTATTTTGGGACAACTCGTTTCGATGGGAACACTTATGGCCTTTGCTATTGTGTGCTTTGGTGTGCTTGTATTGCGCTACAAACAACCCAACTTGCATCGTCCTTTCAAGGTCCCATTCTTCCCATGGATCCCTCTCATCGGGACACTAGCCTGCGTTCTTCAAATGATCGCTCTTCCAGCAGTTACCTGGATACAGCTCGTTATCTGGACCTTCATAGGCTACATCATCTACTTTGGATACGGTATCCGCAATAGTCATCTTCGCAAGAAAGCTAAGAAGTAGATAAGCAAATTTATACACATCGCGATTCAAGACTTGGGAGTTTCACAAGGAGGCCCTCAAGCTTTTTAGCTATGATGAGTTGCAGTGTCTATAGACACGAAACGAAGAATAGATGAAAAATTTGAGGAAAAGCCGACGATGAGAAAAACCAAGTCTTGAATCGCGATGTGTATATATATTTGAAAGCACAGAGAAGGTTCTATTCTCTGTGCTTTTTTTTATGGGACTTTAGCAAGTTGCGCTTTCGCGAGAATAATTCTTGATTTTTTTCGAAATTTGGTTGGCAATAGCTCCTTCATGGAAGGATTAGTGTTTGGCGTATGTTTCGATGCGCTTGTACCAGCCGGCAAGAAAGCGTTCTTCTTTCCGATGGATAGGAGCGTTGCGTACCCTCTTGGTCAGCACTTTCTTAGCGCTAGTTGAAAAGGCAGTGACAATCGCATCTTCAGATGCGTCATCAGAGATGTTTTGTAGTACCTGTAAAAGGCCCCAGCCTTCACCTCGGTATTTCTCGGTGGGCTTTAAACCCGTCCCTTTAAAATTGACGTAGTCAATGAGTACATAGAGCCCAGCAGGAGTCTTTTTCAGAGACTCTAAATGGGACAATTCCTTTTCGCTCAGTTTGGAAGCTACCGTTTCAGCACCTTCAGAAAACCGCTTTTCTAAAAAAGCAATTTGCAGATCGAGTGTGGAAGAGAGAAGATCACGCAGTTGCTGCATCTTCCTAGATCGCTTGTCTTTGAGAAATGCCTCGCGCGTCTTCCAAGGAAATCCTTTTTTCGACTGGATCCAAGAGGGGATTTTTTGGTCGGTGTCTTTGAGCTCAACAGATAGAAACTCCATAAGGGAAGGGAAGCTCTCATCAAATTTTTTGATTGCTCCTTCTGGATACCAAATGAAGTGACCAATCCCAAGAGAGGGGAAGTCTTCTCCGTTGTTCCAGCAGATGAGGCCGTCTACCGTACCGCGGCACTCATTTTGCCAGACTTTAAGTCCAATCTGGTGAAGATCCGTTTTTTCAAGATTAAATTCTGAGCAAAAAAGCCCAGAAGACAACAAAATTAGAGGAATTATTTTCATACAGTCTGTTTTTTGCGTTTACCAATCAGTAGTATCGCAAGCATTCCGATAAAAATCCAGCCCATCACATAAAAGCAATCATTGAGTCCAAGTAACGCTCCCTGATTTGTTGCCATGTCATTGACAATCGCCTGAGCTTTTTCCCCAGTGATTCCCAGTTGATCCATTTGTGAATATAGATTGTTTACTGGTTCTCGAGAGGGAAGAACAGCGGCAACCTGATTTGCGTGGTGAAGGGCAGAGCGCCTGACCCAAAGGGTAGTGAAAACAGAGGTGCCCACTCCACCCATCATGGCCCGGACAAAGTGAAACATTCCTGTTGAAGAGGGGAGCTTCTCTGTAGGAATGTCACGGACAGAAAGATGGAAAAGGGGAACAATAAAAAAGAGCATGCCAAAGCCAAAAAGGAAGCGAGTAAAAGCGATATGCCACAAATCGACATTTGTGGTGAAATATGCCCCATCAAACGAAGAGATCGCGAAAAGGATCACGCTGATGGCTAAAGGGATAATGGCTCCCACTTTCGAAACAATTTTTGCCATGAGCCCTGAGAATAGAGCGGGCATGATCCCGATAGGGGCCACGGCAATCCCTGCCCAAATGGGAGTATAGCCCATAAACTCTTGCAGCCAAAGAGGAACGAGTATCACGCCTCCGAAATAGATAGCATACATCGTGGCAATATAGAGAATGGATACTGTATAACTCGGTATCTTAAAAAGCCTTAAGTCAAGGAGAGGGTTTTTTGTAGTGAGCTGCCAAGCGATCAAATAGGTAAAACATATAAGAGAAGTCCCAGCGCATGATGCGATAATAGGGGAGTTAAACCAATCATACTGCTCTCCTTTATCAAGTAAAAATTGCAAGCACGATACCCCGATAGCAAGAAGAGCAAGGCCAACCCAATCTGTAGCTATCTTTTCTCGGGCTGATTCGAAAGGTTTTAAGAAAGTGTGGATAATAAAAGCTGCAAAAAGACCGATAGGAATATTGATAAAGAAAATCCAGGGCCAATAGATGTCATAGGAAATATACCCTCCAACCACAGGGCCTACTATTGGAGCCACCACAACCACTGTGCTCCAAAATGCTAAGGCCTTATTCTTTTTCTCGGGTGGAAAAATCATCACAGTAAGAGATTGTGAGGTGGGAACGAGAGGGCCTGCGGCAAGTCCTTGAATAAAGCGAGCGATCACAAGCATCTCAAGGTTCCTTGAGATCCCACACACCCACGAAAGCATGATAAATCCAAGAAGAGACAATACGGTGAGACGGACAATGCCAACACGCTTGGTGAGCCATCCAGTCATCGGAAGCCCAATGGCACTACCCACAGCGAAAGAAGTAATTACATACGTCCCTTCATTGGCGCTAACGCCTAAATCTCCAGCAATGTAGGGGATAGAAACATTGGCAATCGAGTAATCTAAAACGATCAAAAAACAGGCTAGCGAAAGTGCTAGCATCGCAAGAAAAAGACGGCTACCCGACAGGCTTGCTGGAATCGCTTTTTCCAAAATTACTATTCTCTTTTAAAATTTTTTGGATGACCACTTCTGCTCCCTCTTCTTGTTGTTCAAAAACGCCCGTAGAATACTGCGCGCCGGGGCCGCGCGTTTCTGGGATCATCTTACCGCTCGTATTGTGGATGTCTACTGTCACATCCATCGAGAGCCCCAATCGGAGTGGATAGTCTTTTAGTTGCTCTGGTTTTAGGCGAACTCGAACGGGAAGTCGCTGTACAATTTTTATCCAGTTACCCGTAGCATTTTGTGGAGGCAATACAGACATTACACTGCCCGTTGCAGCCGCTATACCAATTACCTCTCCCTGGTAGATCATATCGCCACCATAGATGTCTGATTTGAGAGAAACAGGTTGTCCAAGGCGCACCTTTTTTAATTGCACTTCTTTAAAATTAGCATCAACCCAGATCTGCTCGAGAGGCACGATCATCATCAGAGGCGTTTCTAATGCAATAGATTCACCTACTTGCGCCTTTTTCATAGCAACAATCCCAGAAACAGGGGATCTAATCGTACATCTTGAGAGATTGACAAAGGCCTCGCGCACATCATCCATCGCCTTTTCAACGAGTGGATGTGTTTCAATGGTCGTATTTGCCACAAGCGCCTCTGCCCCGCGCAAATTGTGTTGAACAGTGAGCATGTTGGCAAAAGCCTCTACAAAAAAAGCCTCTGCGTGTTGAAATTCTTCTTTAGAAACGCCGCCCGATTCGACAAGTGCTTTGCGGTGCTTATAGTTCTGTGCTTTCATGGAAAAATTGGCTTTACTCGATTCGAGTTCTCCCTTGAGAGCGCCCACATTTTCAAACAACTGCGTCACCTGTCGAACAGTGTCTGCCAAAGAGCTCTTTGCGATGTCAAAAGCCATCTTTCGATCGATACGGTCGAGTTCAATAAGAACCCTTCCCTCTTCAACAAATTCCGTGTCATTGACTGTGATCGAAGTAATATAGCCTGGAATCTGAGGAGTGACCACCACCTGATTGCCATGAACGTATGCATCACTTGTCGATTCCTCGAAACGCCAAACAAATAGCCAATACAAAAAGCCCGCAATGCCAAGGAGAGCAAAAATAAAAGTAATGATCCAAATCGTGCGCATACTTTTTTTATGAGATTCTTCAGGGGTCAAAAGGAACCTCCTCACTACAATACCCGCCACCGAGAGCTTTCACCAGCTTCACCGCTGTAATGACCCGTTGGTACTCAAACTTGATCTTGGAAAATTTTTGCTGTAGAACCGCATCTTGCGCAGTCAGTAGATCGAGCATATTTGCAATCGCATTTTTAAAACGCAGAGCTTCGAGTTTTCGATTTTGGATCTTATTTGCTACGAGTAATTTTTCGACATCCAGCTTCTCTGAAACCATTTGCAGAGAAATCACCTCATCGGAGACTTCCTTAACAGCTCTTAGAACCGCATCATTATACGCAAAGATTAGCTCCTCAAACTCAGCCTGCTTCTCTCTCAAGTTTGCTTTCAGTCTTCCTGCTGTGAAGATCGGCAAATGAATAGCCGGTTTAAGTGATCCTGTTCGGCTTTGCCATCCAAACAATTTGCTGATAAAGATACTATCGAGCCCAGCTAAGCCATAAAGATCGACCCGAGGGTAGAACTCCGCTTTAGCAGCCCCTACAAGATGCGCGCCACTCTCTACCCTCCATATATAGGACATCAAATCAGGCCTTCTCACAAGTAAGTTCGAAGAGATCTGGCATGGCAGCGGAAATGCAATCTCCTCCAGCGAGCAAATCGGTGTCACCTCATCGCAAGCATCTGGCCCTCGTCCAATCAAGTTGTTGAGCATATTATTAATCAAAGCAATCTTCTGCTTAACCAGTAAAATATTCTTATTGATGACATAGATCTGCTCTTCACTGCCCAGCCTCTGCATCGAATTGTCCAGCGCATTTTCCTGCCGCTTGAGAGTTAACTGAAAGAGCTTGGTCAAAACCGCCCGCTCCTCTTTTAAAACAGAAAGCTTTTGCATATTGGCTTGCAGCTTGAAGTAGACAGCGGCAACCGAAGTACTTAAGATAAGAGCTGCATTCTGCCGCTCGGCCTCTAGTGCCTTGGCAATACCCAAAGAGGCCCGATACGTATTGCGATTTTTTCCCCAGAAATCAATTTCATAAGTAAAATCGAGATCAATCTCATACTCGGTAATATTGCCAGGGATCGTAGGTGCAAAAGCTCTAAAAAAGTCGTTTTTGCTAAAATACTGCCAGTCCACATCTGCGTTGAATCCAATGCTAGGAAACAAAAAAGACTTCTTCAGCTTAGCCCCAGCTTCCGCCGCCTCAACTCTTGCGCAAGCCATTTGCATCGTGGGATTTGAGCAAAGCGCCTCCTCAATGAGTCCAGCTAATTGCTCATCCTCAAACATCTCCCACCAGTCGCCCTCTGGGAAATCCCCTGCATAGAAATTGCTATCCTTTAGAGCCTCCTCAGTGGTGTATTCCAAGCAGGGAGCCGGCATCATCATACAGCACGCCTCCTCCGTGGGTATCTTGACGCACCCACCTACCAAAATCAGAGACAAAAGGATACCTAAGAGAGCTCTTCCCATAGGCTCTTAATAACTAAAATTTTTATTTACATAAAGATCTATCTGTATGTCATTGTAAATAAGTAATTTGTAGTGCTAATATTATTCTTTACATTAACTTAATTATTTGGTATACTTTAGTTTTAATTTTAACTAAAAACAAGAAGGGAAATAATTATGTTAGCAATTTTTTAGAATGAGCTTAGACTCTCCAAGAACACCATCCCCAATGCCAGTAGAAAGTGTGGACCCAAAGGTGGCCGATGCCGCTAAAAGGATTGAGAAGGCGATAGGAAAGTTAGAGGGGCTATGGACGCTTGCTGGAATGGATCAAACTTTTATTAAAGAAGTTAGATTTGCACAGAAGTACGACGAAGCTAATGAAGTTATACAAATAGCCTATGAAGAGGTTTGTCCAGATGAGAGTGATGAGCCACAAATGATCGCAGATCTTATGGACAAAGTAGAAAAGATGAACAGAGAATTTCAACAGACCTATCGTTTTGGGTTTGATGGATAAGGAGATATTATGGCAGCAGTAACTAGACTAGCGGTTTCTGAACCGACAACTTTTGCAAGTAGTGCGGAAGTTTTTGCCCCTTTACAAGATCTGATAAGGCGTATTCATGTTTGTCAGAATCTTATGGTGAGCGCTCCAGGTTTTAGAACTGATCTTGACCAAAAAAGAGGTGAAGCTATGATCAAACTTGCAGGTGTCGACAGAGCTCATATAAGTGAGCTTCATGCTGGCATCGTAGGTATGGTTGCATTGATCGAAAAGAAGCTGGTACTTACTGATACAGAAAAACTCGATCTTCTTGCCAAAGAGATTCGAAAATGTGTGAATACAGAGGGCCTCTTTAGGCTCTGTGGAACAAGGGTTGGTATCACATCTTTACTGGGAGATTTTTCATCTGATGCTGTAGAGGATATAAAAGATGTTCACACCCTGACAGGGGCCTTCAAACAAATTCTTCGTGAGCAAAATCCTTCTCTATTAGATGCGATCAAAAGTGGCTTGCTAGCAGAGGACTTGACCATCGAAAAGCTAAAGCCACTTATCCAAAGTTTAAGAGACAAAGAAAAAGCAGAACTAAAAATTGTATTGGATTTGTTGTCTGAAATTGCTGTTTCTGCGGAAACCAACAAAATGAATGCAGCAAATCTTGCCACTTGCATAGCTCCCAATCTCCACACTCCAGCAGAAGGTCTAGCCGCTCTAGGTGAACTCGGTCCAATGAATGCGGCTGTGGAGATGATGATTGAAAATAATTCTGAATTATTTGAATAAACTCTAACTTGTTTGTATGCAAAAGCCCGTAATTTCTTGTGGGCTTTTTTTTTATCTTGCGTTATTCTGATCCACCTTCAATTTCAGAAATCGAGGTAATAATGCAAATTCAATTTGAAGCTCTTGTCCCACTCATTCAATCTCATCCTTTTGAGTTTGCCACAGGAATGCTCGCATCAGCAGCTGTAACGGCCGCTGTTCAAAGGAGCTCGGTATTTGAAAGTTCTCCAACAGGGCGATCTCTATTTGCAGCCATGAATGGAGTATTTGCAGGTGTTGTTATTTCGGCTTGCTCTATGCAGCCTAAAATTGAACTCAAAGTGATAAGCGCGGTAGCTACCGTAGCATTTGTTGCTCTTGCTGTACGCCCAAGAAAAAACCAACCGGTAGCAACCGCGCCTGCGCCTGCTGCCGCCGCTAAACCACCCGCCCCCGCAGCAACAGCATCTGCTTCTGCAGCCGAAGCTGCTACTGCTGCTGCTATTTCAGATGAGCCCGCTTCATTTCAGGAGTTGGTTTTCTATGAACTTATTGCCGCTATTTCTAAGTGTGCTGATGCTGATGGGCTTTTCCGGGTTCCAGGAAGTGCAGTTACTATTAATAGGCTATTTGAGCAATTGTTTCCCGAGCAAGCAGTCGAAACTCTAGGCAAACCAAAACCATCTACAGTCAAAAAGGCAAGAAGGGCTTTTTCTTCTCTACGGGGGAAAAGCGAAAAAGCCAGCGCCCCAGTGCAGTTATCGGAAGCTGATATGAAAGGGCTTATTAAAGCTCTAGACGCAAATGATCTTGTAGGGCTTTTTAAGAAAATGCTTAAAGAGTGTGCTGATTTTCAGCATTTGTTATCAGAGATGCAAGACGACTTAACTCAGGTGTTTTCAGGAGCAAAGCAACCTACTTCAGATGAGATCAGAGCTTTGGTGAGGGGTGAGAAGTTTCCCGCTCCAAAAAGGGGACTACTAAAAGATATTATCCAAATGCTAGCTAACGTTGCACGAGAAAATGATCAGATGGGATCAGACAATCTTTCTACTTGCATGGCGCCGAACTTTTTTATGCCAGGCGATGATCCTATGGCAGATATTACTCTAGTGCCCACTCAAAATGCTGCTGTGGCATTTATGATTGAGCATTGCGAGGAGATATTTGGCTCTGATCAAAATGTAAAAGCAGCACGTAGCTAGCTTTTTTGGATAAGCGCGCCGCCAAGACAAATGTTGCCATCATAAAATACGATGGACTGGTGGGGGGTGATGGCTCTTTGGGGCTCTTTAAAGCGCACATGCAGCTCTGACTCATTTGCAGCGATTTTTTCTCCGAAATCCTTCTGGATCTGGAAATTCCGAATTAATCAGTTTCTCCTTAAGGTAAAGCCTGCTCGCTCTTAAACATTATAAAAAATATTTTAGGTCTCGGGTATAATTTTTTAAAAGGTTGATTTTAAAGATTGCATTAAGTAAGCTATATCCTATATTAAGTAATAAAATGAGGTAATAGTTTGAGCGCTTTGTCTGTTGACAACTCTACAAGAGTTAAAGAAAGTGTATTTTCAACTTTTTCCCCTGTTATGAAGAGCAATTTGCCTTCAAGGGATAAGCTCCAATATCTTTCTTCTCTAGCAGTATCTGTGTTAAGTGGAGCTGTGGCTGGAGGGGTTTCTGCTGTTGCGTGTTTAGAACTTCCGAAAATCGCGATACGTATGAATTGGATTTCAGAATTTTCTCCTGATGCTCCTAAAATTTGGGATTATAAGTATTTGATTGCTACCCTTAGTTTTGGGTGCGTATTTTTGATGGCCTCAAAAGAAATAAATGCCCTTATGATAGATCGATTTGGTTCCAATGAATTGAAGACGCTCATGCCTAAACCGGAAAATCCACCTCAACTAAAAATAAATGAGCCTTCGATTTTTTCTGGCTTTGGGAAAAAAATCGTTTACCCTTGTACTGCACTTGCTTTACGTGTTTATTATTATTGTTGTCGGCTTGTTTTTGCCAATTCAGAATATGGGAAAAAACTTTGTGATCAAATTGATCGTAAAATAGATGGGTTAAGTACAAACAAGTTATCAGAAAAAAGAGTAGAGATTCATCCTGATCAATCAGTAAAAAATAAAGTTTCTCAATTGTGGCAGAGAGCATTCCCTTCAAATTCTTTCAGAAGTAAGATTGCAATGGTTGGGCTTGGTGTACTGGCCATTGGCTGTATTTATGCTTTATCAACAAATAGCGTGCCAAGCTCTTCAGAGGATGCCACCAATATTTTCAACGTGATCTCCCCGACAATGCCTGAAAGATTTTCATCTTTATCCACCTGCATAGAATCGCAACAAGATCTAGAAGGCCTAATAGATGCGCATAAAATCTTTCATTGCGAATTTTTCGACCGTTATGCTTCTATGGTGCCGCGTGAAGGTTATACAGCGGCCTCTAAAAAAGCTTATCGTTACATGTCCAGAGAGCTGCATCCTGATAAAGAGGGAAACGCCGCTGCTCTTCAGGTTTTGACAAATGCTCGTGATAGTTTAGTAGCGATTTATCAATCAGAAAAAGTGGGTAAAGCTAGGCTGGTTTCTGAGTGCATAGACTCGTTAGGCTCATCCGACTCTGAAATATCCATCGAGGGGGCTAAACGGATTTTAAGCTGCGGTGGCTTTGTTCCTCACTGCTCAGGCCTTCAGGATTATGCTGAATCAGTTGCTCAACAAGTGCATGCAATTCATCCACCTCTTATGGATTCCGTCGCAGATGCTTATTTGAAACTGAAAAGTTCTTGTGGTTGGATATCTGCAACCTAGAAACTTCTCTGAATAAGAGCGCCACCAAGACAGATGTCTCCATCGTAGAAGACGATGGACTGGTGGGGGGTGATGGCTCTTTGAGGCTCATCAAACTGGACGTGGATCTCGGACTCGTTTGCCAAGAGAATGGTGCATGGCTGGTCCTCTTGCCGGTAACGGATTTTCGCTTTGCATTTGTAGGGGAGTGTCTCTGGCAGGAAAGTGGGCTCTTTTGCTGTTAGCTCGCTAGCATAAAGGGCGGGGTGATCTTCTCCTTGCTCGATCAAGACGACATTGCGTTTCACATCTTTATCTACAACAAACCAGGCCTCTCCGGGGCCGCCGATTCCAAGACCTTTACGCTGACCAGGTGTGTAGTAGGCGGCGCCATCATGGCGGCCGATGATTTTTCCGTTTGTATTTTCAAAGTCGCCAGGATGATAGGGGATATACTGGCTGATGAACTCTTTAAAGTTACGCTTGCCTATGAAGCAGATCCCCGTGCTGTCTTTTTTTGCATGGGTGGCAAGGTTTAGCTTCTTTGCTATGGAGCGGACTTGCGGTTTTTCTAGCTCACCAACGGGAAAGAGTACTTGTGGGAATACGGCTCGATCTACGGCATAGAGGAAATAGCTCTGGTCTTTATTGGGATCGAGTCCTTTGAGCAGGTTTTTTCCATCGGTGCGACAGTAGTGGCCCGTTGCGAGGAAATCGGCGCCGAGCGTTTTGGCCTTTTCGAAGAAGACATCGAACTTGATCTCTTTATTGCAGAGGACATCGGGATTAGGCGTATAGCCACATTTAAGATCTTCTACAAACTGAGAAAATACCCGGTCCCAGTATTCTTGGACGAAATTGACTGTATAGAGAGGGATGTCAAGTGCCTGGCAGACGCGCAGAGCATCTTCATAATCTTGGGTCGACTGGCAAATGCCTTCGGCATTTTTCTCTTCCCAGTTTTTCATGAAGAGACCCATCACCTCGTAGCCCTGCTCCTTGAGCAGGTAGGCAGCGACTGAGGAATCGACTCCTCCAGACATTCCGACAACAACTTTTTTCATGCATTTATTATAACCCAATTTGCTATAAGAAAAACATGGAAACAATACTCAATATAATCAAGAGCACCCCCTGGTGGGTTTATCTCCTTTTCTTTTACGTACTATATATCGGGATCAGGGCGCTCAAAGCCCGGACCTTCTCTATAAATAGAATTTTTATTGTCCCTTTGATCATCTTAGCGCTCTCCATATGGAACCTTATCGACAAATTTGAGAGTATAAAAGATGTGGTGATCTGGGCAGTTTTTGTCCCCATAGGCTTTGCAGCCGGGTGGGGGATCATTCAGAGCTTTAAAATCCGGGGCGATCATAAAAAACTCCTTATACGAATACCGGGAAGTCCTTTTATTCTAGTTTTAGTTCTGTTTGTCTTTGTGATCAAATATTTCTTTGGTTACATGAAAGCCTCTACTCCCGATATCGGCCCGGTCCTCCATTCTCTGGATCTCGCTTTTTCAGGCATCTTTCTTGGTCTTTTTGTAGGCAGGCTCTTTGCCACTCTTAAGAAATTTGCTAAAACCAAACACGAAAAACTTAAAAAGTCATGAAAATACCCCTCAAAGATATTACTCTTGAAGGGGATCTCACCGCTCCGAAAGATGCGGTGGGCATTGTCGTCTTTGCCCATGGCTCGGGCAGCTCGCGCAATAGCCCGCGCAATAAAATGGTGGCAGAGGAACTTGCAAAAGCAGGGCTCGCGACTCTTCTTTTCGATCTTCTCACCGAAGAAGAGGATGCAGATCCAGAGAAGCGTTTTGATATCCCTTTTCTAGCAGACCGCCTAGTGCAGGTGGCGCGCTTCATCGAAAAACATGGTGAGACCAGGGGGATGAAAATCGGCCTTTTTGGAGCGAGCACGGGCGCTGCAGCAGCGCTGCAAGCGGCGGGAGAGCTGAAACAGAGCATATCAGCTGTCGTCTCACGCGGAGGTCGGCCAGACTTAGCAGGGGCAGCTCTCACTCAGGTCTTAGCGCCTACTCTTCTCATTATTGGTGGCAATGACACTGTTGTCATCGAGTTGAATGAGCAAGCGTTTAGAGAGCTTGGCTGCGAGAAAAAGATGGAGATCATCGAAGGGGCCTCGCATCTGTTTGAAGAGCCGGGGTGTTTGATGCAAGTTGCACACCTGGCTGAAAAGTGGTTTACTAAAAACTTCTAACGAATTCTTCTTTGCATATTGGAAAAATTTAGCTAAAATTAGGAGAGAGGTTGTAAAATGGCTAAAATTCCACTCAGACTACAGAAAAAAAAGATCGAAAACTTTTGTAAGAAATATCACATTGTTTCTTTAGCTTTATTTGGGTCAGTTTTAACGTCTCATTTTTCAGAGAAAAGCGACGTGGATGTTCTCATAAATTTTGAAAAGAAACATATTCCGCACCTTCTTGGAATGGTTCAAATGGAGTCAGAGTTAACGGATATTATTGGGCGTCCTGTAGATCTAAAAACGTTGAATGATCTGAGTCCTTATTTCCGTGAAGATGTTTTGGCTAGGGCAAAGCTTGTCTATGGAAAATAAGGACTTTGTACGTTTAAAGCATATGCTTGATTCAACTGAGGCTATCCTTGTCTTTGCCAAAGGAAGGCGAAGGGCGTCTCTTGATAAAGACCGCCTCTCCTTTCTGCGGTTCTACGAGAACTAGAGATTATAGGTGAAGCTGCAGGCAGAGTTTCTGATAAGACAAAGAAAAAGTTTCCAGACGTGCCTTGGAAAGAACTTACTGGTATGAGGAACAGGCTAATCCATGCATATTTTGATGTCGATCATGATATTATCTGGAAAACCGTTCGGGAATATTTGCCAGCTTTCTTCAACCAACTTCTAGAAATTGTCGAGCTCTATGAAGAAGGGTAGCCTTTTCTTCAGACTCAAAAAAAGGTTCACTAAATTTCTATGACTGAAAAAGCCATTTTTGCCGGAGGTTGTTTCTGGGGTCTCCAGCACCTATTTAAAGAGCTGCCGGGCGTGGTTGCTACTCAAGTCGGCTATACGGGCGGCTTTAAGGAAAACCCGACCTACAAGGAAGTTTGTAGTGGAACTACAGGACATGCCGAGGCAATCGAGGTTGTATTTGATCCGGGGCAGATTTCATATGAGAGGCTCGTGCAGTTCTTTTTCGAGATTCACAATCCATCAGAGCGAGATCGGCAAGGGCCCGATATTGGCTCGCAGTATCGCTCGGCGATTTACTACTTCGATGAAGCCCAGAAGAGGGTTGCTCTAGATGTGATTGCGATTCTTGTTGGGAAGGGAAGCGATGTGGCTACCGAATTGGTTTCCGCTGGCCCATTCTACCAGGCTGAAGAGTATCACCAAAAGTACTATGACAAAACAGGCGGCACTCCCTACTGCCACATCTGGCAGAAGAAGTTCTAAGTCGTCTTTGCTCCTTTTGCTACAGTTCTTAAGGAGACACTGATTAATTCAATTCACCCGATCTTCGGCCAAAAGCATCGAATCTAAGGGCAAAGCAATTAATCAGTGTCTCCTAAGCTCCAAGTTTCTGTGGCGATTTTGTCGATGAAGGTACTGTCATGGGAAATAGCTAATATTGTTCCTTCGAAATTTAATAGGGCTTTTTCAAATGCTTCGAGCGTCAGAAGATCAAGGTGATTGGTTGGCTCGTCGAGCAAAAGGACATTGGGCTTTTCAAGGATGAGTGATAAAAGCATCAAGCGCTTTCTCTGGCCAATACTTAGGTGTGAAAAAGGACGATTTAAGAGCTCACTGCCCCCAAGAGCTGCTTTATGCAGCTCTTTGCGCAAGTCTTCTTCAGATAAGCTGAAGCGTTCTTCAAAATAGCTTAAGGGAGTTTGAGATATTGGAAACATTTCAACTTCTTGATCTAGATAGGCGATTTTTGCGCTTGGAGCGATTTGGATGCTACCAGAATCGATGGAAGCTTCTTTTAGAATACATCGAATGAGAGTGGTTTTCCCCGCGCCACTGGGGCCGGTGAGGATGATTCGATCTCCTTTGCGAAGTGTTTTATTGATTTTTGAAAATACGATTTTTCTATCGAATGATTGACTGACATCGCTTAATTCAATGGCAACGGTAGAAGTTAAAGGTATGGGGGTAAATCTTAGTCCGGTAATGCTTTTAGGTTTGGGGTGAGGTAGGGGACTTTTTTCAATCTCTGCGAGCCTCGCCTTTAAGGTGTCGAGGGTTCTCTGTAGGGATTTTTGGTGTTTTTCTCCTCTGCGGTCATAGGCCATCACATTTCGGTCGGTTGCGGGTGTGGGTTTTGCTTTTGAAAAAGTTGTGGATCGGATTTTTTGTTTCAGTTGCGCTCTTTCTTGTACTTGCAATTCATATGCTTTCATTTTTCTCTCGAGAATTTTCTGTTGCTCCTCTAAGTAAAAGTCATAGTTGCCAGTGTAGTAGTTTAGTTTTGTACTGCGAACTTCTAATAATCTGTTGCACGTTTCATTTAGGAATTTTCGGTCATGAGAAACAATGATTGTAGCACCACTGCGATGATGGAGTGTTTCTTTTAGCCAGAGTATCATGTCGCTGTCTAGATGATTTGTTGGTTCATCAAGCAAAAGCAAATCAGGTTCTTCGATGAGAGCTTTTGCTAGGGCAACACGCATACGCTGGCCACTACTTAAGGTGCTCATGACAGCGTCAAGTTCGGCGTCGATCTTTAGGCCTTTAAGTACTTGTTCCAAGGGCAAGCGTCTATAGCCACCTTTCTTCTCATATTCATCATGAAGCTGGGCCCATTCATCTAGTTTGTCTGGTTGTTCCAAGAGGATGGCCATTTGCTTTTCTAAGGCAGAAAGGGGACCTTGCTCGATATATTCACGGGCTGTGACATTAGGATCTTCCAATGTCACCTCTTGGGGCAAGCATCCAATGCTTATGAAGGGGTCTAGTTGTACTTTTCCCTGGTCGGGCAAAATTTCTTTGGTGAGAAGTTTTAATAGGGTAGTTTTACCAGAGCCATTTTCTCCAATTAGAGCAAAGCTCTCTCCTTCATGGATCGATAATGAAATATTATCAAAAAGGATGCTTAGACCGAAAGATTTGTAAAGATGTGTAAATTGAACAAGTAGCCGAGACATAAGTTTATTCCTGGGTTTTGGTTTTAGATCAAAAGGAATTAAACTTATTTTCTCATTAGACGTGGCTCTCCATGTGGATTATACACTCATTATACTAGGTTATAGTTTTTATTTCAAGTACTTTGCAAGCCTTTAGTAAGCAGAGGCTTAAGGCTCGGGGCAGATGGTGCGGAGTTTGCTGCGCAGACCGCGCAGGGCTATCGGGTGGTGGCCCCTAGCTGCCGTGATCGCTTCTGCGTTCTTGAGGTATTCCCACGATTTGTTGAAGTTGTAGCGCTCGGCACAGACGATCGAGAGGTAGTACTCGGCGGTGGGATCGGAGGGATCGACTTCGTGGTATCTA
>Ga0210003_1000973_pt1 | contig 25383 bp, 16 predicted proteins | sample LantaG_FD_182804 | JGI IMG/M metagenome (GOLD analysis project Ga0210003, IMG submission 182804) | Deep subsurface microbial communities from Baltic Sea to uncover new lineages of life (NeLLi) - Landsort_02402 metaG (SPAdes) (version 2) | ecosystem: Environmental > Aquatic > Marine > Oceanic >... | reverse complement strand
AGCGCGATGCGCCATTTCTGCGACCGTCTGCGTGAAAGAGGTTATCCGGTAGATTACCACGCCCTCGATGGCCGCGGGCAGCCGGCCGACAGCAGTTTCGCCACTGAACTTGCCGCTGCCGTCAAGAATCTCCATCCGCAGAAGCTTGTCGTACTCGAGCCGGGGGAATGGCGGGTCCGCAAGCTGCTCGTCGATACAGCGAATGCCATCGGCATCGCGATCGATATCCGCACCGACCGCCATTTCCTGTGCAGCACGGAGGAGTTCGGCGAGCACGCCGACGGGCGCAAGGCGCTGCGCCTCGAGCCATTCTACCATGAAATGCGCCGCAAGACCGGCTTCCTGATGCGCGGCGGCAAACCGGCCGGCGGGACGTGGAACTACGACCACGAGAACCGGGAGTCGTTCGGCAGCGACAAGCCCCGGCGTATTCCGGCCCCGGTTTCCTTTCCGCCCGACGAGATCACGCGCGAGGTCATCGACCTCGTCAATCGCCGTTTCGCCCACCACCCGGGCACGCTCGACGCCTTCGATTGGGCGGTCACGCGTGAGCAGGCGGCGCAGGCGTTGCACGATTTCGTGGAGAACCGCCTGCCTATGTTCGGGCCGTTCGAAGACGCCATGTGGACCGGCCGGCCCTACCTGTACCATTCACGGCTGTCGAGCGCGCTGAATCTGCACCTGCTCGATCCTCGCGAGGCCGTGGCGGCCGCCGTCGAGGCATATGAAGCAAAGCACGCGGCAATCAATTCAGTCGAGGGGTTCGTGCGGCAGATCATCGGCTGGCGCGAGTACGTTCGCGGCATCTACTGGCGTTACATGCCCGGCTACGAACACAGCAACGAGCTGAACGCGGGCTTGCCGCTGCCGTGGTTCTACTGGACGGGCGAAAGCGATATGAATTGCCTGCGCGAGGTGATCGGGCAGACGCTGGCGCTCGGCTTCGCCCACCATATACAGAGGCTGATGGTGGCCGGGCTGTTCGCCCTACTGCTGGGCGTCGATCCGCACGAGGTGCACAAGTGGTTCCTGGCCATCTACGTGGATGCGGTGGAATGGGTCGAGATGCCCAACGTGCTGGGGATGTCGCAGTTCGCCGACGGCGGCCTGATGGCCACGAAGCCGTATGCCGCCGGCGGCAACTACATCAGCCGGATGAGCAACTACTGCCGCGGCTGCCGCTACAATCCGGCGAAAGTCGAGGGCGAGGCCGCCTGCCCCTTCAGCGTGCTCTATTGGGATTTCCTCGCCCGCAACCGCTCCGCCTTCAAACGCAACCCGCGGATGAACCTGCAGGTGGCGAATCTGGACAGACAGCCCCAGCGGCGTCTGAGGGAAATCCGAGCTTGCGCGGAACGCATTCGCGAATCCTTCGCCCAGCCGGCTGCCGCGCATGGCTGACAGGCCGAGTTCTATCAGCCGGCGGAATAGCCCTGCTGCGACTTCAGCACCTCGACCATACACACCAGACCTGCAGCCGCCGTGCTCCTTTCTTCGGGATGCACCTCAGTTCGCGGGGGGTGGGACATGATGTTCCCCCAACAGGGGCACAGCGCCGGCATTTTTCTCTTGCGCTGCAGGCTCATTCGTGCTACAATCACGTTAATGGCCATTTGCCGGCCAGGAACCATACACGGGGTGTGGCTCAGTTTGGTAGAGCGCCACGTTCGGGACGTGGAGGCCGGAAGTTCAAATCTTCTCACCCCGACCAGACGTAAATACCGCCGACCGCTTGACTTAGCGAGACCTGCCTGCGTCGGGCAGCGCGGCCTGAATGCCCTCAAGAATCCGGTATACTACCGGAAATGGGCTGAAAGGAGCTGCGCACTATGCCTGCAAATCGTACGAATAGAATCCCTTCTTACCGCCTGCACAAGCCTTCCGGCCAAGCTGTCGTTACGCTCAACGGAAAGGATTTCTATCTCGGCAAGTACGACACGCCCGAAAGCCGCGCCGAATACGAACGCATGCTTGCCGAGTGGCTTGCGAACGGCCGGACGCTGCCAGGGGGCGGCGCCGGCGGCCCTGCCGACATCACGGTGGCTGAAGTCGTAGCTGCACATCACACCTTCGCTCAGGGCTACTACGGCCCTGACTCCCCCGAACATTCCCGCTTGCGCTCGGCCCTGCGCCCGGTGCTGCGGCTGTACGGTCATACGCGGGCGGCGGAGTTCGGGCCTATGGCGCTCAAAGTTGTGCGGAATCAGTTTGTTGAGGCGGGACTGAGCCGCAATTACATCAATGAGATGGTTGGCACAGTCAAGCGCGTGCTGCGATGGGCGGCGGAAAGCGAGTTGGTTTCTCCAAGCGTCTACCACGGGGTTCAGGCGGTCGCTGGGCTGCGGCGGGGTCGCTGCGACGCGCGGGAATCGGAGCCGGTGCACCCGGTGCCTGACGATCTGGTCGACGCAGTGAAGCCCCACGTATCCCGCCAGGTGGCTGCGATGATCGAGCTTCAGCAGCTTACGGGGATGCGCCCAGGCGAAGCGGTGATCATGCGCGGCTGCGATCTTGATGTAACGGGCGACCTGTGGCTGTATCGGCCGGAACACCACAAAAACGAGCATCGGGGTCATGAGCGGGTGATCGAGCTTGGGCCGAAGGCACAGCGTGTCATCCGCGAGTTCCTCAAGACGGATACCGGCGCGTACCTGTTCAGCCCGGCGGATGCGGAAGGGGAGCGCAACGAGCAGCGCAGCAGGAAGCGCAAGACGAAGCGGTGGCCGAGTCATATGCGCCGCAACAAGGCGAAGCGGGTGAAGCGGCGGAAGAACCCGCCTGCGGAGCGATACACCACAGACAGCTATCGGCGCGCGATTGAGCGCGGCTGCGATATGGCGTTCCCCCATCCGACACTTTCCGGCGTGCCTCTGGCGCAACTGACGGACGACCAGCGGGCGGAGCTTGCCGAGTGGCGCAAGGCCCACCGCTGGCACCCGCATCAACTGCGCCATAATTTCGCAACAAGGATTCGCAAGGAGTTCGGCCTCGACGTTGCGCGCGCCATGCTCGGACACCGCAGCGTCCAGGTTACGGAAGTGTATGCTGAGGTCGACCGCGCCAAAGCCGCCGAAACCGCAGCCGCGATAGGATAAAGCCGACCTGCACCGGCCATTTGCGGGGAAAGACTCAGGGAGCAGCCACCACTCCGCTTCTCCCTCACGGCGCGCCCCATATCCGCATACCGTCCTTCCCGAAAAGCCGAATCGACGATTCAGGATACGTTATAGTCCGTCCGTCTGGTGTTTTCGTAGTGCCCGCGCCGATCACGGCACTGCTCTTGTCGTTCTCGCCCCGCAGGTCGAGCGACGCCCCGTCCTTGCCCACGTCCAGCCACGCCCGCAACTTCCCATTCTCGTCGTCCAGCATCAGCGCCGCCCCGTCCTTGCGCACCCGCAGCCACGCGCTGCTGTTGCCCTTGTCGTCCATCAACATCAGCCCGGGCCCGTGCTTGTCCACGTCCAGCCCGGCGCTGCTGTTGGCATCCTGGACGTCGCGTAGGCTCAGCCCCGCCCAGTAGTTGTTCACGCGCAGCATGGCGCGCTCCTTGCCATTCTCGTCGCGTAGGCTCAGCCCCGCCGCGTACTCGCTTATGAGCAGTTCGACGCGCTCCTTGCCATCCTCGTCGAGCAGCTTCAGCCCCGGCCCGTCCTTCTCGCTGATTTCAAGCACGACACGCTCATTGCCCGCCCCATCCTCGACCACAAACCGATTCGCGCGGATTTCCTTCGACACAGCGCCCGAATCCTGCGCCAGCGCCATCGGCTTTCCGTGCGCCAAGGCCGCCGCTAAGGCTGTTCCCACAACCGCCACCCCGGCACCGCACAGCAGCCACCGCGCCCTGCGCTTAGCAGCCGCCAATTCCCGCTCCACAATCTTCAGCCGTTCTTCAGTCGTCATCTTGCACCCCTTTCTCGAAAAATGGACGCCTTGCCATGCCTTGCCCCGCCCTGTCGTGCGGGAAAGTCGTCAGTCCGCGATCGGGAGGCTCCGCAGAAGCTCGATGATGGCCTGCTCGGTCTCCTTGTCGAGCTTGAGGCCCCTCATGCCCGACCCTCGATCCTCGTAGTTGAGTATGAACATGACGGACTCGCCCAAACCGTCCGTTGCGTAATACTGGTCCGCCCAATCCTCGTCTTCGATCATGTGGCCACAATCGGGGCAGGCGTTCATGTCCTCCTCGAATTCGATGTCGACAATCCCGCCGCCCTCGAGCTCGACGGTGAGCGTGCCGGCGGCAAGCTGTACGCCGCACGTCTTGCACTGATACGTCCCCAAACACTGGATTTGCCGCTTGGCCATGGTGGCCTCCTTTCAACAGCGGGCCATGAAACAGGCCGCCCCCGGAACAGCCCGGACGCGGCGGAATCGTGCTCGGCGCGCGAGCACATGAAGTTTTTGAAATTCTACTTGACTTAGCTGAAGGTGTGTAGTATGATTCATGAGCTTTATCCTTCGCCCCGTACGCCGTGCCAGGCTGCGGGGCATTTTCATTGCCATCGTGATTTTTAGCAACTCAAGCATCGCATTGCAACCCAAAAAGGCCGCGCGATGCCGGCTCAGATCGGCAAGCCCATCATACCACGGCCCGCGCCCCCTATCAAGCAAGAACTCACATTTCCGCCTTAAACGCCAAACACACGGCTTATGAGGCCGAGCATGCAGATTGCCACGTCCCCGTATACGGTGTTCGCGCGCCAGTTGTGGATGATAATCAGCTTCACGCCGCAGGTGGCGCCATCGGTTATTCGTACAACCTTCAGAATTTCGTGAAGGTGTACGATCTATCCACGAACACCTTGAAGCGTGATCGGCGTCGCCTACATGTCGGGTGCGCAGTTTCCGCCCACCGCGAAGGCCCCGGGACTCCCGTCCACCCGGGGCCTTTTTCATGCCGCCGAGAATTGGTGAGGGCAAAGATCGTATTTGGTGTTGACAAACAGTCGCAGGTTCCTTACAATAGCTGGCAACTAGTATATGAACGCCGGGCCACCAGGATATGGAGGATCCGAGGGGCATGGCTGATCTGTTGCCGGAACAACAGGCGCGCCGGAATATCGATGCCCAACTCTCAGCAGCCGGCTGGTGCATCCAGAGCATGGCCGAACTCAACCTCGGCGCATCGCTCGGGGTCGCGGTGCGCGAGTTCCCGGTCACTGGCGGCGAGGCAGACTACATCCTGTTTGTCGACCGCAAGGCGGTGGGCGTAGTGGAGGCCAAGCCCGAAGGCACCACTCTAAGCGGCGTCGCCGAGCAGTCGGAACGCTACGGCCTCAACTTCCCGGCAGACATCCCCCACGTCGAACTCCCGCTCAGGTTCGCATACGAATCGACCGGCGTCGAAACGAACCTCCGCGACAACCGCGATCCGCTGCCCCGCTCGCGCCGCGTCTACACCTTCCACAGGCCCGGGACGCTCCACAAGCTCGCGCAGGAAGAGCGAACGCTCCGCGCCGGGCTGGCCCGCCTCAACCGGGCTACTGGCGACAGGGACCGAGCGGAGCTGAAGGAGCTTGCCGGCGGCGCAGGCCTGCCGGCGATCAACAACAAGCTGCTCGACGCCATCGACCCCGATAAGCAGATCGCCAGGGCGAACGACAAATTCGACACGCCCGAGCCGACGCAGGCTGGGCATCAGACGTTAGTTTTCCATCTATAAATGGGAGTGGGCGCCGTGACGAAGGATGACGTGATGCAGGCACTGCTGCGGGAATACCCCAACGGCGTGTCGTTCGCTCCGATGACGCTGCGGCTACTGCGGCAGAAAGTCCCATTGAACGACTCGCAGATCAAAGGCCTGAAAGCCCAGATGTTCCAACTGGGGGACGGGCTGTGGTTTTCCCGCGAAATGATCTCGGACGAGAAGACCCAGTTTGCGCTCCGTGGACAGGCGACGGCATTGCTGACGGAACAAGCCTGCTTTTCGGCCGAACGGCTGCTAGATGGCTTCTCTGGCGTTCTACGCCATGTCGACACGCCAGAGAATTTTGCGGCCTTTCTGCGGCACCTGGGTTTCACAGTGGTTCAATGGAGAAAAAGTGGTTTCTTTTGTTTCCAACCCCCACATACCCTGGATGAGCGTCTGGCGGAAATCTCGAAGACAATCGTTGAACTGCTTGAAGAGGCTGACGGCATGCTGTCCTTGAGCGAAATCGAAGATACGATGCCGCACCTGACGGCCGATGCGTTGGAAGGTATCCGGGCACAGTTCCTGCCAGAAGTCCACAGGACGGAAGTCGGTGGGATTCCCTGCTGGCGCGATGCGGAGGCGATCCCTCTGCCGGATGATTTCGCTGAGCAACTGACGACTGCCGTCGACACGCTGGTTGCGCTGGGAGAAAAAGTGTCCGCCGCAAAGCTTGAATTTGCGCTGAATCTCTTCTACTGCTTCCGCTTCCGCGAAGATTACGCCCTGCCGGACAACGCTGCCTTCATGCGCGTCTGCGCGAAACACTATCAAGGCGGGGAAGATGTCTTTCCGAATACGAGAAAACCCCGTCCAAAAGCAGATGGCGTGTCGGTGCCGAAAAAGCGGGTGCGAAGTCCGAATACTCGCTTTGGCAGTCTCGGTGTACCGATCGGGGCGGAACTGGTTTTCACCAAGAACAGTCACATAACTTGCACGGTGCTGGATAACTCCAACAAAGTTGAATACGAAGGCAGGATATGGGCGATTTCGACATTGGCGATGCACTTGCTAGATGTGTCTACTGCAAACGGGTTTAGTCATTTCTGCTACGAGGGCGAGACTCTTTGGGAGCGGCGCTTGCGGCTGGAGCGTGAAGGAGCACAGGACGGCAACCCGGCACGAGAGATGCCGCCACCTGCCGCAGTGCGGAAAGCGGATAGCGAAATCATAGGCTTGGATGGACAGCCTTTGTTACCGGCAACTTGGCGCGCGTTCAGAAGTGCCGGGACCAACGCGCGTGTCGCGGAGTGGGCGCGGCGTGTTGAGAGAGGTGAAAGCGTCGAGGAAATAGCACGGGAGTTTGGGTACGCAGTATCAACCGTGAAAGTCCGGATTGGTAATCGAAATCGCTATTTCAAGACCTGTGAAATCAACAGAATCGTGCCTGAAGGCGGCTTGAATGTATAGTTTCGAGTGGGATAAGGACAAGCGGCGTACGGGTGGTTACCGCCTCACAACGCAGACGGGCAAATTCGTGGCGAGCGAAATCCGCCCAGTGTTCGCGGAGGAACTGGCTCTCACCGGGTTGGATGCGCGGTTGGCGTTCGATCGGGCGGAGCGGCGTCCGGTCCTCTGGGCGAAGCAGAACGTTTATCTGTGTTGCGGTGAAGAAATCGCGAGATTGAACAAGACGCGCTACGGCAAGCCTGCGGACATCGAGTGGAAGGGCGCTTTCTGCGGGAAGGATGGCTCTCATGGACGCGCGAAGACACGAAGAAGAGTAAAGCTGGTTCCGGTTGATGTCGGGGCGATGGTGGCGAAGAACCTCAGTATCATGAGCGCGCTGGTGGCGGACACGCTCAAGCGTATCAAGGAGATGTACGACGCCTACGCCGATAAGTGCGACGTAGCCTATATCGGCTTCAGCGGCGGTAAAGACTCGGTGGTTCTGCTCGACCTCTGCCACAAGGTATTGCCGCTCGACGTGCCTGTTGTGTTTAGCGATACGGACATGGAGCTGTCGGACACCTACCGCGTCTGGGATGAAATCCAAAGCCGCTACGAAGGTCGCCCGTTTTTGAAGGTCTCCGCCCAGACCCCCGCGTTGGAGAACTGGCGGCTATTCGGCCCCCCGTCGCAAACATTGCGGTGGTGCTGTTCAGTCCACAAGAGCACACCCGCGATTTTGGCGCTCAAACAAAGGCTTGGCAAGAGATCAATTAGAACGCTCGCATTTGTCGGGGTGCGCGGTGAGGAGAGTCAACGGCGATCCGAGTACGACGATATTGGGGATGGTTTCAAGAGCCAATCGCAGGTGAATGCCATGCCGATTCTGGCGTGGTCCGCGCACGAACTGTGGCTTTACATCTTCGAGCATGATCTGATTGTGAACGAGGCATACCGAAAAGGGCTGCCTCGTGTCGGATGCCTTATGTGTCCGATGTCTACCGACCGGCAGAACGATCTGATTCGAATGAGTTACCGCGACGCGGCGGAACGGTTTGCTGCCGCAGTTCGCGAGACGATTGCCCGCGAGTTCGCTACCGAGGAAGACGCAGATGCGTTCGTTTACGACGGCGGGTGGTATGCGCGGAAAAGCGGCGTATCCTTGAAGGAAGTCATTGCGGAACCAGGGGTAGAACGCAAAGTCGACAAAGTGATTTGTGAATTTCCGATTGAGGTAGAGCCGGCCTTAAGGGAATGGCTCAAAGCGATTGGGAACATTGAGGGTGCGGAGTTGTCATTCCGTAACGACGGACACAGGGGGTTGCTCCAATGTGTATGGCCGAGCGGAAAGGCCGACAGGTTCGTATCCAAGTGGCTAGTATACGCCGTCCATAAGGCCATTGCCTGCTCGGGATGTAAAGCGTGCGAGGCGGAATGTCCGACAGGCGCGTTGCAGGTCACAAGAGACACCAAGAGTGGCAATGGGAAGATTCGCATTGATGTGGCAACGTGCGTCCATTGCATGAAGTGCTTTTCACCTGATGAGGGTTGTTGGCGCTACTACTCAAAACGGTACGCAGGAACAAAATCGATGAATATCACCGGGATCAATAAGTACATGACCTTTGGACTGAAGCCGGAATGGATTGAAGTTTTGGCGAAAGAGGGCGCACATTTCCGACAGACAAGCGCGCTGGGAAACCGGATGGTTCCATCAGCCGTAGCGTGGTTCCGTGAGGCAAGGTTGATTGAGGATTCGACCGTTATAGCCACGACGCTGCTCCTGGAAGTCGGCAAGAAGCGTGGTTTCAACGACTTGCTGTTCTGGCACCTACTGTGGATTCGCCTTGCAAATACTTCCCCGCTCGTGAAGTGGTTTGTCTGCAACACCGATTGTGGAATCGAATATTCAATGAAGGAGATTGATGAAAGGCTCGCAGGCTCCGTTGGGTCGGCATCGGTAAGGAAGGGAGCGCTGCAGTCGCTTTGCCAACTGGTTAAGGCTTCACCGCTTGGCGAAGGCGACGGGGCGATGATAGGAGTCGAGTTCAAGGGCAGAGCCGTCGAGAAACTCACGCGCCGTTCGCGCTCCGTGGACCCTCTGGCAGTACTTTATGGACTTTACGTGATGGCGGAAAGGTCTGGGCGAGGCGCGTTTACGGTTCGGCAGATGATGTCGGCTGAGTTCGATGGGGATTTTGTGTCGCCGCTGGCGGCGTTCTGTATTCCGCCGGACGAGTTCAAGAGGCAGTGCATGGGGTTGGCCGCGTTGCATCCTGGCTTCATCGCTTGCAGCTTCGCACTGGGGCTAGACGAGGTGCGGGTGTTCCCGGAGACGAAGAAGCGGGACGATGTGGTCGAATTGATCTTGAGAAAGTAGCCTGCAACAGGGGATGAAGGACATGGCACTCTACAAAGACTATTTCGGGATCAGACCCGATTACGCGCCGTGTATGACGTTGGCGGATATCAACAAAACTCCGGAGACATGGCTGGGATTCTATCCGCACGATTCGTTCGTGGGGATTCTGCGGGAATTGCTCAACAGTTTGGATGGTGGGAACAGGACGCTGTGGATCACGGGCGCGTATGGCACGGGCAAGAGCCATGCGTCGCTGGTTCTGCAAAAGCTGTTTATGGACGACGAGTCGCGCGTCTTGAAATGGCTGGGGCTGCGTGAAGCGCAGATCCCGGAACCGGTGCGCAAGGGGTTGCTTGCGCAGCGCGCGGCGAAGGTGCTTGTCGTCTATGATGTGGATACGGACGGCGTGGACGCGAAGAACCAGTTCCTGATGCGCTTGCAGCGCTGTATCACGAAAGCACTGGAGGCGGCCGGACACACGATCCCGCTGAAAGGCAAACTAAATGAAGTCATCGATCGCATCCGGCAGGACGAGACATATTTCTTCGCAGAGCGCGACGAGATGCAGGCGCGGCTTTCGCATCTGAACGCGGGGATCAAGACGGTTGACGCGCTGGAAAAGAAGCTGCGTGATTCGAATCAGGAGGCTGGACTGGTCAGCGATGCAATGCGGGTGTTGGAAGCGCGGCACATTTACTTGGGGCTGACCGCAGACGAGGTGTTGGCATGGGTTGACGCATCATTGAAAGCGAATGGACTGTCCAAACTGATCTATATTTGGGACGAGTTCTCGGCGTTCATTCACCGCAACCGCGCCGAACTCAAGACGATGGAGCAGTTGGCCGAGGCCGCGCAACAAGGCCGACTCTTTCTTGTGCCTGTGACGCACACAGAACTGTCCTCCTATTTTGCTTCGGGTTCTGAAAGCGCGCGTAAAGCAAATGACCGCTTTCGGTTCAAGCAAATCGACTTGCCGAACGAGACCGCTCTGAAACTGGCGGCTGATGCCTTTGTTCCAAATGTGGAGAAGGCGGCGGAATGGGAACAAGAGCGCGACGTATTGTGGCACAATGTCTACGGAGTGGCGAAGAACTACATGGTCGCCAACAGCGCTGGCATCGAGGCGACGGATTTCAAGGGCGTTCTGCCCCTTCACCCAATGGCGATTTTCCTGTTGAAGCATCTTTCAGTTGCTATCGGATCAAACCAAAGGAGCATATTCGGCTTCTTGAACGGCGAGGAGTTCGGGGCTTTCATCCATCAAGGCGGGCTTGATGTGTCAGGACATCAGTTCCTGACGGTGGATCATCTGTGGCGGTATTTCATGGAGCGGGAGGAATTGGGCACAAGCAATTTTGTGCAGGAAGCACGATCGGAATATGTGCGGCGCGAACAAGACTTGCAGCCGGACGAGAGGCGTGTGTTCAAGGCCGTCCTGTTGTTTGGCTTGATCGAGCAGTTGCAGGGGGCGGGTCATCCCCTCCTGAGCGCGACGGTGGAGAACATCAAGCGCAGCTTCGAGGGGGACGGCGCTCTAGCGGGCACAGATATGGTTTTGCGCAATCTGGAACAGAAACACTGCTTCACGATTGTGAACGGGCGCTGCGAACGCTTCCGTGACCGGACGGACACGAAAGAGATTGAGGAAAAGAAGGCGGTTCTGGCGGACAAGTTCGGTGACATCGTTCTGAAAGACACCGAAGCGGAATTGGCCAAGCAGTTGAAGAACGTCAACTACGGCTTGCGGTTTGATGTTCGCGCGCGGCATGTCGGTGGTCTTTCGGCCTCAAGGATTGCGAAACGAGAGACTTTTGGTGAGACAGGGAACCGCGTGCTTGTGCAGTTCATTCTCGCGCGGGACGAACAGGAGCAGTTGCGCATCCCCGGCAAGGCAAAGGAACTGGCGAAGCAGTTCAAAGACCACCGAATGCTCTTCGTTGGCCTGCCGGAAGTCAGTTTCTGCCGCGACAACGCACAGGCCTGGAATGAATTCGTGGAAAACAGCGCCCGCCTCGCGCTGGCAAGCGACACCGCGACCAAGAGGGTGTTCGAGGCGCAGGTCAGCAGCGCCAAGGCGGCGTGGCATCCCAAAGTGATGAGCGCTGAGAAACTCACGGTGTACAAACCCAACGCAAACGGGGAACCGTTCGTTGAGGAAATGACGTGGGGGCAATTGAAGAAGGATGGGCTGACCGACTATGCGAAGCAAATGTTCGGGGCATATACAGACGATTTGTGCGGCTTCAACATCAGCGCGTTCGCCGCGCCGAACGCCCTGAAGAGCTGGGCGCTGGCAGGCATTGAGTTTGACAAGTTTGCGAAATCCGGTGCGTGGAAGACCGTGGTGGCGACGTGGCAGAAGAATGGCATTGCGGGCGAGGAAGCATGGTTCGATGCGAATCCGAACCATCCGCTGACGCAGTTGCGGGACAAGTGCAAGGCATGGCAGGACAACACGGTGGGAGCGGGAAACAACTGCTCGATACGAAAGCTGTACATTGACTTGCAGCGACCACCATTCGGCCTGCTGGGGGTGCCGCATTCGGCGTTCGTTCTGGGCTTCGTGCTGAAAACGTGGCTAACCGGACAGCGCAAACTTCAGTGGACGGACGGCGTGACGAGCAAGGCGCTGGACGCGGCGACGCTGGCAGAGATTATCGAGGCGGTGGTGAAAGACGACGGCAATAATGCCATCAGGAACGAGAAACAGATCTGCCGGCTGTCGAGAGAGGAAAAGGAGTTCATCGCCCAGAGCAGCGTGATTTTCGGAAACAGCCCCCTTGCGGACGGCACTGTGGAGGCGGCGCTCAACGCAGTTGGGACGCGGCTGGAACAGATTTCGCAACGCGTGCCGCTGTGGGTGCTGCCGGAGCACATCCGTGCCGAGGCTGATCCGAGCGCGGAGGCGATGGGTCGCGTCATTGACGCGCTTTGCGCGGCAAACAGCATCAGTTCAAAAGGCGACACGGAGACTCGCGGCAACAAGGTCAAGGAGATCGGCGAGGTTCTACTGGCGACGCCGGGGCTGGCGGAAGCGATGGCCAAGTACATGACGCCGTTGGTGTTCGAGACGGCATTCCAGCGGTATGTCGATAGCGCGAAGCCGGAGCTGAAAGCGGCGGCGGAGCGCATGGGCGGTTCATCGCAATCCTATTGCGGGGCGGTCAAGAACCGGTTCGCGGCGGTGAGTGGATGGCTGTGGAAGCGCGGCGACGCAGAGTCCGAACTGGAAGCGGTCTACCGGCAGACACTGTGTGCGGAACGCACCCGCGGGATAGCTGGCTCGTCAGGATACATGAGCTTTGAGGACGCTCTGAAGCTCTTGCGCAGTGCGGTGCTGAGCGAGAACAAGGTGCCGACTGAGTTCTGGGCCAAGCAATACCCGGCGCTGCAACGCTTCTTTGAACTGCTCGACAGGCCGTCGCTGACCGGCGCGGACGTGAAAGCCTTCGAAGAGATTCTGGAACAGCAGGGCGAGGTTATCCGTGATGTGTTCTTTGACGTAGCACAAGCGCGGCAACTGGATGCGATGCGGGAGATATTCGGGGAGGTCTGGCCGAAGGCAGCCGCTGAGAGCCGCGAACTTTACGATGCCTTTCCCGCAGATTCGGCCAGGGCCGATGAACGGGGTTTCAAGGCGCAGGGCCGAGGCATGATCGAGGAGTACAGCCGAACGCTTGTTTCCAAGTTGGTGGCGGGGCTGTGGCGCGAACGCACAGGCACTGAGTCGCCGGACGAATGGAGCCGCAAACACGCCTTGCCCGCCGAATGCGTCTTGTCGACGGATGACGCCAATAGCATGGTCGATGCAATTGCCAATCCGGGAGGGGTCTCGGCGCAACGCTTGCAGTCCGTGCATGCCGAACTCGAAAAGGAGGGTGCCTTTGTGGATGCGGCCGCGGCTGGCGCGAAATTCCTCAAGCGTGTGCTGCCAGCGCGCTATCACAAGGTAGGGTTCAGTGTTGCCGATCTGACCGATTCGTTGCGGGTGACGTTAGGGGACGCGCCGAGCCTATGGCTGACGGACGGAAGGTTGCACGAAGCGGTCGAGGCGTTCGTCAAGCAGAGGTATGACGCTCATGTGCGGAAGAAGGCTGCGGAAAAGGTGCAAATGCTTTCCGATTCCGAGGCGAAGGTTCTGCTTCTGAAACTGATCGATCAAATTCCCGATGCCGGACTTTCGGTGCTGGAGTGAAACCATGACTCTTGCCGAGTATTGCGAATACATAAGGAATCCCCTCGCGGAGGCGAAAATGCGGGTGCTGACGATGCCTCCGGGCGAGAGTTGGACGGCGTTGCGCCGGTTCTGCCAAGAACGCGGGGACGTTGAAATACGTTTGAGCGATCTTGTGAGAGAACGTGCCTGGTTACCGATGCCTGACGAAGTCTTCGAACGTGTGCGGGATGCGATGACGGCACAGGTCGTGAGCGGCAAGTCTGTAGTGTTGCTGGGGATGCCAGGCTATCTTTCGTTATTGACGGACGAGAACAAGCGGGCTGCGGTTTCTGCTTTACGCGAATTGGTGGACGGCTCGTCCGGAGGGGATTCGGTTTGCTTGTTGCGGGGCGATGACAGCACGAAGGCAATACTCAAGGATGTGTTCGCCAACCCGCGCTACCGACAGGGGAAGCAACTGATTGAAATTGATCCTGAGACGGCTGCCCCCGAACCAGGGAACGGAAGTGCGGGGCGCACGGAGGTTATGCTGGTGGGGGCTGATTTCGCAGCCTACATCCCGGAAGCGTGCGACACATTCCAGAAGTACTTGCGATACACCGACGAGCATCCCAACGATGAGTCTGTCCGGCGGATCGTGGTTGCCTCGGAAGGGCGGGAATTGGCGGGGCTAAGCGCTGAAGTGCGACAAGTTGTGTGTCTGCGGGATTTCGCCCGCGTGTTCTACGACGTGGACGATGCGGGATTGTCCGAAGATGCCCTGCGGTGGTTGTGTGGGCTGGGTAAAGAGGGCGCGGAAGACAAGATATTAGAAAGGCTTAAGAGGCTGTTCTTCCCTGAAGGTGGGGTCGCAAAGCACGTGTTGTGCGTGTTTGACGGGCACAAGGGTGCGGAACGCGAGGCGGCGTTCTGGCTGGTGAAACACGTCGCTTCCCAGGGAAATTACCTTAAGTGTGTCACGGAGCAAGAGGGGGTTACTGTGGTCAACTTCCGCTCCGCATACGTCACGGGGGCTGCGGATTGGCTGGATGACGCGGCGGTGTATGCTGTCGAACGCAGGGATGCGATACAGGAAGCGAACGTAATAATGTCCGGCGTGGACATCAAGCTGTTCATTGAGCGTTGCGCCGGCGAATCCACATCGCGGGTTGCGCCGTGGCTGAATTGTGGGACGGACACGGAGCGGGCAGAACTGCTGCGACGTTCCGCGGTGGACGGCGTTGTGTCAAACGCCGTAAGAGCGGTGTATCCAGAAGCGGCAGCGTATCTTAACGCGGATCCCGTTTTCAGCGACGAGGCAGTGGAAGGCTATTTCAAGGAATACCGTGATCTGAAGATCGTGGGACGCGTGACGCCGGAGTTTTATGCGAAAGCGGAGCGTGTGGTGCCGGCAACTTCCGTGCAATCGCGAGACGCGATGGTGCAGCAGTATGCATCGGACAACAGGTGCGCGCTGCTAGTGGTGGACGCGATGGGTGCGGAGTGGCTGCCGATGTTGGTGACGCTGGCGCTGGCGCGGAATCTGGGCGTGGATTCGCTGGCAGTCGCGATGGCGCATTTGCCGACAACGACGCGGTACAACAACATCCATTGGCCCGACGGGGCACGACGCCTACCGGACATCAAGCGCTTCGATAACATCGTGCACAACGGTGCAGAGACGCATGAGGCGCGGCGCCCGGAGGAGAATCTGGCTGCAGCGTTGAATGTGATCGGCAGAGAGGTGTTGCCGCACGTGGCGGAGGGGCTGGCGCGGTTTGAGCGGGTGCTTGTAACAGCAGACCACGGTAGTTCGCGGTTGGCGGCGCTGGCGTGGCAGTCCGAACCGAGGCTGGCGCGGACACTTATTTGCGAAGAAGGCGCGGAAGTCGCCGATTGGCGCTACCGTGAGCGCGCGGCGCACGGCGGATGCCCGTCGGAAATGGAGGAGACGCTTGACGGCAGGCATTGGGTGGTCCGCGGTTATGACCGGCTTCCCAAGAAGGGCGGCGGACAGGGGTTTGAACTGCACGGCGGGGCGACACTAGAGGAGCGACTGGTGCCGGTGGTGATTTTCTCGCAGACAGGGCAGTTCGTGCCGAAGGCGAAGACCGACGGCAAACGGGCGCAGATTATTGAGAAAGACGATTTTGACCTGTAGTTTCAGCAGGAGGAAGCAACAATGGTCGATGCTGGCAGATTGCGGGCGGCATTCCCGGACACGACAGTCTTCAAGGACCCGAATATCGTGGCGATCTTCAAAGCCGCCTCGATTCCTTCGTTCTTGCGGGACTGGATTCTGAAGCGCAAGGCGGAGTCGGACGGCAGGATCCACGACGCCGAGGCGCTGCGCAAGTATATCTACGACATCATTCCACGCCGCGAGAATCTACTGGAATTGAAGGAAGCAGCGAGAAGTGAGGGGCGCACAAAGAAGTTTCTGGCGAAGATTGAGATTCAGTTCAGTGTGAAATCCAACGAGTTCACGTTTGCAGTTCCAGAGTTGGGGCTGGGCCATGCGGAAACACTGATCGAGGACTATGTCTGGAATCGAATCAAAGATGATGTCATAAAGACGGCTGGTGGCTGGGGACTGGTGCAACTGGGATACCGCAGTCCAAACGACGAGAAGTCACGAGGATGTTTCACGCTGCTAGAGTACAAGAATTTCTGTCCTTACACGATTGACTTGGATGCCTATCGAGAGGCGCGTGGGCAGTTCTCGACCGATGAGTGGGTCGACGTTGTATTGGGAGCGATCGACTACAACCCTGCGGGGTACGAAGACTGGGTGCAGAAACACACTGTGCTGACGCGACTGCTTCCGTTCATCGAGCCGCGCCTGAATCTTGTGGAGTTGGCGCCCAAGGGGACGGGGAAGTCGTATCAGTTCGGAAGCGTCGGGAAATACGGCTGGTTGGTGAGCGGGGGCACGCTGACGCGGGCGAAGATGTTCGGCGATATTAACGGAAAGAGCCCCGGGCTGGTCGCGTCGAACGACTTTGTGGCGTTGGACGAAATCCAGTCGATCAACTTCCCTGATCCGAGCGAGATGCAGGGTGGTCTCAAAGCCTACATGGAAAGTGGGGAGATCACGGTCGGCAAGAGCCGCATTGTAGGAGAAGCCGGTGTCATTCTGCTGGGGAACATTCCGCAAACCGAGATGGACGAAACTCGAGACATGTTTCAGAGGTTGCCGGATGTGTTTCACGAGTCGGCATTGCTGGATCGGTTCCACGGCTTCATCCGGGGGCGCGACATCCCGCGCATGAGCGAGAACCTGAAAATCAACGGTTGGGCGCTGAACACGGAGTACTTCTCCGAAATCATGCACCTGTTGCGCCGGCCGGCGGAGACACTAGTCTTTCGGCATCTCGTCGAAAGGCTGGTGGAGTATCCCTCAGGGGCGGATACCCGCGACACGGAAGCAATTTTGCGGCTTTGTACGGCCTACGTGAAACTGCTCTTTCCGCACGTTACCAAGGCAGTCGGGATCGATAAGGGCGAGTTCAAACGGTACTGCCTACGTCCCGCCGTGCAGATGCGCACGGTGATCCGGCAGCAGTTGCAGGCGATAGACCCACTTGAATACGGCGGAAAAAACGTGGCTGCCTACACGCTGCGAGAGGCATTGCAGTGAGCGGCGGAAAACAAACCGATTGTGCCTATTGCGGCAGAGAGAATCTTACCAGGGATGAAATCGGACTCAACAGGAAGATCATTCACCGGCAGATCGAACGGATGATGTGTTTGACGTGCATGGCCGCGTATTTTGAGACGACTGAAGAGGAACTGCAAGAAAAGATCGAGGAGTTTAGACGCCAAGGGTGCGCGCTGTTCGGATGAGGCGCGACGGGATTGGTTGGCACCCTTGCGCGAGAATTGACCGGTTGATAAAGAGGATAGCTGAACTACAGCTTCGTGATGGTTCATGGCCAGTGCCCACCAATCCTGAACGCCACGAAATCTGGTCTGGAGGATGAGCCTAATGAAGCGCGAAAAGATGCATCTGACAGACAAGAGGAGCTTTGACAGCCATGCGAACGTTGTTCGACGACCCATCGTATGAGCGATGACGCGGAACGCGTGTTGGCTGTGGGCGTTGTTCAACTGGTACGTGCTGCCCACCGCACCGGACCTCTTGAGAGCGGACATCTTGCTTTGCCAAAGAAGGAAAGCTGCACAGAGCACTTTCGAAAGGAGAGGCAGGTTTGCCGAAGGACCTGACTCTCGTTGCACGGGCGATCTTGGGCACATTAATGCCTCATGTCGCTGGGGTTGTGTGTTCGCTCTTTCGCCGCTTTGGTAAGCATCCTCTCTTGGGTCATTGGTATGAATATCATACGAGCTTCAAGAATTCCCGACCCGATGTCCTCAAGACTTACTGGGAAATCAAACTAGGCTATTCGACCATGTTCTCTGTAGTTTGCCGCCAGACAGACCTAAAGGTGCTGTACAAGGGAAAGATCACATCTTTGGATGGGCAATTGGAAGCAATCCTGGTCTCAAGCCATCGCAATGCAAGAGTTACGTTCCGATACGAGAACCCGGCTTCGTGGAATGCGGAACCTATTGCCGGAATATGGCTCTCGATTGACGTCGATGGGAATATTGCCTCTGGAGGTACACTTCTGTCGAAGAATAGGCTATCCGACGATGAGGCCCTCCGTGCGATTAAGCTGAGAATACAGTCTGACAGAACCATGCCGCTATTGCGCAAAAGGCCGGGTGTCCGGCCATAGAGTGTTAGGCTCGAAGCATGTTGCCATCGACGTTGGACCTTTGCTCCAAGAGCCACACGTAGTCTACAGCGGGGGGAGAGATGTTGATACGACGATCAGAATCGCCGAATCAGGCATCACGATGGCCCGACACGGCCCAGCGTGGCGGATCGGAACAGGGAGATGGCAGAGTCGCCGACACTCTGACAGTGCTTTGTTAGAACATCACGCCGCCAGGGCATCGGTGAGCTGAATCGGCTCCCTCAAGACTGCAAGCGGACGATGGTCGAAAAGGGACGTGTAGACACTTTCAAGGCGAAAACAGCCGTTTAGGTCAAATCCTACCGCATGCCCTGAACACGTCCAAAAAAGCCGCATAAACATTGACACTTTTCTTGCTAAGTGTCTACAATACTCACCTCCTTCCGCCGCCTCCGTGCCGAAACCCGTTTCGCCGCCCGCCGGCGCCCCGATGCGCAGCGCTCGCAATACCGCTCCCGGCCATGGAGCGCAGCCCCGCATTCCTCAAAGCCGCCGGCATCTCCGAACCCACCAGCGAAACGCAACCGCAAAACCGGTAGACAGCCCCTGTTGCTTGCAAAGTGCCTCGCCAGCAGCGATTCGCCGCCTCTCATGCCATAATGGTCTCTTGATACATACCCGCCTCGAATCGAGTACGAACTGCCGTGCTGAGGCACTTTCCGGGCGCACTCGTGCTATCGTCTTTTGAAAGTCAGCACAACCCCCACCAGCGCCAAACCTATAGCCACACTCATCGCGACAAAGACTATCTTTTCAATCATCGGTAAAACTCCTTAACCGGCGTTTTGTTTTGTCCCGCCTACTTCCCGTATTCGCGCCATCGGTCTGAAAGCGCCCATTCTTTACGCTGTTCTTCTCTGCACTCCCCTCTTCTTCTGCTCTTCTCTGCGCCCTCTTTCTTCTCTTGCATGCTCTTGCCGCCATCGGTTGACTGTCGTTCGGGGCGCCCCCGTCTCTTTGAATATCTCACTATCGCGGGCGCCTTCCCGGATCATGTCTTCGACATGTGCTCGCATTTCGGCACGTTGGCGCTTTCGGTCTTGCGCCTCTTCTCGGTCGGCCTCTTGTCGGGCGCGTCGGATGGCGGCGGGGGCTATAGCTTCCAGGCCCAGCGCCTCGGCCTCGGCAACCGTCACGTGGAGTTTTTCCGCTATCGTCCCCCCGCGCCAGAACCGCTTCATTCTACTGTTAATCTGCCGAACCACCTCACTTTGCGGCAACGGCGGCTTAAAGGTGCAGCTAAACGCAATTGTGCGGCTTTCGGCTTCTTTGTCAGCACATGCGCGCCCTGTCTGCGTTCCATCGCACTCCGTTTGCAGACATGCTCGCAGGTTCTTGTGAAATATCCAGACGGCGAACGCCCGCACCCCTTCATGAAATCCGCCCCTATGAGCACTCAACCGCTTAATCTCAGCCACCCGCTTGCGATAGACCTCCCCTCCACGGCCCGGCCCGGCCCGGCGTTCGCGCTCCGCAGGCGCCTTCCGCCCGCTTCGCTTGTTATCAGAAAACACCCGCTCGTTTAGCGGCGCCACACACACGCTCTTGCCCAGCGCCCCAACAGTTTCCTTCTCGCGCGACTCAACCGGCGCGTGATACACATTCAGGAACTTCTGTAGCTCGCCCAACGTGTGGCGGACGACAGAACCGGGAGCACCCCCGCCGAAGGACACATACGTCACCTCATTATCCGTTTTCGTATCGATAGTCCCCGGCCGCTTGAACCAACGCGCAACGTTCTTGGCCTTGGGGTCAGCACCCAGATGCTCGGTGCGTTTAACAAGCTCGTCGGTTACAAACTGCCACATTGCGGTGTTATGCGGCGTCGCCTGTGGCGGGGAATCGCCCCCCTCGTCGCGCAGCAACCAACACAAATAAGCGCCCTGCCCGGAATGCGCCATCATTGCCGGCATCGGCATCTTCTTTTCCAGGGCCATGGTGAGAGCCGCGCCCAGGGATTCAGCCCGGCTTTTCCCCAAGCGGTAGTAATCCAAGTCGATAGTCACCGCGCACAATTCTGCCACGTTTTGATTTGACGCATAGAAATAGCGCCCGACCGCGTGTTCGCCCATTCGCACGTTCTCCTGCGTCCCCACGACCGCACCGGGCGACAGTGTATTCAACATCAAATACTGCGTCTCGTCAGCATGCGACGCGAAAACCTCCGGCAGCCACAAGTGGCGGTCTCTAACCCGCACTGGAATCAGCCAGTGTGGGACAGCCTCGCTGCTTCGCTTAGTTGGCCTCCGTGATCCAATCGCAATCACGCTATCAGGGTTGCACTTCCCGAAGATGAGATCGAAGACCTCTATAGGAGTAAAGCGTTCGCCCTGCATGCGACCTCCCTGTCCCATCGGCCAGGGCACCGGGCAGGGAGAGGCCCCGGCACCCCGGCCGCGTGAGAGCTAACCAGAGCTGCGCCTAATACCCAGCACCCCGCAGAATTTCCTCCGCCTTCCGAACAGCCCGCTCTCGCTTGCCCGGCGAACGATACGTCCGCCCGCCCTCACCCGGCCGCTCGCTCTGCGCCTCGATAAACCGCTCCACAGCAGCCCTCGTCGTGCAGAGCGTCGATCCCACGCGAACCGTCTCCAGCCGCGCGCCATTTACACCCCGCATCGCCCAGCGCCAAATTGTGCTGAACGCAGGGCGCTTGCCCTTCCGCCGGCGCGGGAACAGTCCCGCAGCCTCATTCAAACTCATCAAATCCTCAATTCCATCTTCCCGAATCATCATTTACGCCACCTCTTCGTTGTATGCCGTTGCCGTAAACTGCCAGTGCTCGTCCACTAGTATAGACGTAAAAACCGCGCAGAAAGTTCGCGGCGCAGTACTGCGTTTACGTGCGTTTACGTGCATTTACGTGCATGTGGGCGCTTTGGGGCGCCCTTGCCCACGCTTAGAACAACACTATCGCCGCACCACACGTTTACGATAGTAATACTCTTATACTATCACGCACGCGATATATATATATAATATATATGCCATAGCGGCCTATGCCTCTCGCCTCTCGCCCACTAGGCCCCTGGTTGGCCTTTTCACCGTCTGTTTTGATTCGATTTGTCTCATAGGTATCATTATGCCTATATGGGCAATTTCGGCTGTCGGATGCGATCCAGGACGATACGAGACGGATAGAACGCCTGTTTATGACCATTGCGCAGTTGAACTGTATATCGAGGCCATACCCGTTTGCCGTTGTAGCCTGAAAAGTGCCGAGTAGTGCGTGATTCCCGGCCTCAAAGCAAGTTGGTGGTATACTTACACGTTCAATGCGTTTTCGGCGCCCGCCCCGCCGTGACACGGGGCTTTCCGGCGTACAACGCGATTTCAGCCAGGGACAGGTATAGCAGATGCACAGGGGCGGCGCATATACGCTTTTTAAGTCCCGAAATCGGCATATAGGTATCACCATAGCGGGGCGTTAAAATTCTTTCGAGATTCCCGCAGCCTGTCTACACCAAAAAAGCTAAATTGTTGACATCCTAACCCTTATTCTTGTTAGTGGCTTCTCAGGGGCGAAAAGGTAGATAGTTTACCCTCAAAACCGGCTTTCACGTCTAATCCCACCACTCCCCTTTGAGCACTACGAACTACGGGCATCCAAGCCGACACAATTAGGCGTGGGCGGCCTCTATAGTATTTAACTATCTACCATTAGGCGCCCAATTTCGTGTTTTCCGTTTATATCGCCTTTTGGTCTCCAGTTCGTTGCGCTTGCGGCACTGGTCACACAGTCTTTTGCGTGGCGGGACTGGCGCCCCGCACTGGCAGAAGTTTCTTCTTGACAAATGGCTCCGGTTGTGTAATATTGGTGCATGCACAGGATGCGGCGCGGGTAGAAGTTGAAGGAGAAACGCGATGCTAATAGCCTTAGTCGTATTCGTCGTCGTCTACGCCGGATTCCGCACCGTCACCACAATCTCCCCGCAGAACAAGACGCTACAGATTATGTCCGGCAGGGATTTTGCCCTGATCGTTTCCCTGGTCACGGTCGGCATTGTGTTCATGATGGGCACCTGGCCAGGCATAGTACTCTTCGTCGCGCTGAATTGGCTCTTAGCGTGGGCGGTGGCCGCCGGCAATGCGAAAAAGGCGAGAAAGGGAAAAGAGAAAGACCAAAAATCTGGCAACGGAGCCACACGTCATACCACGAAACACTCACCCACACGTGGTAAGGGGGAGACAATGAACGACACGATTCATTTTCGCTGCCCCTCTTGCGGCAGACGACTCAAGCAACATGTTTCCGCCGTGGGACGGAAGGGGATGTGTCCGGGCTGCGGGCGTGCGTTTGTGGTTCCTTCACCTGCGGAAACCGAGCATCCGCCGTGGGAAGAGGCGGTGCCTGAGAAGGTTGAGAGTGCGGCTGCGCCTACTGAAGGGCAGATCGAATCGCAGGAGCCTGGGGGAGCGGCTACGGCGACCATCGAACTGGTCGATTCGCAAGATGTGGAGCCGGAGAGCACCGAGGCCCCGCCCGAACCCCCTGCACCGTCGAAGCAGGCGAAGCCGGTCGCGCCCGCCGAACCACCGCGCGGCTTGAACCCCGCTCAGATGAGAGCGCTGTGGGTTGCGGCAGTGCTGCTCGTGGGAATGGTGCTGTTCCCGCCATGGCGGGTGCGGGCCTCCGACTACAACCGCCCCGGTGGTTATGGCCTTCTGTTCGCACCGCCGGAGGGGCTGTATGAGGAAAATCAACGCGGTCAGGGATACTATCGGCGAACTACGGGGATCGACAGCTACCGGCTTACTGCGCAGATTGTAGCGCTGTGCGGCGTCACGGCCGTGGCGGTCTATAGCTTGCGCGGGGCCGAACTCAATGGCGGTTTCGCACGACGCTTCTTGACTCTGCTCCGCGATGGATGCAAGAACATACTGCTTATGGCGGCTTGGGCTGGATGTGGTGCTGCCGCTATCCCCCGAAGGTGTCTGAGGTCGTTGCGCGACCGCCGCAACGTGATGCTCGTCGTGACGGGTATGGCGCTATGCGCTGCGGTCGCTGCCGTTGTGGTTGCAGTCGTGGAGGTGAAGAAGGCAAGACGGACGGCGCAAGGCGCGGAACAGACGGCCGGAGTTGCGTTGGAGCGCGCTCGATCTGCTGAACGTTCAAACAGCGCTGCAACGTGGGACGCGACTAAATGGAAACGACTATACGAGCAAGCCGAACAGCGCGCAAGAACCGCTCAAGAGGCTGGGGTGGCGGCTGAAGGGCGTGCCCTATCGGCTGAACAGCGCGCAAAAACCGCTGAAGAAGCTGCGGCGCTTGCACGAGGGTGGGCAGAATCGGCACAACGCAAGGCGGAAGCAGCGCAACAGCGCGCTCAAGTTGCCGAGGGGGCTGAGGCCCTAGTACGGCGGCAAGCGAACGCGGCCAAACTCGCTGCTGAAGCTCTTCAAGCACACCGGAATGATGAGGCGATAGCCATGGCAAAGCGTGCATTCGGCGTGATGGACGCTTACATAGGCCCCTATGGACAAACTGGTAGCGCTGAGGACGTAATCCATCGGCTCCTGCGACGGGAGAAAGGCAACCTTCGCATCATCGGCTGGAAAGCCGAACGATTCGACGAGCAGCGGTACTTGGTGAGCTACAGCTTCGACAGAGGCGATGGGCCGGTCGCATACTTGTTCGAAGTCAATCTTGCTGCGAAGATTGTGAGGAACATACGTGGTAACGCGGAGTTGGAAAAGACCTACGGCATTCGCACCCGGTGAGTTCGAAAGGCGGTCGAAGTTTCTGCTTCCTGCATCCGCCGCAACACTGCCAGTGCCATGTACAACACTTAGCCCGCCAATTCGCCCCCCACGCCGCCTGTACTCGATTCTGCGGCAACGCGCACCCCGCCGTAGTGTCGTCATACCTTGATAGCCATTTCAGGCGCCAGATTGTCTACATTCCCCGCCCCTGAATCGCCTCCGAATAGGCAGTAGGACGCTGTATAAGGGCATATAGGCCTACAGCAGCCCGCCGCCCGACTGAGAGCGCTTGCAACACAGAATCCCTGTAGAGGCACCTGTAACGCCCACAGAGCGATTTCGACTGCATTGAATGTGCCCTGGCCGGATTCGCGTTGTACCCGCAGAACCCCACACCCACGAGGCATGCCCGCCCGAATCACGCCCCAACGTCTTAGGATACCTACTGGCGCGCCCCTGGCCGGGAATCGTGCACTACTCGGCACTTTCCATGCAACAGCCGCAAGCTATGGGGTGCACACCGACTATAAAGCGCGGAACAGGCCACTTGTGCAACAATTTCGGGGGTAAAAATCGACGCAAGCACCTTTTATGGTATCTTGACACCTTGAACATAACACACGTCATTTTAGGGGCGAAAAATACGCCTAGCCCGCCATTTCCAAAACAGCCCCGAAAGGGAACCCACAGCCGCCCCCCGATTCATCCGTCTGTCTGTGTCCGACACCCCTATGGAACGATTCCTCTCGGACTTGTTCCATACCGCGCCCCGCTTACCGGGCACGCCCCCCCTCACCGGCGCCGACCGTCGATGGCCTATAGGACAACACGCCCGGCCGCCGTCGTCCTTACCACATCCGCACCGCCCCGCATCATCGTGTATAACGCTCGTTGTATGCAAGAATCTGCCCCGATAACCGCCGAAACAGGCACTAAACAGCCTCCATATCGCCCATAATAACTGCACACAACGAAACACGCGCAAACATCCGAGCACCCATCCGCAGGCTAACACCGACAGTAACACGCCCGGCAGCACCACCTGCCGCCGACAGCAACCCGGTAAATACCGGATTTGACGCCCGAACACCGCAAGTTCCCGCACCCGGTAACTACCGAAAAAAAACCCTTGCAATTGCGGTGGGCATGTGGTATAGTGTTGTGGTACAAGGGTTTTCAGGCTTTTCGGCGGTGCCTCGTGGTGCCTTCGGGACGTGGAGGCCGCTGGTTCAAATCCAGTCACCCCGACCAGAAAAAGCCAAGCCGTTTTCGGCTTGGCTTTTTCTGGTAGAGCAGGCGAGCAGTGGATCAGGCGAGCAGGTGA
>Ga0210003_1000972_pt1 | contig 25444 bp, 54 predicted proteins | sample LantaG_FD_182804 | JGI IMG/M metagenome (GOLD analysis project Ga0210003, IMG submission 182804) | Deep subsurface microbial communities from Baltic Sea to uncover new lineages of life (NeLLi) - Landsort_02402 metaG (SPAdes) (version 2) | ecosystem: Environmental > Aquatic > Marine > Oceanic >... | reverse complement strand
AGAACTTGATTAGGTTTTGTGGCTGCTTGGTTAATAAGTAGAATCGGTGCTGAGGGCAAGCCTCTATCACGCTAAAGACTAGCTTTTGCCATTCTTCTGGTATCCAATCTCCAAATAGTTCACCCATATCAACCGTGAATATCCCAGATGGTTTTTTGATATGGCAAGGTTCATATAATCGGTCTTCCCAGAAGCGCGGATAGAAGGGGTCAAGGGAATAATTAACTAAATCCCTTGGAGTAGGCGCTAGGTTATCATTAGCCCAGTACCTATGTTTCAACCTTCCGTTCGCTAGCCTTCTAGCATAACAATACTCACAGCCATTAAGGCATCCCGTAATTGGGTTCCAGATTTTGCCGAGTGTTTTGTTATCAGGGTTAAGCACCCACTCAATTTTACTACGATGCATGATTCTCTCCTTTCTTAAACCGATATGGCTTACCAGCTTCCTCTAAAGCTTTCGCCCCCTTCTCGGCTCGTTTAAGTTGCCACTGACGGTGTTCTGCCGATGGTCAGCTTTCATTACCTCTAAGAACTTGACAGCGTTCTCCTGAGACGGGGATTCGCCGTTAAGCTGACGGAGATAGACTCCAATCCACCAGGTGTAGGTTTGTATTGAGGAGTCCTTCACTCAGGTAACTCCTGTCGCAGATTATCTCCGAGCAATGGCTTCAGGTTGTCTTTTTGAAATACAGGAATACTAACCTTGTCAGCAGCTTCTATGATTTCATTTACCCACTCGATTTTCGGGTAAACTGTAGGGTTTGTTTGCCCACCAATGATTACCCAGTCTATGCCAGCTGTTTTTAACCAGTACAAAAGGCGTTCTTTCCATTGACGGTCAGTCCTTAAACTTTGCAATAGAGGTTCAAAGGATATGTATTTAACTTTTGATTGCACGTCTTTTAGATAATAGACAGCAGAATAAAACATAGTCGGGTTAGTAGCCGAGACACCGAGATAAACATTATCGGGAAACGGTGACCACTTGATTAAGTTCTGTGACTGCTTGGTCAAGAGGTAGAAACGGTGTTGTGGGCATCGCTTAATTTGTAGCATAACCAATTCAGTCCATTCTGTGGGTATGTCTATCCCGAATAGGTCACTCATATCACAGACGAATATACCTCGTGGTCTCTGATTATCTGTCGGCTCCAATAACCTCTCAGGCCAGAAGCGGGGATAGAAGGGGTCAGCCAATCCCTTCATTACTTCTGAAGTTGAATTTTGAATGACATTAGCTATATTTTTATTAGCCAAATACGTTTGCTTCAATCGCCCGTTGGCAAGCCTGTGTGCATAACAATACTCACAGCCATTAAGGCATCCCGTAATTGGGTTCCAGATTTTGCCGAGTGTTTTATTGTCGGGGTTTAAGACCCACTCAATTTTTGACGTATGCACCAATTTTCTCCTTTCTTAAAACGAAATGGTATCCCTGCTTCGGTCAGAACTTTTGCTCCAGGAGCATTGCGGTGTTCCTGCCATTCCTTTAAGTTTACAAAGGTGGTTTCTCTCAAGATAATCTCTCTGGGATACTTTTGCATTAAGTTGGTTCTTGTCTTTTGATTGTAATCGGGATTTTTTACCCATTCGATTTTTGTAGAGTTAATGTATCATCTCCAAACAGTATTTCCTTTTGCATCCTCAGCCTGATATATCGTAAACAGGCTTCGGTAAACATTTCATTACTATCATCATCTTCCCACAGTATGTTTTGCCTCTCCTCTAGCCTGTCTATTTCCCCTGATAGATTGTTTTTAAGCTGCTCAAGATACTTGGCATTAGCGGTAATCGGTATGACACATGCTATCTTGGCATACTGTCCAAGTAGCCTGACAAAAACAGCATGGTAGTCCAGGTCATCAAGGTACTTGTGCTGAACCTCGGTAATATCCATGGCAAGCTCGTTACACTTGGTTATCCTCTTACTCCATGCTTCAGGTATTGTGCGCCTAGGGTTGAAGGGAATATGGCAATCCTCCCAACAATCATTGGAGTAGCAGAGGACATCGGTCATTAACGGACAGGGTTTATGTTCTAGTGTCCACTGCATTGCTATTTCTTCCATCCAGGTACAGCCTGAAACTCCTTCAACTTCTTTGCCTTAACAGCATAACCACAGCTTGTGGGAAACAGCTTGCACTTACGCAACTCTATTTCCCTTGAAGTAGTTTCCCCATTACCGTTCCAGTTCTTACAGTAGAATTTAGAATCATGTGGACATTGCATTATTACTACTTGGTGTTCAATACTATCCATTATTATTACCTCCTTTTACATAAACTTGACGGTACTCTACCGCAAGTGGCTAACCCCATAACCCATCCCCAGGGCGACAACGCTCTTTACACCATCCCCTGCATAAGTCCTTAGTCCTCACAGACCTAACTCTTCCTCGGCTTTCATTAACTCTTTAATATCCTCGTCGCTCCACTTATCCTTTCCCATAATGTAAATTATAGTTTCATGTAACTCCGCCTCTTTCAGCTCATCTCGGATTTGGGTTTTAATATCTCTTGTTTTAGCCATCATTTAGTTTCTCCTCGGCTTTCTGTAATTGCTCAATTTCCTCTGGGCTTAACTCAAGCCTTCCTGTGAGGTCAAGAATCATGTCTTCTAATGCTTCCCTTGTCCTACCTTTTGTTTTGCCCATTCTTATAGTTCTGTAAATGTCTCATTTGGTAGACTAAGGTTCTGAGGCCAATTATCAGCCATACGTAATTCTTTTATGCGTTTCAACGCTTCAATGCCTAACCTGATAGCATTTATATCATTATCATCGTAACGGTCTTCGCCTCGATAGACAATGAGTTGTAGTTTCTCGATAGCTTCTTCTAGTGTCATTTTTTTACCCTCGTTGCCACTTCATCTCTATAAGCTAGTCTTGCTCCGTTCACCTTAATCCCTGCTTTAACATCACGGTTCACCAATGAAACATTAGGCATCAGGTATTTTCGCTCTAACAGAGATTCGTCGTATATCTCCACATAAGGAACTTCTTTGACTGTTGTAGTTCCAGTTTCTCCCCTGATAGTTCTCGGTGTCACTGGTACTATAGATACCGCTGTCCATTCGACATCCTCACCCTTTTTGCGTTCCTCCTCCATCTGGCGGTCAAGTTCTTCCTGTGCCTTGCGAGCCTTCTCTTCTTGCTCTCTGGTATAGGTTATAATGCTACCTTTCAGTCCTCTAATCATACCAGCTACCGCCTCCTCTGTTGGCTTAAATTCGCCATCCCATTGAGTAGCTAGTCTCCGTAGAACGAGGGAGTATTGCTTCCTTTTATCCTCTATGCGTTTGTGCAATGGCACCAACACAGAGGTTAGGAAGTCGTTGGCAGCCTCCAGTTCCTCAATACAGGTGATTACCGAGATAGCAGCAGTACGGGCTATCAGTATGTCTCTCTCCGACATAAAGGCTTTGATTTCGCCTCTCATTTGCGAGGCATCTGGAATAGTTAACTCATTCATTTGTCTCTGTCTCCTCCTTATATATTTCCCAAGCTCGGTCTATTTCCTTCTGATAGACTTGCTCCGCTGGAGCAATCGCCTTCCTATAATCCATCCACGCCTGTTCTTTTGCCCTCTCAAGGTCTCTTAGTGCTTCATTATCCTTCATTTTGCCTCCTTTTCTTTCATTATAGTAGCGTGCGTCCAATATGCTGGTAATTAAGACTCGGAAGATTGGAAATTCTTAACCCAACTAAAAAGTCATTGTGATACTCAAGGATTACCTTTGCCTCTGGAGTTTCCATAGTCTTAGTTATCTTTCTTGTTATAGGATGAAAGGCGATGCTGATTGTACTATTATCATCCAACTGCCATTTTGCCTTGTATGCCATCTATTTTGCCTCCTTTTCTAACTTACTAACTTTGTCCTCCAGAGCATCAAGTCTAAGTTGCATGTGCCTAGTCATAAAAGCAAGTCCTATTCCAATAGACTGTTCAACTTCCTTATTGCTTACAACTGCCTCCAGTTCCTTGAGGCTCTCTGCCTCAGCTATTTGCCTTATCTTTTCGGGTACATTCATTTATTTTGCCTCCTTTTGTCTTTTTATCCTTTCCAGCAACTCTATCAGTTCATCCACGTCTTCAATCCTCAAGTGGAAATCCATCAAACAGGTCTCCCTGCCACGAAGCAAGTCCCATGCTCTCCTCGTCTCGCATCTCCCATTCTATTCATCTCCAAACAGTATTTCCTTTTGCATCCTCAGCCTGATATATCGTAAACAGTCCTCAGTAAACATCTCATTGTTCTGCTTCGCAGAACGCTCATGGCTTTCGCTATCTTCCCAACAGTCATTAGAGTAGCAGAGTACATCAGGCATTATCGGACAGGCTTTATGTTCTAGTGTCCACTGCATTTCTCCACCGTATGACAAGGCGGAATCTCCAGAAATCAATATATATAGCTCCAGGAAGGTGCCGTACAAAAAAAGTCAGACCAGTTGTATGTATGGAAAACTATTCTTATCATCTGTAATTCTCCAGATTAACTGGTGAAACTTCCCGCATGACTCCTTCTACCATTGCTCGTTCAAAAAGCCATTGTCCGAAAATTCTATTACCATCATCTAGACTCAACAATATATCTTGGTTGCCAGATAAACCGTCGCCAAGCATCTCGTCTATAGGCATAAGAATACCAAATCCAGTTTCAGTGGCGATTCTAATCTCACGTTTACTTCCTATGCGAAGGGTAACTGAAGGGTCATCTATATCTGGATTTACCCAAGTGGCTTGGAATTGGCGGTTTATGTCTTCATTCTCCTTTCGCTGAATAAAATTGACAGTAGCGCATGTTCTTCTTACTCCTAAAGTTAGTAGATTCCACATGACATTTGCCTTAACATAAACGGGAATGTACCAGAAGGAGTACATTTTCTGTTCATGTTTGCACAAACTCCCAATAGACAATTTTCCCTTTATAATAGTGGTATCTAGCATAGCTTCACCTATAATTCTCCAATCAGTTTTTCCACCACTTCCAGTGCTGGTTTAAACTCACTATCCCATTGGGTAGCGAGTTGAGTAGCGAGATGGCGTAGCGCAGCAGTACGGGCTATCAGTATGTCTCTCTCCGACATAAAGGCTTTGATTTCGCCTCTCATTTGCGAGGCATCTGGTATAGTTAACTCATTCATTTGTCTCCTCCATTGCCTCCTTATTTAACTATTACAAACTTGAGTTCACTCGGAACTGGGTACACCACGCTACCCAGTATTGGGATAGCATCCAAGTAGCTTGTTGACTTAATGTATCCATTATATTCAGCAACATTGTATCCTCCAGCTTGCCAAATCCCCACAACAGCATCGCCCACTATCACATAAGTATCATACTCCTCAACAATGTTTGGTGTAACGATGTACTCGTAATAACTCTGGGCAACTAGGGCACTGATTTTACTGCATATGCGTGCTGCTGGACAAATGATAAGGGCAAGTACAAGAGGCGAAAGGCATATCAATTTCATAAAACTACTTGTCTCATATATTACAAAGAGTATGCCGACTACCCCTGCTATTATCCCTGGTATTATCAAACACTCCATTTATTTTGCCTCCTTTGAGAACGAGCTGCTGCAAGGGCGGCCTTAACCATATCAGCACTACTTCCCTCCTTTTGTCTTTTTATCCTTTCCAGCAACTCTACCAACTCATCCACATCTTCAAGCCTCAAGTAGAAGTCCATCAAACAGGTCTCCCTGCCACGAAGCAAGTCCCATGCTCTCCTCAAGCGGTCTCTAAAATAGCTTGTACCACTCAGGAAGAATTCAAAGGTGCAGTGTCTAAAATCACTACCTGTCACAACACTCACATCCATAATGTGTCCTGGAAACAGGCAATCGCAGGAAAACCTTTTGACTATTAGCTCACTATCCTCAAGTAATTTATCTGCCATTGGTATCTTCACACTCCTTATTGGTTTCTCCCTCAGCATAATCAGGATTGAGTAAATGTTTATACCGTCTGTTCTGTGGGTGTCTTAGAAACTGTTCCCAGGTCACTCCCCTGAATATGTGATGTTGATTTGTCCATCTTGCTAGAGCAGTAAGTTCTTGTTTATTTCTCGCTACTTTTGGTGGAATGTTCTTGCTTCTATATCTTTGAATGTAGGCAATCTGGTTTCTATCCCTCAAGTAATTAAGGCGGAATAAATCCTGTTCTAGTGTTGTGTCAAATCCTACTAAGACATACCAGTTACAACGCTTTATTCCTTTAGCTTGGAGCAGGTCGATTGCATTGCTTACTGTGCTGACGTAAGATGGGTGGTCAAAGGCGAATCGTAATTCACAATGGCGAACTGATTGTATTATATCTATAGTTTCGGGGGTTAGTAAGCGATGGTCAAGCCCTTGATTCCAGTCTAATTTAAGATTGAACTTGCGAGCCTGCTTACAATTAAGAGCAAAGTGCCCTGGAAGGGCTAGTGCGTTATTATCCAACAAGGTAATCATGCCCGCCTTGCCATCCCATAAGCTAACAATATCCCCAACGGCTTTGATGTATCCCTCCTTTTGCCTAACTATGCAGAATGGGCAATTACGAATACATCCTCTTGTTGTATAGCCATAGTTGTGATGTGGCTCAATAACTTCAATCTCGTGTGGCAGAGTAAGACTTGTATTAAATCCTGTACCCCCTGTCTGGATTAAATGGTATGGAAGCCCTAAATACTTTTGGCTATTTGGTGTCCAGTCAAATATAGCTGAACAATAAACCTTATCATGCTGTCCTATAAACATATTACGTTCTACGCTATCGCCTCTTAACTGATGATATATTTCTACTTTGTCAAGAGCAAAGTTCCTAAACTGTGGTTCTAAGTTCCAGATGCCTATATTCATACCTTCAAGTTATCGCATCCGTTACGATTGCGGGATATAATGGTTCATCGCCTGTTGTGGAAGACCTCTCAATCCACTTGATAATTAGGGGAATGTACCAAGGGTTTTCAATTACCCAATCGTGCTCTGTTATTTTGCCTCCTTTCGCTCTACGTAGTTCTGTGAAACAGAACAATACGAAGTAGAACAATCCTCACCATTAAAGTGCATACACTTCTTGCACACACCGCTACTCCTCCCCGTTAGCACGGTTATCAACATCATAGAGCCATCCTTGCCTCTACCGAACGGAGTACCCCTTTTACAGAATACCCTGTCGCCTTTGACTATGTTATTAAGGCAATCGTATGTAATGTGGCGTTTTGCCCTAGATTTCTGTCTAAGGTTTTGTAGCCTAGTAGCCTCTGGTTCAGTGAACCATTCTTCTTTTACTGTCATTTCACCTCCTTTACATAGTCATTCTGTAGCATGATATTCCTGCCAGCACAAAAGGCTTCAAACTCGCGCTCGTTCTCATGCCATGCTGGATTATCAGGTAGCTCAGCCCCCCTATCCACAATGGCTAGTTCGGGAATGGCGAGTATCTCATCTGCATAGGGAGACGGATTAAACCTACCATCAACCAAAACAGCCATTATACTATTGTCTATTATCTTTACTATTTTCTCCTTTACTCCATTTCTTATCTCTGACATTTTGCCTCCTTATTTCCTCGTTTTAATCTGTACCTTGAGTTGCTGGATGATGTGCTCCATCTTGTCCAACCGTGCAAGGTTCTCATCACCTGGGTCAATTTTCACATTATCATGTTTCACCTCATTCCAGGGCATCAGGGGACGGGCAAATTGCCGCCGCCCTGGGGGAACTTGCACTAGCCACCAGTGCTATCCGCCCCTGATGCCCTGGAATTATTTCTTATATTCCTCCCTTACCATATCGTGTATCGCCTTACTGGACACCTTGCCAATGCCACCGACTTCCATTAGTTCCTTACTAGAGGCATTGAATACCTTGAGAGGATAACCGAAATGTTCCAGCAACGCCTTAGCATTGTCTCTGCCAACCGTATGTAGCCCCTCAACCAGTTGTAACAGGCTCTCATTCTTGTCCCTACTGAAGCTGAACGGCTTAGACCTGCTCATGTGCATCGGGTGTTCAGGCTTACAGAAATAATCATCCAAGTCCTTCAAAACAAACGCTGTGTCATTGGGCGATAGTGTCCACATAACTATTGTCCCTCTTAACTTGCACGATAGCAGGAAGTTCTGCACCGCCTTGTAACGCCACTTGAAGGTGCGGAAGCTCATGGTTAATTCCGCTCCTTCTGCAAACGGACTGTTCTTCGGGTGATAGTACTTGAAGGTGTACTTGCCATCTTGGGCCAACACACGCCCATCCTTACTGGGAAGTAGTAGCTTCTCAATACACAGTATTACTACATCGGCATCCTCGGAACAGCCAGTGAGCTTTTCCAGCATCCTGCCACTCTCTATATCTGCGAGCAATCCTGTATTGGATACACGTTCTGTTAAGGCTGTAATATCATGTCCTCTTATCAGGTAGTCTCCGTGAAGAAGTTTCTTGGTAGCAGGATTGCCAATCTTCTTACAAACCGTTCTCCCGTCCTCGTTGTTGAGTTCTCTGGCATCTGGTATTATAATGGCAATTCACCTTTTCCTTCTTCAAAATCTCCTAATACCCAGAATAGCGTCTTAGCACAGGCACTTACTCCACGCAGGTCACGACACTCCTTTTGCCACTCTGCTAGGTTAGGATTACCTGGCATTATGGACTCCCTTACTGCCTCTACAACTGCTTTTCTTACTTCAGGTTCAGATTTCATCAGGGAGTCCTAAAATCCTTCTCTCTATTATTTCTATATCCTTATAGTCTATTACGCCATCACCATTTACATCAGCCCAGCTCTCCTCTGCATCTAGCCCCATAATCATTCTTTCAACCTTGACAACATCACCCATATTGTATTTCTTGGGCGAAGAACACAACCCTTCTTCTCTTTCTCTCTCCTCACGGATACACCTCCTAACATCAGTGACAGTTTGAATAAGGTTGGGCCAATCTATCTCTTCGTATAGATTCCTTAGCTCCCTTCTTTTTTCAGCTTCAGATTTCATCTTATCTACCTCTCCTTTCATCTCGTTCTGCATCCATAGCTTGTTGAAGCTCCTCATAAGAACCTTCCCATGTGAATGTATAGGGGATGGGCGATATATCAAGACCTATATCACCAGTTTGTTTATGAGGACCGCTATGCCCTTCTTCTAACTGACAGTTAAATTCAACTTCCATAAACCAAGCGGTAGCCTTACATCTTTTTGTCATCTGCAATTCTCCATAAAGTCAAACAGGAACGAGTCTACCTTGAAATGTATCTGTTGCCCTGGTATTTCCCCTCCCCTGTCTCCGAGAACCGTAGCCCAGAAGCCATCTTCGCCCTTGGTCGTCATAACAATGGTATCTGGATAATACGGATTTCTAGGGTCTCCGTCCAGGCTAACATCCGTCCCCAGCATCATTCGCACGGCCTTACGGGTAGGCGACTCACGCTTGGGCATATCCTTCACGGACTTGCTCATCGTGGTGGTGATGACTATATTGCACTCCACCTCGTTTACCAGCACATCCATCATATTGCGATAGTAGGCGTTCTTAACAATTGACCATAGCTGGTCAGGGTGTGGCGTAATAGGACCACCATCGGTTCTCTGCTTACTCAGATACTCGGCTTTTTTCATTCCCGCTATTGCCATATAACCCAAATCCTGAGCAAACTCCCATATTCGGGCTTTGGACTCTAAGCATATCCAGTCGTTGATATGTAGCTTAGGCTTGATTGTATCAATGGCAAGGATAACATCATCCATATCAGCACACATATACAGTTTGATATTATCCACATCACGAAATTGAGCCTTCCACATCTTGCGTATCTGGTTCTCGGTGTCGATGATATAGACAGTCCCTTCTGACTCTATTCTCTGCCATGACTGAGCAATGCTCAACACATCATACGACTTGCCACTTTTCCATGACCCGCATATCTCTATAAACTCCCTTAGTTTGTATTCCGCTAAATCTGCACTTGTAAATAGCTTCATTGTTTTACTCCATTCGTTCTGCGGAGCAGAACCACTCCGTAAAACCCTTTCATTTTTCTATCTTTATCTTCTTTCTAGTGCCATAAAACATCTTCTTTGCCTTATCAGCACCAATAATCATGCCATCCTTCATAAGTCGTACACCATCTGTCAGGTTGATATGTCCTTTAGTCATAATATCCTCGTAACATGAACCACATATATCATACTTGCCAAGTTTGCTTGGTGTCTCAAGATAGCCATATTCTGGAGCCAGTACAGCTCCACAACAAAAACACCTTGGCAACTTATCAATACAGTCATCGCAGACCTCCTGTAGAATGTAACCTTTAGCGTTGAATGTCTTTCCGCATTTCCTGCATACTCTTATGTCTATATTCTGTTTTTGCATATCTCCTTCTCCACATAGCAGTTCTTACACGCCCAAGCGAGCCGTGGTCCTGCTGGTGGTGTGTTAATCTCTAGGCTTTGCAATAGTATATCTCTACGCCTGAGCATCTCTGCCCAGTTGTCATCTATTTCCTTATCCGTGAACTCAAGTTCCCAAGGCTTGTAGCCAGCCATTGTCTCCTTCCAATCGCCCATCAAATACACTATGTATAGCAAGGCACGGTTGCCACCGAATATCTTGACATAGCACATTATCTGCTCCAGCCACCATTGGTTTTTGACAAAATCCTTTTCTACACTCTGCCTAGTGCTCTTAATCTCAACAGGTAGTGTCTCATCACGCTTCACGAAGTCAATGCTTGCGTGTATGCCGTCAAGCTCAAGGGGAACATCATGGATTTCACCTTCCAGTAGCTCATGGCAAGCAATACCAATCATCCATGTAAGTATGTTCTCATCCCGCGGTCTGCACAGACCTTTCTTGATAAAGTAGCTCTGCTTCAGGCAAGGACTTGTGAGGTCTGAGACATGAATACCCTTTCTGGGTTCATCGCTCCTGAACCTGTTTATCAGGTTGTCTCTCAAGTCCTGCCTGAAGCGTAGTTTCATTGTTTTAGCTCTCTTCTCTCTGATTGAGTATCCTAAGTGAGCAGTTTACAAGTAGCCCTCGTCCATCACCTCTAGCAGCTAACCTTCCATTCTTATCAAAAAACTGTCCCTCAATGTATGTAACCTGCCCTTCAGCTTCATCATATGTCTTTATCACAAGAAATATGTATCCAGCATAGTCAACTACCTTCAACCTATCTGCCTCATATTCAATATGAAACTTATCTTCTCCATACGATAAACGATTCATAATTATAGAGAAGCGCAGGTCTCCTTGGGCATCAAGAACCCTACAAGAGACCTGTGGTTTGCCTTCTACCATTTTACCTTTAAGATAGAACTCATCAACATCATCTTCGTCCCCAATCACAAAGCCCCTTACAAAGTTTGTCGTTACATTGAAGAATGCGTTACTCACTTTACGCAACCTCGTAGACTCCGCCTTCACTCCTCTTCATCTTGCCCTCTTTGAGAAGTTTATCGCAGGCAGTGAAAAGTTTTGCCAGGTTCAAGCCCAAACTCTTTACCCTGTCGTTCTTGGCTATTTCGGGCATATCCTTGTCAGTCTTGCCCACGATTAGCGAAACGAGTACCTCGGCTACATCGACTTCCTCAACTTCAAGTGTAGCAGCCTTAGTAACCTTAGTTCTCTTAGCTTCGAGTATTGCTACTGGCATCAGTGTTCCCCTGCTACCAGCATCAATAGTTGAGCGGTCTCCAGGGTCATATTGCTCTCGTATCAAGTGAGCACGCAGTCCCATAAACACCCTAGCGTCGCCACCGCTAATAGGATAGCCTAGTTCATTGAGTCTGATAACGAGCTTACCTGCCTTAGAGTTATCCTGAAGCTCTGGACCTTCTGCTACGGTTGGGAATAAATCTATGTCCTTGGTTCCGATAGTGATTTGTTTCGGTTCACCGCCGAAGACGAAATCCTTGCCACCCATGCTATACCATTCTGGTTGGTCAGCTACATCCCCTTGGTCAAGTGGTCTCCATAACAGGAATATCTGACGAGTGGCTATCGGCTTGCCACTGCGGGTCTTGTCTCCAGGCAAAAAGCCTTCCAAGAACCCTGCTTCGACTACCTCTCCATCAAAGTCACTCATGAAACTTGATTCCCTTGTTTTACCTAAGTCAAATGGCATAATGTGTTTCCTCCTTTTTTGTTCTAGTTACTAGAACTATTATTTTGGTTTAGCCTTGTATTAGCCTTGTATATTGCTTCTATATCACTATGTAACCCGTATATCCTACCTCCTTTCTTGCGTAGCAAAACAATTACTCGTTTTAGTTCCTAAAACAATTACCATACTATTGCCTCTCTAAACTCTCTGGGAAAGCTATCCTTCATCTGGGCATAGAAACTCTCAAATCGCTGGTCTAGGATGAAGAAATCACCATGGTCATCAGGCGCTCTCATAATTCTACCCCTTGCTTGTACTATTGCCCTAACACACTCTAGCAAATACCATCTTTCACCACTTTTACCTGACCATCTGCGTTTGGCAGTTTGCTTATCTCCCAAATCCCCAAAGGGCAGTTTGCATAGGATACCAAATCTAGCATCGTCATAGGGTAAATCCACTCCACGCCCAAAACCTGGCGAAGTCAGTACCAAGGGTTCACTGGATTCCTTTAGTTTCGCTAACACTTCTGCCCTTGCTCCTGCTTCCTGATGACCTATTAGCCTTCCATCATGTTTGCTTTGCATCAGTAGAATGTTGGCTATCTTGTAGCTTACGGTGTGGATGATACCCTTCTTACCCTTGTAATTGTCTAAGATAGCGTCAATGGTTCTCACCAGTCCTGTTATCGCTTCATCATCAGTGGTCTCCTTGCTAAAATTAGCCACGGGGAGAAAGATAATAGGACAGTTCTCTGGAGGGAAGGTACTTGGCGTTCTGTGGAAAGGTACTTCATCCTCAATACCCAGATTCCAAGCCCATCCCTGCATTGTAGCCGACATTGCTAGTAGCTTGGAGCAATGCTTGGTGAATAGGTCACCAAACCCTCTAACAAATATCGGTTTGAACTCCCACTTCTCGTGTGAGTTTAGCTCGGCTATCCAGTTCTCATCAACCAGTTCTTTGAAGGTGTTTAGCTTAGAGTACAAGCGACTGTAATCAGTGACTTGGTGCATTAAATCCAAAGGTGGCTCTATCTCCTCCTCCAGATAATCACCTAGTGTATTATCCAAATCAGCTATACTCTTTTCTACCTTTAGTATAGTAGGCTCTGCCCACTCCAGCCATGACTTGAACTTGGTCTTGAACTTCGGTGGTTCTATCTCACACCTGTCCAGTTGCTTTCTGGTGATAGTAACCTGGACAAACTTCAATAGTTCATCATCCATCAAATCGCCTTCATCACACACCAATAAGCCCCACTCATTCCCTGAGAACTCACCCACATAGTTAGCTTCATGTAGGAAGAAAGCGTAGTTTACTATACACAGGTTGCTCTTTAGAGCCAATGCTTTTTGTAGCTTATAAGGACACTGGTATATCTTGGGGCATGGTGAATACTCACGGTGCGTGCAGTCAGCAGCAGTTAGGTTGCCATGAGGGAAGCGGGGACAAGGATAATGTTGCCTTCCCCATATAACTACTGCATCTTCAAAATCTCCAGCCAGCTGTTCCTGTAATTGGCGAGTTGATACGCAATATATAGTCTTGAGATTAGCGAGCTTGGCAGCGGCTACGGCTGTCACCGATTTTCCTGACCCCGTACTCGCTTCCAGAGCTATAATCTCTCTGTCGTTGTCCCACTGTTCCAGTATCCAGTTCACGGCTTCTTCCTGATATGGTCTCCAGCTCTGGAACTTGTTGGGAATACCTATAATGTCACATGGTTTCATTTATTTGTTGTCTCTCGCTACACACCACTGAATGAACTCTTGCAAATCAAATCCATAGAATGGTTCAGTAACATGACCTTCCCAGATAAGCCACTCCGCATACTCTTTACCATTTCGGAGGTCGTATTCATCATAATCTTCACCAAGGGTGAGTCCACCTTCCATAAAGTCAATTATCATCAATCTGCAAAGGCTCAACTCATCTCCTTTATTCTTGTCTCTCAGTTGCATCTATTGTAATTGCGGAATGAAATGGCTTACCCTCTGCTATACCTGTCTCGTCAAATCCTCTAAGCACAAGTGGCAAATACCTAGGTGGAGGTAATAGTAACGAGTGCCAAGGTAATAATTCCCAATCTGCCATACTCCAACCTCCAAATTCAAGCGCTATCATTCTTTCCCCCAAGTACCATCTACTATTGCTTCATCCAACTCTTTTAACGCCACTTCCTCTGTCTCACCGTATGCAAATAGGCGAGCCAATGGCTAACTTGCAGCCCATAAATCCTCCCCACAATCCTTACTCAAATCCTCGGTTTTATAGTCCATTTTATTCTTGTCTCTCAGTTAGCACAGGATTCTCATAGATGTTGCCAATGATTTCAACACAATTTATGAAGATAAAATTACAATACTTATTCAATTCCACAAATGTATCTTCACTACAATCTATCCATGATGCATTTATGCCAAAGGCACCATTTTCAAAAACAACAGTTTCTGGCTTTGCGTAGCCTTCCTCCCCGATGTTAAGAATATCCCCCTCGTAAATCTCAACCCCGTGCTTGTCCTTTAGTCCTGTGTATTGAGTGAGCTTCCACTCAGGTTTTTCTTTTATTCCTCCGAATTCCCTAAATACTGCAATGCCTGTATAATCAAGGATAAAATCTGCATTGCCAAGATAATGGAATCTTCTCCCATCCCAAGCTCGAAACTCAATCTCTCTCATTAGACTCCTTCTCCACTATTAGTTATCAGCATTACCCCAAGTACCACTTGCTATTGCTTCATTGCATCTTCTCTGAGCTATCTCAATGGCCTTGGACTCACTATCAGTTTGAACCACAGTTATCATTTCAATTTCGCCAAAGTAAGGTCTATACTTAACTTCCTCAATAGCATTGGCTGGTGTCATATACCTGTAAGTTCTGTCAATTATCCCATTTCTAGTTATATGAACCTCTATCACTTGTAAAAGCTCAGTGCGATTATCAACATCGTGTGCTTTTATCTCTATATCCCATCGCCCAACCCAATCCAATTTATCAGCATAATCTTGTGCCTTTTTCATGGTAGAAAATACGCCAATCATCCCAGATGAACAATTCAAATCCACTATATACACCTTCTCAGTCATTTCACCTCATTATCTTGTGAGGTTGCGTAGTTTGTTCTAAGTAGTTCTGCTTTGCAGAACAATAGGAACTAGAACTATAATACGCAACAATTACATACTCCACGGCTCAAGCAGATACCCGAACTCGTTCTTCAAGGTCTTCAAATACCGCTCTTTCCAGTAGCCCTCTGCCATCTCATAGACTTGCTTGGCTACACCATTAACCAGCAGCTTCATTCTCTCTGGGTCATCGGTATTTCCCAGAGTAGACCTCAGCTGTCGGAGTTGTTTATCGAAGTCCTGCCTTAACTTCTCCTCACTAAGAATATCGTCAATCGCCTTGACACACCTGAGCATTTGGCCATAACCTCCATCAACATTTTCACACAACCACTTGACCCGATGGTACAAAGAATCACGGATTATGTCAGCCTTAGTGCGGTAGGGATAATGAGGCCTGGCAATGATTTGGTTAAGTATTTGGTCAATTTCGGGTGGTATCGCAGCCCTTATATCAACACGATGACCTTTTTTATCAGTAGCATGAAAAACGAAATCCTCATCATCTTTTGGGAAGCTAAGCCCTTTTCCCATTCCTGTAGCCATTTACATTACCTCCTTCTAGTAGTTAACAGTGGTATAGTGGGATAGGTGGATAAGGGTATAGGGGTATAGGGGGATAGGGGTATAGGGGTATAGGGGTATAGTGGGATAAGTGAAAAGTAAGTGGCGTCGTTGCGGATAGTACAAAGGTACTATCCATATAATATATGTATATATAAGAGGGGGGTTTGCGGTTCACCCTAGTTTTGTTAAATGCCCTGTTTTGCACTATTTATTGCCTTCTGCATTAAGGATGATTTTTCGAGCTTTTGACTCAAGGGAGTCTGGAGCTAAGACAATTACAGAGTCCCCTAACTGAACTATCTTGTCACCTTCCTTCAAGTTCCAAAACTCAAGCCACTGTTTAGGAATGGTGACATAGTAACTTCCGCCCTGCTTTCTTATTCTTGGTGTTTCTTTGTAGCCCATTGTTAATTTAAGTCTTACAATAGTAACATATTAGGAAATGCCTGTCAAGTGGTCTTGCGGTGCAATTTTACAGGTTTTTCTCTTATAGTAAGCAGCCGATTTCCTTCGCCCATTCTCCTTAGCACAGGCATCGCTGCAAAATGCTTTCTTCCCCACTGGTAGAACCGAGCCACATATCTTGCATACTCGCCTGTTTAGGATTATTTGTATGACTTCAGGTGAGAACTTGTAATAAGTGCATCCAGCTCTAGTAGAATGAGCCTTTTCTGGATGGATTATACCCTTGTGGACAAGGTCCCTGACTGTATCCCTCATTAACCTGGTTAGCCTGCATACCTGCTGTAGATTATACCAGGTAGGAATATTAACCTTATCGTAGTTACCTAGTATCTGGCATACCCTTTGCCGTGTTATGTTAAATCGTGTGCCGATTTCCTTTAAGGATAGACCACGCTGGCGGAGGTCTAGTATTTGTTGGACACGGTGGAGTTCAGTAGCACTTCTCATCTTACCCTTCTATCAAGTTATGCAATATCTCAACGAAGGCTACTGCTTTCTCATAGGATTCAAACTCTCCAAAGTCGAAAGTGTCGGTGGGTCCACTAACAGCAATCCAACCTTCAACTTTAACCTTTTGACCCTCAAAATATCCAACTATCTCTATCGCCCGAATTAGAGATGCTCTAACAGAGCGTGTTTTGTTCTTGTTCCATAGCATTTTGTCTCCCATTTTGCCTCCTTATTAAGTGCTGGAGCTAGGGACTCGAAAAGCTCCAGTTGTTACAGTACTTTGAATATTTATTCCCATTCACCATAATGTTTGAACTTTTATCCCTAATAACCTCCCAAGGGATTAGATATATGCGACTGTCATCCAAGTCAATGACGCAGAGGAAGTCAAAATCTCCATCCTTATATGGCCTCTTGTCTGTTCCCCTTCCAGATTGTCGGAGTAGTGAACATATATGCTGTCTGAACTTGTCCACATAGGATTTTTTTACTTGGCATTTAATTAGCTTACCTTCAACACTAGCGATATAGTCATAAGGATTAAGGTTGCAAACTGGCTTAGTTAAAATAATGCCATTTAGTATTGCTTGATACTCAAAATACGCCTCAGCTAAATATCCAGCAGTTGCCCTATCCACTCTATTACCTCCCACTAGGCATTATACTCTAGTACACAATTATTGTCAATAGGTTTTAGGACAAAATAATGGGATAGTCTCTTCGTCTCTATGCAAGTTCACTTAAATTCAATGAGGGTTGAAATGTCAGTAACAGAGACTACCCCTATGAGGAAATTAGCAACTATACCCTTCTATCCATTTTCTTGAGTATAGCACCTACTAGCAGTAACATCCCTCCGAAGAAGACTATCTGTGGCATTATTGAAGGTGCAGTAGGTTCAATCTGCCCAATTGCTCTACTTCGTAGAACTCCTATTCCAGCTAACCCAGTGCCTCTCTCTGGCAGGGGGTATAGTTCAGGATTGTCCAGATATTCTTCTACCGAGATGTCATAGTGTCTTGCTGCCCTTTCAGAATCGGTTAAAGGGACTCCTTTACCCCGTTCTTCTCTAGCCTGTCTAGCTCTCTGTGAAATCATTTTGCTAACCATCCCATATCTTCAGCATAATCCAAGACACTTTCTACAAACTCTCTCCCTGGCTTTTCCCAAGAATACTGAGGAACTCCTGGCTTAAAAAAGCCATCTTCAAACATTTGAGCAGCTTCTTCGTCCCACCATTCTGCAATAGTCTTGCCAGTTCGTGTATCCTCTATCCATACTGAGAGTCTATCTCGCTCAGCCCAACTCTCAACTGTCACATCGTACCTTGTCGGTTTTCTCATTACGCAACTCCTTTCATTCTACGAAGTAGAACAATCCTTATTATATTCTTCCTCTACCTTCTGTACCGCTAACTCAACCACTCTCTCCTTTATCTTGTCAATGTCTGGTTTCTCGTTAGCAAGGTAAGCCCTGTACCAGTCACGATTGAGCTTCTTATAATAAGTTTCTGTGTCGGCGGCAATGTCTCCGAGTTGCTCTATTGTCTTAATCCTCTCTAACCTGTGTCTTAGTTGTCTACTCTTCTCCAGTGCCTCCTCAGCTATGGGCTTGCCCCAAGCTGGGACTGTACGCAATAGCTCTGGTGCTAGGTCAACTCGTTCTAAGGCGTTCTGTTCAGATAAGGTCTTGGCTATCCTATCCAGTATCTCGTTACTGGTTATTCCCTTTGCCTTGAAGCGCACAGCTTCATTTAGTAAGCCACTGGAAGTTGCAAAATGGTTCACGCTGCAGGGGAGACATGCCGATTCAACCTCTATCCCATCCGCCATGCCTATTTCCACAGGTTCTATAGGAGGCTCTATACTTTCACTTGGAGCAACACTATATATCCTCTCTAACGCCTCTTCTGGTGCTTCAGTCTCTATTGGAGCTTGCTTATCCTGCTCCGCAGGACTCTTTCTATGGCGGTTAACCAGGTTCGGTATTACCCTGATACTCTCCTGAATGAGAGTGGAAATGATAGCATTATTCATTGTTTCGTATTACGAAACCTCCTTAATACTACTATAGCATAAACTCTTAGCATATCAAATGCAATCATATAAATAAGTGAGTAACTATAGTTGACTGGGTAATACACCTGTGATTTAATAGATATAACCATGAGCTTGTTTTAGGAACTAAAACCGTGAGCAAAAAAGACAAAGCATATAAGTTATTCTCCGAGGGGAAGAGACCCTCTGACCCAGAAGTCAAAGCCCTTCAGCTTGGAGGTACTACAAGATACACATACTTCGGCATATGGAAGGCAGCAGGTAGGCCAGACCATGTTCCCCACATTGATAGGAGAAGGAAAGGAGTTCTCGCTGATGGAACTATTAACCTTGAAGGTGGCGATGCTGTAGGTGCATATCGTGGCGGTGGAGAAAGCACATCAACTGAACCAAGTGGCGAAGTACCAATTGAAACATCAAGAGAGATACTTGAGCCTGAACCTGAAGAAGAGAAAGATATTGAACACATAATAGACAGTGAAATGATTCCACTACGGGTTGAGGGTTCTAGGCGTGAACTTGATGGTGATGGTCATAAGACCCCTATGGTTATCCCGCAGGAAGTTATCGGCACTGGATTACGAATAGGAGTTACGGTAGCCCTGAAAACATTGTCCTTTTACGAGATAGCCCATACATTACAGCCTAATTTGACCTTGGGTGACTTTATCGACCAATGTGTAGAGGACTTCTTTGTAGGCAGGGGTGAGGACCTTGGAATAATTAAAATAGGAGTAGGAGGTATAAATGGCGGATAGCGATGATGCTAAACAGCTAGATGAGGCAACCAAAATAAGCATACAAGTAAAGCTGAGTCCAGAGACACTAATATCCTACAATGAGAACCGCAAGTGTTTTCTGGACGACTTAACCCTTGGTCAGTTTTTAGACCAATGCGTAAAAGATGCTGCAATCTTATAAGGAGCAACAGTAAATGGCGGATAAAAAGAACTGGCAACTAGCCTTTGGGGAACGAGGTAGCGGAGGCAACGACCCCGTGAGTGCGATTATGAGAATGAACATTGCCAAACAGCAATCTAACACCATAGACCGTGAGAACGAGATTGCCGACTTATCGCACGAGGAGAAGAAATTGGAGAAACAGATTAGCGTGGAGAAGAAACGCAAAGAGCAATCTGGTGAGAACGAGCTTGTTGGTGAACTTAGGAAGATAAAAGAAGATAGCGACAAGACCAAGGAAAAGCTGGAAGAGGAGCGCAGGGGTAGGCTGGAGGACAAACTGGTCAACGAGGTAAGCAAGCTAAGAGACTTAGTGGAGCGTAACAAAGGTAATGGACAACAGGTTGATGTCAAGACGCAGATGGAGACCGTGCTCAAAACAGCCAAGGACATTGGTTGGTCTCCTCCAGAGGGCAAGGGTAAACTATCCGAGCAGATTGAGGAGGTCAAGTTGGTAGCCGATAAACTGGGATATGGCGAGAAAAGAGGCAACGGTATCACAGGCGACATAGCCATCCAGCTAAAGAAAATGGATTTTGACTTCAATACTAAGCTAGAGGAGATGAGGGATGAGCGTTCCCGTCGAGATGCTGAGTGGCAGTTGACCTTAAAAAGGTATGACGACGAAAAAGAGTTCAAGCGGGATGAACTGGCTCAAAAGGCTCATGCCGAGCAGGAGAAAAACAATATGTTTAAGAATATGGGGGATTCTATTGGCAAGGTAATAGGACAAACATTACTTGGCCAAGGTGGAGAGCCAACATCTAATCCTGGTTCAAAGTCATTCCGCATTGAGGCTGGCGCTGGCGAGGAAGGCAATTTTGAATGTCCTTCCTGTCATGAGCCGATATTCGTCTCTCCAGACGCCAATACAGTAGGCTGTGGTAGTTGTGGAGCTGTCGGCACTATTACGAGGAAATAAGGAGGTAAGAGCAATGATAATAAGAGCGAACACTTTTGAGCAATGGTTAAAGGCTAATCTGGATAAGGGAAACCTTAGAGATTTGGCAAAGTATGGCGCAAGCCAAGGCTTCCCAGGACTAACCTATTACCAAAATACAGTAGTCCTATATGACAAGTTCCATGACGAGATATGGGATTTGTTATGGCAACAGGCGAAAGGTATGGGCTTTAGATGCCCCTTAAAACTAATCGCTAGTTTCAATGGTGCCCAAGATATATCTACAGACATACAGTTCAAAAATCTGTTGGTCTGGCACATGGCTGAGGAAACCGCGAGGCGACTGATTAGCGAATACTAATGAACCTGCAAGGGATTAAAAAACTCCTACTATCTGCTGGCATTGGAGAGTTTATGCCTCATGCCTTTGCTGGCATTGTGCAAAACTGGGTAGAGGGCAAAACGCCCCAAGTTTTCTACCACTGGGTTATCGAACACGCTGGCGAGGACTGGTTCGAGGAATTTGCTCCCAAGGAAACAATGGTAAAAGTGCAGAGTATTATAAGCGAGAATAACCTTTCACTTGATTGGCTTAACCTTGAATGGTTTGTTAACACAATAGGCAAAAAACATAAGGATATAGCCTTTACGATTATGACCTCTTCCAGATTAAAGGATGAACTGAGCCGACAGGCAGTTCTGATTAAGGCAAGGCTTGAAGGAGACAAAGAATGAGCGATAGCGACATAATGACTAAAATGATTCCATTCTCAGTTGTCCAAGATGACGAAGAAGGTATTGAGCGAGAGTGGGCACCCGCCTACATTGTGGGGCTAATTCGTAACATACTAGCTCTGCATAATGGAGAAGTCAAGGATATTACTATTGAAGGTATCGAGCATGGAATCTGCATCCACGGACAAGAAAGCAACTTATCCTTCCGATGGAGCATAAAAGAGAATGGGGAAACCTACTTAAAGGCATGGGGACTTAGACCAGAGAGGACATGGTACTGGCTGCAAGAGGAAAAGTTGACAGAGCAAGATGGATATACGGAAGGAAATACCTAAGCTAATAGCTCGCTTCTCTAAGCGACTAGGTGTTCCACCTCCTGAGTGGAGCTTCACTATCTGGGATAACTTTCACTATGAACACCAAATGGACGAGTACCCATCAGATTACGGATACCCTGACGAAAGATGGCTAATATACATTCCTGACTACTATCTGCGCCTGTATGAAACTAGTAGGCTTGAGGAACGTCGTATTTCACTCATCTTTTCCCTTGCTCATGAAGTCGCTCACCACTCCTTCTGCGTAAATAACATAGATTTTACGAGTGTTATAGAGTGTGAAAGGGCATGTAACGAGGTTGCAGAGAAATTAACTGGCCTCAGTTGGGATGATGTGGATTTAGAGGAGAAAGTATATGCAGGTTGACATCACAAGGATAATGATTTACCCTATTTTAACAGGGGATGCCGCAAAGAACGCTGTTGCCCTGGGGTGGTGGGAAGGGTTAGCCACTATCGGCGGAGCACCGTCAGGTTTTGAGCAAAGGAGGTGAAATATGACATTGAACGGTAGAGATAATTCAATAATCTCTCAAGCTGAGAGAGTAGCACGAGCCTATCAGGGCATATCACAGGATAACGGCGAAGGTGTTACTATACCAGGTGGATTGTTCTGGTTTGTCTTAGGTTTTGCAGGTGGTATGTTGCTTAGAGAGGCAGTTATAGAGGCTGGTAGAGGTGGTGCTGCTAGACTGGGAGAACTGGCGAGAAGAAGGTTTGAATGAGTTGAGGCTTTGCACAAATTGCAATAGACTAGCTTCGTTTGAGCTTGTAACTAGAACTGAGATGTTTCGCCGAGGTAATGTTGTCAGGGTGATAGATGTTGAATATACTAGGTGCAAGGAGTGTGGAGATGAAGTGCTAGACCCTAGTATAAATCCAGACCCGTTTCTAAAGTTAAAGGAGGTAAGCGAGATAAATGAAAATAAAGGTTAATATAGAGCCAGAGGACAAAGATTTTAGTGTGGCACTTGATTTTGATGTTCCCGATAAGGAACTAGCCATTGCCAAGGGGTTTATGAAGGTAACTTCAGCTGTGGCCTCGGCGATAGCACAGGTAAAAGCTGATATGTCTAAAGAAGATGAGTCTATGCCGTACACAGGACAGTATGGTGCAGGATTAATGCCTGAGTCCGAATCAGAACCATCGCCTGAACATGAGCCAGAACCGCCACCCGAAAGTCATTCTCCACTGGAAGAGGAAAGTCAGTCTGAATGGATGCCACCAACTGAAGATTATAAGTAAAATGAGAGCAAGATGAGAACTTTACGAGATATAATTTTTAAGGCAAGGGATGAGTTCGAGAGGCATTTGAGAGATGCTCCTGTTAGAAAACCTCATGACGAACTTATACATGATATTGCCGTTCGGGCTATTCCAGTTTACACTGGTGACCTTATGCACTTGGCTACTGATAACCCCCGATTGCTAGACGATAAAAGAGTGTACGATGCCATATATGACAACTTGTATTGGGAGGTTGAGGAAGCACTTTGGGAGACTTGGGCTGAATTTCAGAGTAAAGTGAAAAGGTAAAACAGCTTCGTTTTAGGAACTAAAACAATATGGAACTCATAACAGGTGCAATACCTTGTGACGACCAACCCATAAACGGCGCAACCCTCATGGGCGAGAACCGTTTTCTCACCTCATGGATAACTCCCAATAGCCTTGAAATTAAGGAAAAGTATCGTGAATTAACCACTAACATCATCAGCCAGAGAGACAGGATAACCGCTCTCTGGAGCTATGTAAAAGACATTCCCTACATACAGTTTGTTCCTACTTCCACTCGTGTTGCGGGAAAGGTATATCAGCAAAATGATACTTGGCTTGACCCTGCTCAGGCTATCAAGGCAAAACGCCTCAATTGTTTCAACAAGTCTGTTCTCCTATCTTCGCTATTGCGCCAGGAACTTCCGCCAGAGCAGGTATATGTTTGCCTGAATAATGTTGAGTACGATGGCATAGATGGTCATGCGGTCAGCTACCTGCAACTGGATGAGCACTATATCCTAGAGACTACTAACCCTGGTATTAAAAGCCCGTTCCTTCTAGCTCGTGATATGGATATTTACAATGCTGTCCTGTTCTTCAACGATAAGAGCGTGTATAATGTCCCTGATAGCTCCCTTCGGGAACCCTTGGGATTTTGCTGTTTACCATTTTTGTGCGATTATGTAAACGCTAAGCTGTGTGATAGCTATGTTTAAGAAGTGAAATAATGGCTTTCAAAGAATATACTAAAGAAGCCGAGTATGTCCTCCCCTGGGGATACCTTATGTTTGATGCGGTTGACGGTATCTACATAGATAACCGCTTCTTTGACAACAACATTCCCATCCGTGGCATGAATGTAGTCACCTATGTAAAGCCATCAGGGGATAGGATGATGCCCCGCACCCTCAGCTCCTTCATGTATGGCTGGAATGGCAGTAGCGTGATTGCGGTAAAGATATTTGAGCATACTTGGTCTTATGGTGCGGTTAACGGCGTTTCCCAGTATGCGAATTTAGATGATAGCTTCTATGGTATAGGGCTGAATATCCTTGATGTCAGGGTGCAGGTCGGTGGCGGTGCCACAGGCGACAGTATATACAGTGTTCAGTATGTCTTGGGGGTGAGTTACTAATATGGCTACATTATGTGAGTTAGGTTACAGAAACCCCGTGGTTCAGGAAGGGCAACGGGTTGATATTGAAGATGCCAGTATCCTCCCTGGTGATATAGCCGAGTTCTACCTTGTGCCTGACGGAGTGATAACCCAAGAACAGGTCTGGGCTGTAGCTACTCAGGTTGCCAAGATAAAAGAGCAGTACCCGTACTGTGTTCTCCATTATTTGAAAATCACTCCCACTCTGGTAACGGTGCAGTTCTCGGCGTCGCCTCCAGATACCACTAACGCTGGTATAGTTCCCAGTAACCCAGGCTTTGTTCTTATACTTATAGCGATAGCCATAGCTGCTCTCATTGCCCTTAAAATCTGGATAGACCTGCACCCACGACAGTTTGCTTACTTTGTTCCGTGGATAAAGACCAGCAGCATAGGAGTTAGTGCCTACAAGTGCTTTGACCCTGATTACATAGAACTTGTAGATTTTCCAGGTGCACCATTCCGCATACAGCGTGATGGTATCATTGACGAGGAATATGAGACTCCGTACGCCATAGGAATGTTACCTTTGGGCGTTTATACAATCACTTGGGGTGATGTATCAGGTTTTTATACTCCAGTCGGGAAGAATGTGACACTTACTGAGGAGCCTAAGTTGATTTCGGAGGTCTACTATGACGAGAACATTACGCCTCCAACCTATGGCTGGCTTACAGTTGATGCTAGCCCAGTTAAAGACAAGGTGATTATAGCAGGACCAAGTTATCCTAATGGCGAGGAGTTTACTCTTCCAGTAACGAGGCTGGAGCTTAGTGTGGGACAATATACAATCTCGTTCTCAGATATTGAAGGCTACGATACTCCAGCAACACAAACCGTCAGTATGACTTCAGGTGGTCCAGAGACGGTAACTGGAAGATACACCAAGCCAGGCGAAGGGCTGCCGTCTTGGGCTAAAGGTGCGATAGCAATTGGTGCTACAGCACTGGCAGTTGGTATAAGTCTGAGGTTAATTCCCAGGCGTGGAGGCAAGGAATGAGTGCTACCATAATCACAGATATAGACTCAGAGAAGGTTGTGGGCGGTAAGCACCTTCAGTTCGAGAACCTGTACGACTATACAGATGGTGG